>ENA-UOOI01003302-UOOI01003302.1-fermentation-metagenome-genome-assembly--contig:-NODE-3302-length-12404-cov-12.481173_pt1 | contig 12404 bp, 6 predicted proteins | sample MGYA00245779_ERZ724027 | MGnify/ENA primary metagenome ERZ724027 (study PRJEB28704, sample SAMN03018318) | fermentation metagenome | biome: anthropogenic terrestrial biome; feature: soil; material... | reverse complement strand
AATTTTTGCTTCTGAGAGTCTAAAAGTTGCCCTGACTTTTTTACAGAACAGAGGAGTTCCATGAAAGGAGATATTTCATCGAGATAGTTCTTCGCTGCAGCAAACGAAACTCGTATGTAACCGCATTTTGTACACCATTCTTTTATGGTTGCATCAAAACTGGTGTTCTTTGAGAGCGTTTTATTGCTTTCTTCAACAATTTTATATTCGAGAATGACCTCTCGAATTTTTTGTTGTACGGTCTCAACATTCCATACCCAGTTTGCTGCATCAGCATCAAATTTTTGACGCAAGATATTTATAAACTGCCCACCATCACCGATTGCAGAAGCAAGTGAAATGAGTTCACCATCATTATAAGACTTCAAATATTCTGTCATACCCTGCATGCATTTTTCCTTGGTCAGAATACTCTTTAAGTCGTCGGCTGCATTAGTGTGTTGAATGCATGCACGACCAATCGACATGGCAATATCACTGTCGGTTTTGGCTGTGCTCATATTGCTGTTATTTGCAATACCGCAAAAATTTTCAATGATCATTTCGAGAACATCAGTATCTGTATTGAGATTTTCACTCTTTAGAATGTACTTTAATGTCCAAATCGGGAACGCGAGGTCCTTCATCTTATTACGAATACGCTCGCGAGTCTGTTCTACTGATGTACAGAGATTGAGCGGAATATTAAATGCCACAGAGGTTGCTTCATTAAAGGCTCTCTCATCATCAGTCATCGCGACAATATACTTGTCCTTATATCTTGCATTAGGTGTTATCTGTAAACGTATGACCTCATCGATCATTTCTTTCAACTTATTTAAATCAAGTATATCATTTGTAAGTCCATCGCTCCAGCTATATGAACCAGTGGCGTATTCTTTGAGCACAAATCCAAGAATAAATGCCGAAAGGTTACACGGCATAAACCCATAAGGGGGAAGACTCAAAGTCTCATATATTCGCTTAATGGAAACACGGCCGCTGCCGTTTTCAAAGGCTTCTGTGACGATACTATCAACCAGCAGCTTAATTTTTGATATAAGCAGGTGCGGGGAAGATATCCAGTATTCCTCAATCTTCCATGCTCCCTCAAGGGCATTTTCAAGTTTTGTCGACGGGCTCCCAGACAAAAAAGTGCCAGATGTTTTTTGAAGGGCACCGCATTCAACACCCAGCTTCAAATTGCTTGGTGTGTACATATTTGCAATAACACTATATTCGCCCTCAAGGCAGCTTGGGAATCTTTGCTTGTTAATTTCCTCCAGCACACTGTAAAGGGCTTCAATCGTAGTAACTCTCTCGCCGTTTGGCTTGTTTTCCGTAAATACTATGAATTCTCCACCGGAAATTCGCCCCTTCCATTTTTTTAAGGATTCCTTGGCATTACTGGCATACTGCATAGCCAAGGTGTTGTCTTTTCCTTGCTGATACATAGACTGAGCCATATCTTTACGATATTGTGAATAGCCATCTGCACCAAAAGGGGTGCGAGAGGCATCAATAAAAACAATATGGCTATTTCCGCGGTTGATTATTTCGCTGATTTTTTTGCCGATAACAACACTTTCTGCGTCATCTTTAGCAAAGCATATAACTGCAACAATTTTATTCGCAAAATTTGCTTCCTGATTGCGGAGAAGTCGGACTGTGGAATCAAGGTCGCTTGATGATACATAGCGCAACTCATAACGGAGCTTCAACGCGCCGCCAAGTGTTATAGCATCTGTAATCCGTGTTCTGTCGACAAGTTCTTCAGTGACAAGCTGCGTTGTCGTTTTTCTGTCTATCTGCATCAAGAATGGATCCAGATCAATATCGCTGACTTCATTCACATAAGCACAGTATTGGAATTTATTATTACCAAGCTGTTTTTTGAAAAGTATCTTGTCGCGCACTAATTTTTCAGCACAACGGCCAGCTCTGCTACCATCAAGGTCAGAACCTTCGAAAGCGTTATTGATGTTCCGTTCATTCGGAATAAAAAGTTCTACCGAATCACCGGCATTCTGAGAAATAGCCTGCAAGAGTAAAACCGTCTTCAAGACACGAGCTTCATCTGACTGTAAGTGTTGATTGGAGGCGCGGGTATAGTAGTCAAGGATGGCACGAATGTCATGCGCGAGAAATTCTTTGCCCTTGTCGTAAAAGAATTCCCACAGCATATCAATTGTAAGGAGCGGGTTATCACTACCAAGCCCTCCGTCTGGGCCGTAATTGTCGATAAACCACTGAAAACCTTTTATTTCATCACCACGGTCGTTCTTGATAAAGTCAAACATACTGCGCTGGTTCGAATCAAATGCAGAAGAGATATGTTTGAGAAGCAATGCCGTGTAAGGATGTATCGGGAGTATGTTCAACATCTCCTGATCCGTAATGTGCGCAATGCTCTTCACAAGTTTACGCGACTCGGTAGTGCGACCAGCCAAATCGTCAGTTATGATCTTCCAGTCGCTGATGACCTCAGGGTCTTTGTTTTTCTCCATCGCTGCGCCCATAAGCTTAAATGCTATATTTTCCGGAAGGCTAATCAAGCTGTGCGGATTAACAAAGCGCCCGTTGAGCTTAATGAAGTCCTGATCTCGCTCGTGGAACAATCCTGAGCTCACATGCGTGACGATAATGAAATAGAAGGGCTCAGTCTCACTGATCTCACACAGTTCTTGGAAACCTGTCAGATTGCGGGCGTTATTATAAAAATACTCGGTAAACTCATCCCAGATAAAAACAACAGCTTTCAGTTCATTCGCACGTATAATCTCTCGAATCCAATCGCACAATGCTGTTGTGCTCAGAGAGAGAGCTTTAATTTGACGTTCATCTGCTACTTTGAAGATATTATCCATGACTTTGGCAAGAGCGTCTCCGGTAAACGAGGAGAGTTTTTCGAGAACGGCATTCACATCGTCGCCTCCGAATAAATCAGAATATTTGCCAGTCATCAGGCTGTTAAAATAGTTCTTATTATCTGTATCGGTCAGCCATTTGATAGTGGCGCTTTTGAGCGCGTTGCCGCCTTTGTTTTCTATGCCGCTATCAGTCATCGCCTTTTCAATACTTTCCTGAATTGCAAAAACAAGATTGTGATCGGATCGGATTGTTGCTGAACCATAGCGATGAACAGTCAATATTTTCCCGCTGTTTTTCACGCGCTGGAAATTTGAGCAAAGGTCTTTATCCATGGCATACCGTTCAAAATATGCACGGGTATCCTCTTCGCTCGCATCAAGTAATTTTTTAAGTGTCAATACGGCGTGGGATTTACCGGTGCCATAAGCACCCTCAACCCAAAGAGAAAGCTTTTGCTTGCGATCAAGCACATTTACTGTATTGCGAATGAGCTTAACAAAGGTGTCGTGAGGAAAGAATTTCTTCCACATCTCAGGATTCTTCGAAATGACAGCTTCATTCACTGCCGGAAAATAATCCGGGTCAATGTCAAAATAATGACGGTATTTTTCAAGCATCGGCATTTGTCATATCCTCCTTATAGCAACGACAGAACATCCTGCGATGTCTTATCTGCGTTTAGCGTGATATTATCAAGATCAAGTGTAAAGCTGGCTGTGATAAAGTCGGGGTAGTTCACTGAGAGACCGTTGAGCAGTTTCTCCATCTGGTCGCGCTCAAGTCCAAAGATTTCGGTAGGACTGACACCGTTGCTATCGGTATCATGGGCAAGCAAGCGGTTTAGTGTGAACTGGTAATAATCCCCACAGGCCTCCGCAAATTTGTAGAGGGAGTATAGTATCACAAGTGGATCAGGGTTTTGCCAGGGAGTGCGAACTACGCTCCTCCAAAAACGCCTTTCTTTCTTTAGCTCATAGTTGCATTTTCCCATACCAATTTCATTTCCAACTTGTCCAATAGAAATGAATATGTTTTTGTATGCCGATACTATGTGAGAACGAGAGTTTTTACTCATAGTATCATCAAGCATAGAATAAATCGCTTCTGGAGTATATTCATAAGAGAAACTGATATTTTTTATCCACCAATTAAACTCAGATGTGTAGGCTAAATTACAAAGCATGAGTGCCCATGCTCGTACATCTTCTATTCCAATACTATCGATAACTTCACCAAAATGGCTAAATCTATTTTTTTCAGTTACTCCACAATCATTCAAAAACGATTTTAAACCTTTGACCATGTTTGTACCAAGATCATGAGGGGAAGTCCAAAATTCATCCTTTTTTTTGAAATATGCATGTACCCATTCATATTCAATACCCATATTCCCGTAACGATCTATACTACCCATTTTTCTTTCTCCTTTCGGTAAGCGCATAGAGTTTGCAACCAAACAACCATGAAATACATCATGGCACTTTTTACATTTAATACAATGGTCATCTATTAAAACAGTACCATTTTTCATATGAATAAATCCATTAGGGCAATTAGCCTCACACACACCGCATCCAATACAGTAAGCTGTTTTCCTAAATACTGTTTTAAGGGCAGACATAAAATAAATATCGCTTTTTGTGTTTGAACCAATAAGTACAGTTATTTCTGTTTCTTCACCCTTTTTCTCGCTTTTGATAATGTACGGCTTTTTATCATAAACAACCTCAACATCACCGTTTGCAAGGTAAGTAACTTCTCCAACCGTTTTTATCCATTCGTGCCAATCGGTATTTTGCCGCAATAGGCGAATCCTTAAAAGGCCTTTATCTACCGAATCTATACAGTAATTCTTTGAAAACGATAGTTCTTTCCCACTGCGACGAGCTTTCCATCCCCCAATATTCATGAATTCCCGAACTGAGCTTTTTGATAATAACTCTTTGGCAGTTGTTTCTAAGATTATATCGTTAAAAGTTGTTGTTGACGGGCAAGTCCCACATCCGCCACCATATGATTTCTCCTTCATATACGTGTTTTTATAACCCGCCAAAGGACAGACAAGACAACCGGCACGACTATTACCCTTTTTATATGCGTTATTGATCACAAGATCACGCGTATATATATACACAAACAATTCTGCAGAATTCCATTCAAGGATAGGGTGGAAACTGTACTGCCCGCGTATCTTCTCACCAAGGCTAACATCGTCGTATTCACTTCGAGAAGTGCTCTCGTCACCACGTATCCCGGTAAATGCCATCCCACGAAAATGAGGATTGTTGGTGAGCTCTCTTAGTAAGATTATCTGCGGCGCTGTTTTATGAACGCTACAACACCACCTCATTGTCTGCGCAGGTGGTCCGAATTTTCTCCATGTATATGAAGGGTCAAATTCTGATTTGGCTCTCAAAAAATCAATTTCATTTTCTTTACATTTTTTTTCGATTTGCCTAACCACATCATATGTATCCGGAAACTCCATGCCAGTATCGCCGAACAAAACTTTAAATTCGTTATGCGGCAATGTTCTCTGCACCAAGTCCAATGTAACAATACTGTCCTTCCCCCCGCTGAAAGCGACGTAGAAAACATCCACCTTGTTTTTGTATGCCACATATGTGTTATATATTTTTTTGATTGTATCTTGTGCTAAAACCTCAATTAAGTCGTGGTTTTTCTCTACCATCGCGGGAATGTCTACAAATCGCAATGGCTGCCCATCCGGCTCTGGGGCTTCAACCGGAATAATCTCCGGTGCAGTGTAAAGCGAACCTCCTTTAGTTTTTGCAACAAGTCTCCCTCGATAAAAGTAGTTATTCGCTTCCGCCCACATATATGGATAGGCATCGTTCTTTTCATAATGCCATATCCGGTCAAAACCTAATATGTCAAGCTCTTTATAATAAACAGGACGTGGCTCTTTACTGAATGCCAGTGGAGAGCTATTCAGTAGAAGACCCCCTGTTTCGGTATCCCATGTATAAGAGTACATATCAATTTGCTTCCTTTCTATTTCTTTGCGCAGTCGCCCTGATAAGAAGCTCCTCGATATTTGTATAAATGCGACGGGCTATATAACCTTCATCGCATAGATATTGCAAGGCAGGTTCCTTCCTCAGAATGATATTGCTATCCGCAAGAATTTTAGTAATGCAGTCGTCAAAGCTTTCGAATCCGGCACTTTTCTTTGCAATTACGCCAACGCACTTGTTTGCATTGAAGCCGATATGGTAGAGCGAATACTTATCGCTGTACATGGCAACATAGTGTTCCAACAGGTACTCATTCCACGGAAATCCCGCATTTGGAAAAAGGCTAAATTCGCTCACTTTACCGATTGATATATAATCGCCGGTGCAAAAGCGGTCAAGCGCGGCATCTGTGTCAGTGACAAGAAAATGAGCTCGCGCTTTGGATACGAAACGATTATTGCTTATTCGCAAAGAATTCTCGTACACGGGATCGAAATAGATCACCGTTCCAAGTTCACCTGCAAGCACATTCAACTCATCAAGCGTGAAAGAGTCACGGCCACGACAATAATTCGCAAACACATCAGACATGGTAAGGGAACTGCCAATTTTGCTGATAATATTGCCGGAGAATGAAAACTTATGACCCAGATGATATTTTATCGAATCACGCAAGCCAACCATTGAAAAGGCACTGTTCTTTTCGTATGTATACGGATACTTCGACTTGATGGCATCTACAAGCTCATTTCCGCTTAAAAATTCTTTATCTTCAATTGCTACAGTAATTATCTCTGAAATGTTGTCCAGCTCCTCGTCGGAGAAATGAACCGCAGAAACATGAAAATATTCTCCACGACTGTTGTTTATGAACTCCGCGTTTGTAGCAAGAATTTGTTTGATTTTCTGCTGTGGGATGTGGGTCAAATTTTCAAATATTGCATCATATGCCATCGGTGCTGCATATTCTTTAAGGCAAGTGCGAATCTCGTCTATAGGAGCGGATGCCGTATCAGCTTCTTTTGATAAATAGCTTCTGCCAAAAAAGTATTCATTCTTAAGCATATATGCGAGATATTCCTTGAGCATATCAGCGTTGTAGATGAAAGAGTCCAAGAAGTCCTCAGTGAACTCATTGAAAAGCGCTTGATAGTAAATCGCTGTTTTCCCTTCATCAAAGCTCTTTCGAATGTACTCAAATAGGCCTTCGCGACTATCTTCTCCCAACATAACTTGAGGTACGAAGACCTTGTCCTCAACGAGAATACCACAAGAGCTTATTTTGCGTTCTATAGCTGCATCATCGTCTTCAAGCGCTACCTTATAAATCTGTTCGTAGCATCTTCTGAACTTTCGAAGTTCAATGGGGGATTCCAGCCGGAAGCCTTTACGAAAGTCTTGTATGAGGACATTGAGAAATTTTTCGTCGGCAACAGGTTGTACTGCGGAATCAGAAATAATTTTACCGGGCGTTTCACCGGCGGCGTCTGACCTTAAAAATAACATCAGTTTTTTCGTCGCAGCTCTAAAACGATTATGCTGTTGGTTGTTATACTTAATAAAAATTGGGTTTTCAAATAATGCATCCACTGTCGCTTTTGCCTCCTGCCAATCAGAAGTAAAAAGTTGGAAATGCTCAAGATGGTGCTCTTTGGCAAAGCGTTCCGCAAAGCTAATTGCAGATGCATAGCTGCGGCAAGTATTGTCCGCCATTCCTTCATGATCACGCAGAAATATGGTGAAATTACTACTATCAATCCTGCCAAAATAAACGGACTTATTTTGACTAACAGTGACGCGAGACATTGCCGCTATATCTGACCTCTTTTGATATTCAATAACAACATTTTCATAATCCACTCTGCATATATCAAGCAAAGCCTTTACTTTACCAACAATATCAGATGCACTTAGATTTGTTTCCAAGAACATCTGCATGTGGATGGGTTTGGGCGCAGTCATGGTTCTTGCGACGTCTTTATTTCCGAAATCAACCCGTCCCGATCCTGTAAAAGACTTTCCTACAGGAATAACATGCGCATAATCATCATAGAGGATGGATACAAACTTTACATAAAAATCCGTCCAAGATGTCAAGCCAACTGTTTTATCTCCAAAATAAGAAATGCTGACTGGTTTCGTATATGAATAATCATTAGCATGATTAAAGTCAACAACATCCATTTCTGTCTTTGATTGAGCATCTTCAAATTTTGCCGTATCCTTTGCGGCTTCAACGGGATCATCATGATGCGCAATTTCCTCAGAAAACGTATAGTGGTCCCCTTTGCATATTGACCAGCTAACATTATCAAGAATATCCTCAATATCAGCACACCGTGCGATGTGGTTAATACGTTCATATAAATTGGCAATCGTAATTCTCAATTCTTTATTATCAAATAAAACAGTAAAAATGCGCTTATAAACAAGAGGATATTTTGCAATCAAGCGTCGGTCCTGCTCTGTCCTCACATATGGTTCTGGCGTTTCTTGCGGCTTTTCGATTGCAATCGCTTCTTCAGCTGTGGTTAATGTAGGTATGCCTTTATCAAGATTACCTTCTCTGACATATCTCAATAGGTAAGCCATAACAGTATCAATATGCTTTAACTGTTTTTTGTTGATGATTCGGAAAATTTTATTTCGTGATACTGTTTTGTTCACTAAGTTTAAAGTGTCCAGATTTGTTGTTTCAAATAATGGAGCTTCCAGTACTTTGAGCTTCAAACAAAACTCTTCAATTTTACTGCACAAGGAAAGCATAGTGTTTACTTGCACAGTTGGTATTGTTGAGGAAAGCCATGAGGCAAAACCGTCTTTAAAATTTATCTGCCCATCTATCACAGCTCTTGCCTCCTTTAAAAGCGTTTCATATTCTGCATAGTTATCCCTGTATAACGCCACTATTTCTTTGAAAAGCTGTGTCGCTGGCTTCGTTACAGTTCTACCACAATATGCAGATTCCATGCTTTGCATCTGAAATGAAATCCCGTTTTCATTTCGGAAAATATCATCTATTTCCACGCCATTATTAACGGCCATTTTTCGCAAATCAATGGATACCTGTTTTATAATGCGTAATCTTGGCAATCCACCATTTTGCAATTTAATGTAACCGTCCAGTAAAATCGCCGCTTCCTGACGGCTCCATGGTACCTTACTTGCCATCTTCGTATAGCAGTTCATTCAAAATAGACTTAAGTGCCGTTAACTCTTCTTTCGATAAAGTAACGCCTTTGCCCATTTTTGAATGATCGGCAGACCATGCACGAATATCATATTTTGCTTCATTCCCGTTCCATGAGATAAGATTTATTTCTTTAGTCCATCCGTTTTTTTCTTCGGACAAACAAGCAATTTGTTGCTTTATTTCGCACTTTAAATCGCTCATATCTGTTGCACTCCTTTATATAACAATCATAGCTCTTCTCTGTCAATCATCTATGACGTCCATAATGTCACCTATATTACAATCAAGAGCGTTGCAAATTTTTATCAAGACCGATGTCGTTAGGTTTTCGTTTTTCCCAAGTTTGGCAAGTGAAGCTGTGCTGATTCCGCTTTTTTCCTTGAGCTCAGTTCTATTCATTTTTTTGTCGATTAGTAGTTTCCACAGCTTATCATAACTTATTGATTTTGCCATTTTGTTTGCTCCTTTTAATCCGGTTAATTGGACTTAGTTCTCAAAAATCCATAGCGCCCATTGTGATCATCCATTGTAAATTCAATAAGGGTCGCCTTACTGTAATCGACATGTTCCGGAATCTCGTTTTCGGCAATGATCACCTGATTCGCACCACAATTTTCTATCATGTACTTAAACAAGGATTCTTTCATTCCGGGTGTAGCTTTTTCGTTTTCGGCCATTTGTATTTTTTTCTCTTTTAAGGAAAGAATCGGTGAATCTAAAACCAGAAGGTGAAGTGCATAGGTGCCATGCTCCTCCAGATATCTCATAAGGTTAAAAAGCATTATTGTGTTCAAAAATGCCCGGTATCCCTTACCCTCATTTCGCTTATGCTTCCCGCCAACAACCGCATCTGCTGTATCAATAGAGATGTACGCCTCTGGCCTGTTCGGATAAGCGCAATCCTTAACCATTACACCAAAGCTGTCACTTAATAGTTTCCAAGCCGTCTTATCGAATTGCTTTTTTGCGTCAAACTTCAGGTCGCTGTCATCTTCTTCATTCTCTTTATTAAAAACATCGGCGCTGAGTTCGTTGGACATCCGCTCAATAGCGATCAACTCCTCTCTCGTTAAGAGGACTCTCTTATACGCATCTACGGTTTCACGTAGTTCAGCTGCTCTGGGACGTAATTTCCTATTAATGAGGTTCGTGATCGTATCATTTCTTGCGTTCAACCTTTTTAGCTGTGCTTCCAAAGCGGCTATGTCTGCCTCAGTATCCTTTTCGGTTACATCTAAATCCCGCAGCTGTAAGGTTATTCGAGCAAGCTCCGCATTGGAAGCATCGATATATGATTCCCTTTGCTTATCAGTTTTCTTGATGGTTCCATCGCAGAAGGGACATTTAACCGAACGCGTAATATTACTGGCTTTTCTGTCACCATCAGCAATGAATCTTAAGCGTTTCAAATCAGAGTTGTACTGCGACCGCAAGGTGTGATAACGGCCACGTAGAAATCGCGCCTCTTCAAGTTTTGCGCTGGCTGTATATATTTGTTCAAGCAGCCACCTGCTTTCTTCCGAGGCATCTACAATTTCTTTTTCAACGCGTTCAATTTCGTCGAGGATAGATTCGATCTTTGCTGAAATATCGACGTCTGCCTCTTGAGCAATCGATTCTTCAATGGCGCCTTTTCTGTCAGTCAGTTCTTTGATTTTTTTGTTCAGGTAGATGATAACGCCGGTCTTCTGCGTTGCTTTCCTGTCGCGCTCTTCTTGACTCACCTCAGGCACCAATCTGTGAAGATCATCGCCGGTCATCATATACAACAAGGATGTAAGACTTGCTGTAATTTTCGAATATCCCGGCATATCAAATGCTGTACCTTCTCTAAAAATATGATTTTCATCGATATAGAAGAAATGTACCATTGTTCGGAAAGTCAGGTCACCATCGTCAAGGTTTTGCTTCACGATAATTTTGGGCCTTTTCTTCATACCCATCAATTTAAGCAGCAAATCACTATAGTCCTTTGCGGATAGCTTATACTCACGGCTTTCGATTTCGGGCACATCTGTTGCGATCGTTACTGTTCCATCCCCGGTTTCGCCGTTTTTGCCATCAACAATTTTTCTCTGGACAGAAAGACTATAGCCATCATCTGTTTCTAATGCCATAGATATCGTGTCATATCCGGTATCGGAAAAGGTAAACGGAATCTTCCCTCCAAACATAAAGTTTATACAATTCATGACGTGAGACTTACCGGTATTAGAGGGCCCGTGAATGATGTTAACACCGTCATTAAACTGAACAGAGGAATACTCTACGTTAGCGCCAGAAGCAGATATCTGCTTGATGATAAATCTTCTCATTCTCGCGGCTCCTCCTCTATCAATGACTTTGCTGACATTTTATTTATGTTGGAAATCAGTTCTCGTTCAGTTTTACCAGTGACACTTTTAATGACAAGCTGCGCATTCCGGCGATATTCAGTCGCATACTCGCTTTCCAGTGAATTGCAATAATCTTCGCCATCTGATGAAATGATATAAGCTATTCCGTCATTGAGATTCAGCGCCTGCACCAATCCATACAGAACTAAAGCTTTCAGAGCAGTTTTTACAGCTTCGCGTCTGGAAGCAAACTCACTGAATTTATACTGGTTGTCGCCATTTAGATTAGCTTCCGTTATATTAAACGTCTTTCCATATGTAGTCATAAAATCAATTGCATAAAGCATATCCAGCGTCTGCGGATATTCATAGACATCCAAAAGGATTAGAAGACGAAGGGCATTTTCAAACGTTGTGTTAAACAGCTTGTTCGGCATTTTTTCTCACCCAGCCCTTCAATCTGTCTTCCTTCACAAGAAAATGGCAAACCCCTTTCTTCTGTGGATTGCCTATCCAATCTGTATCCCGGCTTAACCAACATCTATCAACCCGTGTCAGCGATGCCTGCGCCATAACTTTGCGGAGACGTGTCATGCCATCTTTGTAATCATCTTCCCAGACTTCCTTCACGCCCTCATATGTTTCGTCCTTCAGTATTTCAAACTGGTCAGTGTCATTTTTTCGATAGATATCACGCGTTCCCCGTCTAACAGCTTCAGCTGCAAAATAATAACCGCGTTGCTCGCTGAAGTGCTTTTGATACTCGAGGTATTGAGGAAGTAAAGAAAGGTCGAAATTTTCAATATGCTCCAATTCACCATAAACGTCAGCCAAGGCCATCGCATATTTTCGTTCTTCCATTATCACGTCATCTGGTATTTCGATAGGCTCCAACGGGTGTTTCTTATAATCTTCCAGTTCCTGAGAATTTGCTGTTATCGCATCCTGCGACAAGACGTTATCTCGTGTCAGTGAATATAGAAATACATTTGCCAAGAACTCGGCAAGTGTATTTTTTTGCCCCCATTTCATCAATTCAGATTTCCT
>ENA-UOOI01003301-UOOI01003301.1-fermentation-metagenome-genome-assembly--contig:-NODE-3301-length-12404-cov-30.681270_pt1 | contig 12404 bp, 9 predicted proteins | sample MGYA00245779_ERZ724027 | MGnify/ENA primary metagenome ERZ724027 (study PRJEB28704, sample SAMN03018318) | fermentation metagenome | biome: anthropogenic terrestrial biome; feature: soil; material... | reverse complement strand
CTAAGTTCTTGGCGAAGTTGCCGAAGTGAATCCTAGAACTTTTGCTTGTTTGAACGAAGTGAGTTTGCAAAAGTTCTTGATAAACGAGGCAATGAGCCTTAGAACTTATAAAGTGCGAACTGGTGAACGGGATGCTCAAAAATCAACATAATAACATAGCCTAAAAATATGGATCTTTAATTGTACAATTTCTTCAATCAATATAATAGGCGAATACGGTTTTATATCAGGAGGGATTAATATGGTACAAGCTGAGTGGAATGTTGTACAAGACGCATATGAGAGCAACAATAATAAAAAATATGAGACTATATTCACACTTGCAAATGGATATAGAGGATTAAGGGGGAGCTTAGAATTTTCTAAAATAGGAAATCAGGGAAATTTTATAGCCGGCATCTTCGACAAATCCAAATCTCAGGTGACTGAAATAGTAAATTGCCAGGACCCTCTGGTCTTAAATATATATTTTGAAGATGAACTCATTGATTTTGATAAGTGCCTCGTACTGCACTTCAAAAGGTATTTAAATATGAAGGAAGGGATACTTTATCTTAAGTCCAAGATAAAGACTCCCAAAGGCAAAATCATAAACATATCAACAGAAAGATATGTCAGCAGGGAAAACGTTCACAGGTGGGCTGCAAAATACACTATTTCATGTGAAAATTTCTCCGGCAATATGTTCGTAGAAAACATGATAGACGGAAATGTTGCAAACAACTCATATGATCCGTCAAGCATCTTAAAACATATTTTCATAGAGCAGGCATATGATATGTCGCCAGGTATAGCTCTCATCTCTTCAACCTTGGAAAAGCACATAAAAATAATAGAATCATCAGCTCTTATAAGCGGTTCTTATGATTGCATCCAATCTAAGTTTAGAAAGTACAGGCAATCGGATGATAAGGTATGCGAGCTCTACCAAATTCCCATATATCCAAACACAAAATATGAATTTTATAAATTAGGCTGTACCTATTCTTCAATGGATTGCAATGATATTGCAGACTCATGCAAATACGATATGGCTTCATTTATAGCATACGGATATGAGAAAGAAAAATCAGATCATATAAGCTCAATGAAGGATATATGGTCTGATATCGATATTAAAATCGATGGCGATGAGCGTGCACAGGTCGGGATCAGATTTAACCTGTTTCAACTTTCCTCTTCAGCTTACGAATGTGGCGGAAGAGTCAGCATAGCTGCAAAGGGACTTCATGGTGAAGGGTATAAAGGTCATGTTTTCTGGGATACCGAAATATTCATGCTTCCCTTTTTTATATATACGATGCCGGATATTGCAAGAAGTCTTCTTCTTTATAGGTATAATACTTTAAACGGGGCAAGGAAAAATGCCCTGGCAAATGGATATAAAGGTGCACAATTCCCATGGGAGTCAGCCGATGATGGTTTAGATGTGACGCCAAAATGGGGATTGGATTACAATGGTAAGCTCATGAGGATATGGCCTGGTGAAGAAGAATGCCATATAAGTTCAGATATCACCTTTGCAATTTGGGAATATTACAGGGCAACTCTTGATAAGGAGTTCATGTTGAACTTTGGTGCTGAAATCTTTTTTGATACGGCAAATTTTTGGAAATCAAAGGTGGAATACAACCCTATTTACGATAAATATGAGATCAAAAAAGTTATAGGGCCCGATGAATTTCATGAACATGTAAATAATAACGCTTATACAAATTGCCTCGTAAAATGGAGTTTAAAAAAGGCTGTGTATCTCGCCGATTGGGTTAAAGATATGGATATAAAAGTCTTTGAAAAACTTTGTGCCAAATTAAATTTAAACAATAATGACTTTAAACAATGGGACATCATACAGCAAAAAATGTATATACCCTGTGCAAATCATGGAAAACTGATTGAAGAGTTTGAGGGATACTTTGATTTAGCCGACTCATGCATAACTCGTTATGATAAAAACGGGATGCCTCTATGGCCTGATCTTAAAGGCAAAAATTATAGTGAAACGCAACTCGTAAAACAAGCAGATGTTGTGATGCTCATGATAATGTTGGGAGATGAATTCGATTATGAATCCAAATATAAAAGCTACAAATATTATAAAGCACGGACAATGCATAAATCTTCCTTAAGCCCTTCTATGTACTCAATAATGGGAGTAATCCTAGGAGATACCCGCAACTCATATAAATATTTCATGAAAACCGTTTTGACAGATCTTGAGGACAACCAAGCCAATACTATATATGGATTTCACGCTGCCTCTGCGGGAGGAGCATGGCAAAGCGCTGTTTTAGGTTTCGGAGGATTAAGCGTGGACAAGTATATGATGCTAAATTTCAACCCATGGATACCTGACTTTTGGAACAGTTTATCTTTTAATATCATATGGCATGGCTCAAAAATCAGTGTAAAGATAATGCATGATAAAATACTCATTTCATCTAGCAAAGATGTAAAAATAAAGGTTTTTTCAAAAGAATATACCATATGTTCTAAAAAGAACTATTCAATAATCAAATAAGACAAGCTACCAATTTAAATGCCCTTGCAAAACATTAAACTAGCTCGTCTTACAGAAATACAAAAATCCTACAAAGCACCATTAAAATACTATCGGTTTATTGAATTTATATTGTATTGATTCATAATAAGCTCAAATTGGAATCATTTATATTGCTTATCGGAGAAGGTCTCCCAAGCAGATACCCTTGAGCATAGCGTATGCCTGAATCCTTCGCTATCTTTAAACCTTCAATATTTTCAACACCTTCAACTATTATCTGTGCTGAACTTTCAAACAGTTTATTTAACAACTTAAGCAGTTTTTGTTTTTTTGTATAATTTTCTATACCTGCAATATAATACTTATCCAACTTGATATAATCAGGTTCAAGCTCTATCCATCTCTGTAACGATGAGTATCCTGCACCCATATCGTCCAAAGCGATCTTTATTCCCCTTTGTTGCAATTTCTTTAATATGAATTTTAATAAATCCGGATTGCTTACAGGTTCAGATTCCGATATTTCCAAAACTATTGAATCAACAATCGGCGGATGCTCATCCCACCATGATAGAAAATTTTCATTCATTATGGTAGATGGAAAAATATTTATAAACAGGGTACAATTCTTCGGGCATTTGAAAAGTTCCTGTGCCTTTATAATAAGCTGTTTGTCAAGAATCGAATGCCTTCCTAAAAGTTCAGCTCTTTTGAAAATTTCCATAGGGTTTGGTCCATTTTTAATTTTACTGCGTACAAGTGTCTCATATCCTAACAGCATACCTTTTTTCAAATCATAAATAGGCTGATACCAACATGTCAAGTTTGAAATATCAATAGACCGTTCTATTTCTTCAAATTGCATTGATTTTTCCTCCTTATATAACTCAAGCGAAAGTTATATCTTTAAGTTTTACAAACAGATATCAGTATAATAGAAAAAGGGTAGGGAACATATATGTTGCCTACCCATAATACAATTGCCTATAAGCTGTTATATCATATGAATGGCAACCCGACTATCATGGCAATTGATGCTTTAGATTCGCGGCTTTGCGTCACTACTTTTCAATAGTTTTGCCCTTTACATTTATTGATGACTGTTAAGTTTAATAATTTTTGTTACGATGTGCAATAAACTTTCGTCTCTAATTTTAAAGATGACGCCACTCTGTCGAACACAACACCATTATTGCATAAATTGATACATTTTAGCACTTAACAAAAATCATATCACAAGGAACACTTATTGTAAATATCATAAATTTCTGGATGTTGAATCCTCTTATTTTTTTGCTCTCAGCGATGATTTGCATCCTCTTTGTCAATATTATCACAACAATAAATATTTTAATCAAACTTTCAAATTATTGCAATAATGACTTCACCACTTTAAACCATATTTTATTAAATTTACATAAATGTTTTTGTATTAATTATTTTATTATGGGCAATATAATTATTGTAAGGGATATAACAGTTGAGCCCAGATTGATATATGCTCCTTCGGGGGCATATATCAATCGGCCAAAGATTGCATATTGGGACCCTGATATGCAGTCGGAGGGAAGATTCTATCTGGTAAGGAAAGGTTTCATTATAGTCGACTAACCTCGATTATAATGGGATCCCAACTTATCATATAGGGTCGAGCTAAGATCATGCAGGATGCTGTAATGGTTATATGCAGCCGAGAGGTTGTATATAGCTATGTAAGTACCCTGCATGGTCGAACAAACCACGATCCCAGGTAATGAACTGCTTTGTCATGGTCGAAAGATCATGGCGGGGTAATAAGTTGCCTATGGTGGTGTAAGATAGATTGTTATGTCCCTTACTTATTATTTGCAAATCAACATTCAAAAATATTATATATGCTCTCTCATTCTAAAACTGACTAATTAATTCATATAAATTTAATCTAAACTAAATTTTCTCAATTTTCTCAAAGGAAAAGATATATTTTTGTGGAATATACAAATTATTAATTTACCTTGATGCTGATTTATATGTTCATATTTGAGCCAAGCTTCATTTTTTATTCTGAGGCATATTAGTGATTTTAATATTTTTAGGCTATGTTAAAGTATAATGATGTTGATTTTTTGAGCAATCCAAGCAAGCGGTGTGAGCACTTTTGCTAAGTTCCTGGCTAAATTGCCGAAGTGGATCCTAGAACTTTTGCTTGTCCGGGCGGAAGCGAGTTTGCAAAAGTTCTTGATGAGCGAGGCAATAAGCCTTAGAACTTAAAAAGTGTGAAACAGGCGAGCGGGATGCTCAAAATCAACACCTTTGTTAAACAGAGCCTATTTTCAAGTTAAGATTTACACATTTATTTAAGATTATAATTGTTTAAATTTCATGAAAGGAAGGATAGAATGAAAAGAATAATCGCGGTGAATTCAAATACTTATCACAAGTACTCAATACAGGATGCAATTGCCGGAATCAGTGGAGCCGGGTTTAAATATGTTGAGTTGACAGCCACAAAGGGCTGGACAGAACATGTTTTCCCAACCATGAGCTTTAAAGACCTTTGTAAAATCAAGGATCAGCTTGAGAGTTCAGGTATAATCCCGTTTTCACTGAGCGGCCATTGCAACCTTATGGACAGGGCTCGGATCGATGATTTTATCCTGAACATAAAGTTGGCTTCATTCTTCGGATGCGATTATATAATCTCATCCATAGGGGAAGCCCACCTTAAAGACAAGGCTGAAATCTCAGACCGTGAAGTGGCAGAACATATCAAAGAGATTATACCTTATCTCAAAAAATATAATTTGACGCTCGGTCTTGAAAACCACGGCAAACACGGTACAGGGAAACAGCTCAAAAGCATAGTTGATATGGTTGATTCGCCAAAAGTTATGATAAATTATGATACTGCAAATGCTGTTTTCTATGGAAATGCAAATCTAGAAGAGGATATATCATCATGCGTAAATAAGATTTGTCACATGCACCTTAAGGATAAAGCCGGAGCATACAATGAATGGAATTTTCCGGCAATAGGCAAAGGGGAAATTGATTTTAGGATGATAATCGATAAACTGCAAAAAGCTGATAATAACTGTCCACTCAGCATTGAGATAGAATTCACAAAGAAAGGTTCAAAGAGCCTTGATGAAGTAAACCAGGCAGTCAAGGATTCATATGTTTACCTTAAAAATATAGGACTTGATATATGATAAGGCAAAAGATTTAGAACTTAAAAAGCATAAACAGGCGAGCGGGATGCTCAAAACAATTGCTTTATGAAAGGAAGGACAATAAATGGTCAGGATCGGCATTGTCGGAATCGGCGGTATGGGCATGGTCCACTATAACAATTATCAGCATATAGACGGATGCAAAGTTGTTGCAGCCGTCTGCCATTCGAAACAAAGCAGAGAGAAAGCAATAAGTCTTAAATTGACTTCATATGATGATATAGAATCCATGGCAAAGAATGAAAAAATCAATGTCATAGATATTTGTACTCCTACCTATCTTCATAAAAGGCATGTGATTGAAAGTTTAAACCAGGGCAAACATGTCATAGTTGAGAAACCCATTGCACTTCACAAAAAAGATGCTGAAGAAATGTTTAAACTGGCCTCTGATAAAAAACTGCTTTTATTTGTAGGACAAGTTGTGCAGTTCACAAAGGAATCCGAAATACTTCGTGAAGCTGTAGAAAGCGGAAAATTCGGAAAGCCATTGGATGGATACTTTGAGAGAATTTGCGGACGCCCTAAATGGATTAAAGACGGCTGGCTTTTTGACAAGGAAAAAAGCGGAATAATACCCTTTGATTTACATGTGCATGATCTTGATTTGATAATAAGTCTTTTTGGAAAGCCGATGAGCTTTACTTACACGAGCTGTGGAAGAAAAGAAGCCGACTACAAAGAGGAATACAGGTTTAACTATAGATTCAAGGACTTGAATGTTTCAGCAGAGGCAGCCTGGTTTAATGCCAATTACCCATTTAAAGCAACATGGCGTGTTTATTTTGAAAATGCCCTTATTGAAAATGACGGCCAAAACGTTATATTATATCAGCCTGATAAAGAACCTTTCCATTATAAATTGGAAGATGAAATTATGATTCCTACAGGTATAAACTTACCTGCCACCGGTATGTTTTACCGTGAACTTTCCCATTTCATATCATGCATTGAAAAAGGCACACCTTCCAATCGAGTCGGCCGTGAACAAATAATAACAGGCATAGAAATACTGGAAAAAATATTAGATGACGGTTATGTTAAATAAAAGTTTAGTAATATTGGCATTGACAAGTTAAGATCGCGTGCTTATACTAAAATGTAATGGATTACATTTTAGAATTTTTAAAATATTTATACATATGTATATAAATAATAAGGAGGTTCATATGGCCACAATAACAGATGTTGCCAAGGAAGCTAATGTTTCAGTGGCAACAGTATCACGAGTTTTGAACAAGAAAAATTCCGTAAAACCGGAAACAGTGGAACGTGTGCAAAAGGCTATAGAAAAACTTTCCTTTGAGCCTAACATGTCAGCAAGAAATTTAAGAAGAAATGAAACCAGAGTAATCCTCATTATTGCTCCTAATATCACCAACCCCTATTATTCTCATATCCTTGCAGGGATAGGAGATGCAGCTAACGAGTCCAAATACAGTGCTCTTATCTACAATACATCAGGTGACATTGCCCGCGAGAAGGCAGGCCTTGAGATGCTTAAAAAGAAAAGAGCAGATGGAGCGATACTTCTTGCAAATGGAATGAATTCGACGTGGATACAAGAATATTCGAAAGAATATCCAATCGTACAGTGCTCCGAATATGCATTGAAATTGGATATTCCAAGAATCAGCATAGATAATTACAAAGCCGCTACAGATGTAATGAACTATGTCATAGGGCTGGGACATAAAAGAATCGCAACGATCAGCAGCTCCAACAACTATGTTTCAACTGCCCTAAGGCTGCAAGGCTACTTAGACTCATTAAAGTGTCATGATCTTGAGATACATAAAGAATACATCTCCATGGCAAGCGTCGACTATTCATTCAAAAGCGGCAAATCATGTGCATATGAACTGCTTCAGCAAAAATACAGGCCGACAGCCATATTTTGCATATCGGATATATTAGCCCTTGGAGCCATTACGGCTGCTTCGGAACTAGGAATTAGAGTACCGGAGGATCTCACTGTCATCGGCTTTGATGATGTAGACAACACTACTATGTTTCATCCTTATATAACAACCATTGCACAGCCATGTTATGAACTCGGGAAGGAATCCTTCAGGATTCTCAATGCATGTATGAACGATGAAAAAGGTATTAATAAAAAAATAGTACTTCCCCACAAATTCATCATCAGAGAATCTTCAGCACCTATTTCAATTTGAGGTTAGCTGCGATAAAATTCCTCGCAGTTAATACTATAAAGCTAAATTTAATAATTAAGGAGGGTTTTTAATGAAAAAGACTATTGCTTTAATTCTAACTTTGGCTTTGGCAATATCGCTCTTTGCCGGATGCGGTTCAAAACCTGCTGATACGGCCGGCGGCACAGGCGGCACAAACACCAAAAAATACAAAATCGGTATTCTTGCACCTGCTGTTACGCATGGCTGGGTTGCTGCAGTTGCGTACTATGCTGAAGCCCGTTCAAAAGAATTGTCCGGAGAGATCGAGTACAAAATTGAAACAAGTAAAAATGCCGAGGAAATGACTTCACAATTGGATGACTTAATGACATGGGGAGCACAAGCCATAGTGGCATTTCCACAATGGCAAGGTATGGAGGCACCAATAAAGAAAGCAATAGACGCAGGCATCAAGGTTGTAAACTTTGATATTGAGATCGCAGTAGATGGAGTATACAGGGTTGCCGGAGACAATGAGGACATGGGAGTTCAGGGAGCCAATTATATGGTTAAGAAAATTGGCAAAACAGGAACAGTCGTAATACTTGATGTTCCTACATCAGGCTCGGTAGCCCAGCTCAGGAAAAAAGGATTTGTGGACACCATATCTAAAATCGCTCCTGACATGAAACTTATAACTTATGCAACAAAGTTTACACGTGAGGATGGTTTAAAAGATTTCGCAGATATACTTACAAAGAATCCAAAAATCGATGCCGTATATTCTATGGATGATGAAACTTCCATAGGCGTGCTTCAGGCTATCAAAGAAGCCGGCAGAAATGATATAAAGGTTGTGACCGGAGGCGGCGGAATGCAGGAATACTTCAAGATGATGCCTGAAAACAAGGATATCTGGATACAATCTGCGCTTTACAGCCCTGCAATGGTAAAAGACGCAGTAGATGTAGCTCTTAAGGTCTTAAAGGGCGAAGATGTAAAAAAGGTCAGCATCATTCCTACGACCATTGTTGACAGAGATAATTACAAGGATTATCTGGACGAAAATTCTCCATATTAAATCATAATTGTCCGGAAAGGGGAATCAGAGTTATAGAGGTTATGGCAACGCCCATAACCTCTATTATGTCAAAGAAATGGATGTGATTTCATGGTAATTGAAATGAAAAATATAATCAAATCATTTGGAAGCAACATGGTTTTAAAGGATGTATCCCTTAAATTGAATGCCGGCGAAATATGTGCGCTTATCGGCGAAAATGGTGCAGGGAAATCGACCCTCATGAACATATTGGGCGGCGTTTATAAAATGAATTCAGGCTCAATATTTATAGACGGTAAAAAGGTTGATTTTAATACTCCCGCGGAATCCTTGAAATCCGGAATAGCATTTATACATCAAGAACTCAATCTCATAAATGATTTGCCCATTTATGAGAATATGTTTCTCGGAAGAGAAATAAAAAATAAGAGAAATATATTGGATCTTGAAAAAATGATCCATGAAACAGAGCAGATCTTCAATCAAATGAATGTGAATCTAAACCCCAAAACAATGGTACGCGATCTTGACGCATCATATAAACAGATCGTTGAAATATGCAGGGCCATGATGATGAAAGCTTCAATCGTGATCATGGATGAACCTACCACTTCACTTACAAAGCCTGAAATAGATAGGGTTTTTAAAATGATGAGGACCTTAAGGGATCATAATGTCGGAATCATATTCATATCTCATAAACTCGGAGAAGTTATGGAAATCTGTCAGAGATACTTGGTACTTAGGGACGGCTACTTGGTAGCGCAGGGAAATATAAGCGAAGTTACAACAGACGGCCTGGCAAGATTCATGGTTGGATATGATGTAAGGACAAAGTCTCTTTCAAGAAATAAAACTATTGGCGACGAAGTATTAAGGGTGGAAAACCTTACAGATAATAAAAACTATGCAAACATCAGCTTCTCTGTCAAGAAAGGAGAAATACTGGGAGTCACCGGACTTCTCGGCGACGGTCGAAGCGAACTCTTTCAATCAATTTTCGGCGCAAGAAACATATCATCAGGAAAAATATATATCGATGGAAAAGAAACTAAAATATATAGTACCATTCAGGCACTCAATAGGGGAATTGGATATCTTCCACGAAACAGGAAGGAAAACGGGATCATAAAAGACATGGACATAATTGAAAATGCTTCTATTGTTACCTGGCCTAAATTTGCAAAGAAAGGTGTCATTGACAGGGGACATCATAATAATGTATTCAAAGAACAAGTAAAAGCATTAAAAATAAAAATAGGCAGCATCACGGACAGTATCAACAGCCTTTCAGGTGGAAACCAGCAAAAGATGGTGCTGGCAAAATGGCTTTCAGCCGGCCCCAAACTACTCATATTGGACAATCCCACTCAGGGCGTTGATGTTGGAGCCAAGGAAGATATATATGATATTATCTTAAAACTCGCTGATGAAAATATTGCAATAGTCGTGCTTTCCAGCGAGGCTCAGGAAATCATACGCATCTGCGATAGAGCACTTGTAATGTACCATGGAACAATACAAGGCGAAGTATCCAAGACCACAATGAATGAGCATGATATCATGCGGCTTGCTACCGGCGGAAAATTGGACCAAGTCAGAGAGGTGAAAAAAGCATGAATAATACCACTATAAAAAACAGGAAACGGTTCTTTGAATATTTTAAATATAAGTGGACCACAGAACCACTGTTCAGCACAGCCATAGCACTCCTGATCATGATAATAGTGCAGACAGCAATTCTAGGATTTGGTTATGATTCCTTTGGCGACTGGTTTATTTCATGGCTCAATAACTGGATAAACATACTCAGAAACAATGCAGGCATTGGAATAATGGCTCTCGGTATGACTTTTGTCATAATTTCAGGAGGCATTGATCTTTCAATCGGTTCAACAATGGTTGCAATAGGTGCGGTAATCATGATGCTTATAGACAGCGGTCCTAAGGGTATCCTGGCAAATATGGGAATAAAAGGAGTACCGTCATGTATTATTGCAATAATAATAGGATTGATACTAGGCCAGGTGCTTGGAACAATAATAGGTTTATTGATAACAAAAGGAAACATACCTCCATTTATTGCAACTTTAGGCGCCATGAAGATTTTTAGAAGTGTTACCCAACAGTTCATGCAAGGTTATAATCCTAAGGTGCCCAGTATATTTCTTGAAATCGCAAATATCAAGATCGGGAAATTTATGTTGATGCCTATAATTTATTGGATGTTGATTGCTTATATATTTAATTTCATATCCAAAAGGACCATATTCGGAAGGCAAGTCATTGCAGTAGGTTCAAATGAAAAGACTGCAAGGCTTTCAGGCGTAAATGTTGAAAAAGTAAAAACTCTCGTATATACGATTATGGGATTTTTAGTCACGATTACAGCCGTAATCCAGGTATCACGTATCGGTTCCATGGACTTTGCCAATGCCGGAAGCGGAAATGAAATGGACGCCATTGCTGCTGTTGTAGTCGGCGGAACCAGCATGAGCGGCGGAAGAGGGAGCATCATAGGCACGGTTTTAGGTACGCTTATCATAGCCGTGATGAACAACCTGCTGAATCTGTTTGGAGTGCCTCCATTTTTAAGAGAGGCTTTTAAGGGATTAATAATGGTTTGTGCAGTATTGCTCCAAAGAAAGGAAAGAGCTTAAAAATAGGGGGTTGAATATAAATGATAAATATTGGGATCATAGGATGTGGAAAAATCGCACAGGTAAGGCATATCCCTGAATATGTCGATAACAAAAATTGCAGGCTTGCAGGGTTCTATGATATAAACCTGAATCGTGCAAAAGAGATGGCACAAAAATACGGTGGGACAGCCTTTAGCTCATATGAGGAACTCCTTCAGTATAAGGGAATAGATGCTGTAAGCGTTTGTGTTCCCAACAGCTTGCACTGTGAAGTCACAATGGCCGCCCTTCGTTTGGGGAAACATGTCCTCTGTGAAAAGCCTATGGCAACATCTATTTCAGACTGCGAAGCAATGGTTAAAGCGGCTGATGAAGCAGGGAAGAAACTTTTAATCGGGAACAACCAAAGATTGACAGCGGCACATAGGACGGCAAAGAAGCTGATCGAGGAAGGCCTCATAGGAAACATACTGACCTTCAAAACAACATTTGGCCACAGCGGCCCTGAAACCTGGAGCATAAATCCTGGACCTGACGTATGGTTCTTCAATAAAAAAGCTGCCGTAATGGGTGCTATGGGCGATTTAGGGATTCATAAAACGGACTTGATAGAATTCCTGACCGGCCAAACCATAGTTGAAACCACTGCCAAACTCGCCACATTGGATAAAAAAAGCTCCGACGGAAAATTGATCGGAGTCGATGACAATGCATTTTGCATATACAAATTGAAAAACGGAATCTTAGGGACAATGACGGCAAGTTGGACCTATTACGGGCCTGAAGACAACAGCACTGTTCTTTACGGGACCAAGGGAATCATGAGAATATATGATGATCCCGTCT
>ENA-UOOI01003299-UOOI01003299.1-fermentation-metagenome-genome-assembly--contig:-NODE-3299-length-12410-cov-2.255281_pt1 | contig 12410 bp, 2 predicted proteins | sample MGYA00245779_ERZ724027 | MGnify/ENA primary metagenome ERZ724027 (study PRJEB28704, sample SAMN03018318) | fermentation metagenome | biome: anthropogenic terrestrial biome; feature: soil; material... | reverse complement strand
GTACTTGTTGCCTATTTCTACTTCAACCAGGAACATGTGTATTTCATCCTCATCGGAAGCTGCATCCACATCTGCTGTTTTAACGGCTACCTGATGCCAGCCGGCCTGAAGACCGCCTAACCGGATATACGGGTTGTTGTCTTCATCGGTTTCTGTAACATCCTTCCACCTGAAAATATCCTCCAAGAAGCTTATCAGCTCTTCGGGCTGAGTATCTCCCACATATACTACGGCTGCTTCATACCTTGCATCATTCAGGACTGAATCGGGATACACCGTAATTATACCGTCGTCTTTTTCACGTGTGGTTGTTGCGTAGCTTTCAAATTCTGCAGTTATGTATCTGCGGGCTACCTTTACCTGAACAAATTCCATAAATACGTCGTTTTCATTTGCAGTCGTATCCATATCTTTAGTTTTGACGGCTGCCTGGTACCATCCTTCTTTCGGAACGGTAATTTCGATGTATTTTTTCCTGCCGTTGTTAACGTCAATTTCTTCAACCTCCAGCCATTCTTCAAAAATCTGATCCGAGGGCTTTGCAAAAGAAGCCGGTTCGGAATCTCCCACATAGGCTAATGCTACCTGATACTCGGGTTCTTCGATTTTGGATTCGGGATACACTCTTATTTTCCCGTCTGTTTTTTCTTTGTTGGCTGTAGCTGTGCTGTATAACTGTGCACCTAAGGATTCATCCTCCACAGTTACCTTAAGAGAAGCTATAGTTGAATTTCTTTCAAAGTCTACATCTGTTGCGTCCCTTACATAGATTACATATTCGCCGGGAGATATGCCTGTGTAGGCTTCTGTGTCGCGCCAGTCAATATTATTAAAGTATTCCTTTGCCTCCGGAGAATCAAGGCTTCCTTTAAATTCAGATTCCGCCTCAACAACCGCAGCTTTGTATGAGCCGAAGTATACCCCTTCACCTTCATCTATAGCCGTGTTTGCGTAATTTCCTCCGAATATCTCAGAAAAATCGAATTTAATCTCCCCGTTGTTTTTCCCCTGATTTGTGGAAGACTTTACTGATGCTATAAATCCTTCCTTAAGAATAACCTTAAAATTGTTGATTTCCAAGCTTAAGCTGCTGTCTCGGCCGGAACTGTCTGTTGCTTTAAAGGTATATTTTCCGCCATATGCTATATGGTAATAGCCTGATATTGTTTTTGCAGGTTCCGTATCTTCTATTTTTTTACCGTTAATAAATACCTCGTTTATTGTAGCCAATGATTCTTCGGGTGAAGCTCCGTCTTCGACTTCGCCTGTTTCCTTTGTTGCGTAGTAGAATAAATGACGCATGTCTTTATTTACATACTCAAAGGTATTGGTTGTTTCTTCCCTGAAGTTTATAATTGGACTTGCATTATCTACTATTAAAAACTTCAGGGAAGAAATTAAAACTCTCAGCATCCTTTGACTCCAGCTGCCGTCCTCTCCGTCCAATATAACTCTGTAGTATCCGTTGGCAGGAATTTTGATTTTGCCTTCAACATCACCGATTCTCGTTTCCGTGTATCCGCTTTCACTTCCGGCATCACGCTGCAGCCTGTATACAGATGCATCTGCAAGGGAACCATTTGATGTTATTTTAAAATAAGCATCCTCCGATGTACCACCAATTATTGCATTTCCGTTTTCATCTGCAATCTCAACCTTTAAATCAGGGGCCTCCGATACTGCCTCATCGTCAACAGGATTCTCAAAGCAATCTAAAACAAAGTAATCATAAGAAATATTGTTAGAGATGTCAGCTGTCTTTAGCTTATGATATTCATTTTCGGAAAATTCAAAATCCACTCTCCAAAGCTCTTCCGTTATTTTTTCTAGGCTTGTTATCTCTTCAATAGCTTCTGCTGAGCTTTGATTGATTACCATATCGTTGAATTCTACGGAAGCAATCCCCGTAGGGTCATAGATAAATGCTGAGACAATTAGTTTCTCACTGCCTTTAAGCAGGGATGCCTTGTCGGGCCAGTTCCGTGACCAAAGTATAGCAGGGGCGCCTTTATCCGTATCGGGTACGGGAATTTCACCGGGATAATATTCTTTCATCTTATCGAATACAGCCGGATTTAACTCATCACCCTTCATCACCGTGATTGTCACCTTGTGGGATCTGAAATTAGCTTCGCTTCCTCCGGTAAAATCAATAACCTTGCCCTTACCTTCTCCGTCAGCTAATTTATCGCTTGTAATTGTCCTTCCCATAATGTATTCGGGATACTTATCACTTTGCACCTTTATTTCGCCCGTAAAATACAGCTCTATTTTATTTGCAAATGTATCAAATGTAAAAAACGCATCCTTCTGACCGAAGCTCATGTCTCCTCTGAGAGGCATCGCAGGAGGGTTGCCCCATTCTATAATATTGTCTGTAAACTCCCACTTTTGACCCGGATTATCAGGATTATAGGGATTATTGAGAGCATTATAGAAAGTAAATATACCATTGTCTGAATATATGTTAATACCGTCACCTATTTCTGTTTTAAAAGCAATGTCCTTGAAGCTGTTGGTGTTGGAATCAATTATTCGCATGATGCCGGAGCCTTGCCTGCTTCCCATCATATTTATATAACCGCTGTAGTCGTAATATACGGTTCCCAATAAGTATTCTTCTTCCTCTGCAAATTCTTCTGCGCTAACTCTTGAGGTTTTGCTTGTGGAGGATAATCCCACAGGCATCTTATAAACATTACCCATTGGTATTGCAATGTTATCCGCTGTGCTAAAGAATGTCACCGGCAATATGGGGATAACCCGGTAGTTATTCAGATTGTTATGCTCACCTGTTGATGAAACAATTGCATTTTCACCTGTCTCACAGTTTTCTCCGTCAAATGCTTCGATTTTTAAGTTAAAGCTTCCTTCTGTAAGAATGTTAAATACATCTTTAGGTACAATGATATTTCCATGGACACGTCGTCCGTAACCACTTTTGATTCCGGTTCCGTCATTGCCCTTAAGCTCTAAGATACCCTTGGATTTGTCTTCTGTAAAGGACATAGCTCTCATTATATTCAGCTCAACCTGATCATCTACCTTCAGGTCTCCGGCGGTGATATCAAGTGGAGTAAATATCAATTCGTCATCATCTTCTCCGGATTTATAAGAGAACTGCACGTATGTGCTGTCGGAATTTTTGCTTCCCACATTCTGAACCCAGAAATCCACAAATATAACAACATTGTTTCCTTCCGCATTTATAACTTCCCGGATAATATTATCTCCGAGCTTTATATCTGTTTTTTCTTCAACGTTCAAGGGGCAAGTATCCTTTGTGGAGGAGCTTCTGACAACACCACTTTCCTTGTAATAATCATGTTCGTTTATTTCAAGGTAGAACACGGAGCCTGCACCCATTTCAGGCAGCTCACTTGTACGACCATTTTCCAGCACCGTCATTTTGCCGGGCAAAACAGTTTCTTTGACAGTCCATTCTTTAATCACCGATGTAGCTCCTAACTTACCCGCATACATTTTAACGGTTGCGGGATGTTCTTCACTTGCTCTGAAGGAAACGTCACCGGTGTTTTTAAATGCAATTCTTTCCGTGTCCAGTACACTGCCTTCTATAAAATTATTAATAAAGAACTTTACTTCCTGTTCACCGATTGCAGGATGCTCCACTCCAAAGTTTAGGGCGTAGAAACCCACATCAGGCTCTCTGTTCGGGTCGATAATTTTCGTGTCGTAACCATCGGCATCTTTAAGCTCGCTCATGGTTCCCGTTGTAATTATCAGGAAGGAGCCGTCTTCCTCGTTTGTTTTTTCTTTTCCGAAGGCCACCTGAATATTTGAGAAGGAGAATGTGCTCATGGAGCCTTTTGGTATATCTTTGCTCTCCAATTCACCGTAATAAGCCTTTTCCAATTCTTCCTCAGTCCAGCTCTTGCCTTCTCCGTAACTGTATTCATACACATCCATATGACGCATGGACAGCATTTGTCCTGCACCGAATTTTTCTGCTTCGGTATCGTATTTTGACACAAACAATGCATTGTTTGTGGTTCCCTCCACCTTGGAGACATAAACAACCAAAACATTCCCGGCTCCGTCTGTACCAAAGTTTACCTCAGTCTTGCCCGAGGCCTGACCGTCATTGGTTTCAAACAGCGGCTTTGCTTCAAATGCACCGGAATTTAACAGTGACTTAATGGAAGCCTCTCCGATTATATAGGTATTGCCCGAAAAGTCAAAGACAAGGAAGTTCTCATCGTCACCACCGTTGCTGAGTTTCCCGGACAGCAAATTGACGGTGCCGATTGTGGGATTGTCAATTTCTTTAACCAACTCACTGCCGTTTAATTCACCCTCTTTTTCTGTATTGTTATCATAATCAATAATCTTTTTAATCAGCTTGGGAGTGATTTTATTGACATCTCCGTTATTGTTTTTAACTTCCGCAATAAACAATCGCTTCACCGTTGCATAATCCTTACTGTCTTCAGTAACAATATTGTTTTCGGTTACATATGAAATCCAATAAGTATCTTCACTTACCTTAGCAGTGCTTATATCTACAACTCTGCCGTTGGCTTTGGTATCAAAAGCAAATTTCAGTTCTTCGCCGCTGCCTGTATAAATTATTCCGGAAACCGTACTGCTCTTGCCCTCCGTGTAGGCACGGGCATCCCATGAATCCATTAAATATCCGGCTACCTTCTGTGTGGCTTCTGTATTGTAAAGAGTATTAACATAAGCATAGTATTCACCCCTTGCTTCATCATATTCCGCATTGCTGTACGGCTGTGAGTTTACGTAAACAACCATATCCTCCAATGTATCTAACATGCTGACCGGAGTGCCTGCATCTGTGAGAACCTCCCGAGATGTATCCGTAAAATCCTCTTTACTGACATTAAATACCGCACGCTTGAGCTCCATATTTTCCACTGCGCCCTTCAGTGCGGAGCCTGTGGTGGAAAGAGCATAATCTTTTACATAGCTAAGCCAGGTGATATAAATATTGTCCGAATTGGCATATACGCTGAAATCCAGATCTCCGGTTGCGTCATTATCCACGGTATAAAGCTCTGAATTACCGGTTACAGGGCTTGCCAAGGCATATCCGTCCTCATTCTCCGCCAATTCCGAAAGAACAAGCATCGAGGCATGAATTCCCTCTGCATTATCACGGGCATACAAATACACCAAGAAGTTTCTATTGCCCACAGTTACCAGCTTGTAGTCATATCCCAAGTTCAGACCGTCCGCAAGCTTACTTGCCGAGCTCTCGGTGAAGCTTGAAAGCTTAAACGGCAGCTCATTATCACCAAAGCTGTTTGCTCTCATAATTTTATTGCCTGTGCTTGCACCGTACAGCCGCTGCTTGCCTGCGGGACTTTGAGGCGGTTTAATGCCCGAGCCCTCTTCGCCGTCTGCGGACACAGCCATCCGTGATTTAGGCAGATAATCATTTAAAAATATCCATTTGCTTTCCCATTTATCCTCATCTCCGTCGTACGACCTGCTAAAGCCCACTCCGGTCAATTCGTATGTAAACAGGAAGGCAACAACTCTGACGCCTATGGATGCCATGAAATCAAAGGAATCCACCTTTGCCCCGTCATAGCTGTCGTCCTCAAGATTATAACCACCAAAAACAAAGGTCGCTTCCACACTGATTTTTATAAATACTTCCGCCTTAAAAATCTCAATACCGATTCCCGCTCCTACTTCTATAAAAAACGCAGGGCTCAGGCTGAAGCCTTTGAAATACACTATGGTGTCATAATCGGTTACTTCCTTGATGCTCTCAACACGAGAATCTTCCATAACCTTTATCTTAACAGTTACTTTCTCACCGTCGGGCAGGTTTATAAGCCTGTCAATGTTTATATTTGATTTTTCTATTTTGTTAACAGATTCGAGTATTCCCCGCCTTAATAAACTTTCATCTTCACCGTATATTTCAACGGAGAGTTTTCCTTTAAAGTAAAAATTAACTGCCTTTGCCTCGGTTTCAAATGTGTATACCTTATCTTTCTTTAAATCTGCAGGTAATGCAGTGCCTGCAGGATTTTCTGCCGTAAGCGTAACCGATTCGTCGTTCTCCACCTCATAGTAATTACGACCGAGACCCGCACCCACACTCACACTTATACCGGTCTTGACATAGCAATATATCAGAGGGCAGAATGTGAATCTGTACTGCAGCGAAAATTCAAAGCCTGCGGTAACCGATATGCCTGCTTCCGCAAAATGAAATTTATCCACCACCGGATCGTATTCCCAATAAAATGCTGCCGACATACTAAAGCTCATGCCGTATTCCTTGGATGCTACCGCACCCTTTGAATCCGGATTTGCAGCCGCGTTTTCCTTACCCTTTGCATAACTTTCGTCAGGATCCATAAGCTTCTTCTTATAGTTAAAATTATCCGCAAAGTCATCTCCCAAAGGTGTCCCGACAGTAAACCCTATCCTGTTGCCATCCATATAAACACCCACTCCGTCAAGGGAAAGTATGTTTTCAAGATTAATTTCAGGCAAAGACATACCTAAATCAATGTCAAAGCCTTCGGGAACATCGGAGCTTGAATTATTTGCACTCCTGCGGGAAGTCCCCGGTGATTCTTCGGCACTGTTGAAATTCATTTCCGGACCACTGCCGTTCATGTTTAAAAGCCCGTTGGGAGTCTGGAATGTACCTCTTCCTCCTATAGCTACAGAATCAAATGAATTGCTGAATACTCCCGTACCCGCTATAAGTTTTTCCATGGTTTCTTCTTCGTTTTGTTCTCTGATAACTAAAGAAAATACAGTGTTTCCCACATACGAACCTAAGTATCCGTTGATTGTGCTCTCGCCATTGTTTGTGTATGTATACCCTTCTTCCGGTGAATACTCAAAATCCGTGGTCAAATTAAACCCATCTCCCATTACCGTATTATTCAACGTAATGATTTCCGGATTTTCATATTCAAAAATTAAATTACCTTTATACTCCGGCGTCCAGATTGTATTTCCGTCCTTTATTTCATATGGCTTGTGATCTCCTCCCAGAGGGAAATCAATCATATTCAGAAGCGTTGCTTTTGCTCCGTAAATTGTAACATCGTCAGAAAGGTAGTTATCGTATATATCCTTTGCCGCTTTTATAAACCGATAGTCCTTCTGCTCCCTTGTACTTCTTGCAACGCTTATTTCATTTGTCAGGTTTGATGTAAAGGCAGGCAGAATCTGTCCCGCAACATTTTCCTTCCCCGGTATTTCGGCTATAGACCTTGGAGTGACGGTGTACATAACCTTCATATACTTTTGGAGAACCGTACCGTCCTCTTTTATTACCGGTGCAAACACACTTTCATCATAGTTTTCATTCAGGTTAATATTTTCTATAAAAGTATCTCTGCCGGGCTCTAATTTAAATATATTATTTTCCATCGTCCCCGAAATTTTTTCGTCCCCATCTGCATCTAAATAAACACTGATTGTGTTTATATTTACCTTTGCTTCACGCTCCACTCCGATAAACTCCGAATCATAGTACAAAAATTGCAGTTTAGGCATGGTCATATCATTGCCGTCAAATTGAATCCTTTGATTTCCCTTATATGTTTTCCCGTTAAAAACTATTCTGTCTTCTTCCGGCAAATTAAAGTTAATCCATTGCAGGTTATTTGTTCTCATAAAGCTTATATGCATCTGCTGATCTGAATTATTTCTAATCTGATCGGAATAAATTCTTTCTGTTTTGTCGATAAATTTCCGGGAGTTATTATCGTATGACTTATAGCCATACTCTATCTCACCCTTGACAGAAGCAATGAAATCATTGAGGGTCTTTACTTCCGCCTCTTTTTTTGCTGTATCGGTCAATGGATTTCCATTTTCGTCTTTCACCGGAACAGATGTGCTAAGATCAATTATCGCATCCTGATAACGCTCATATACCATATTGATTGTATAGCTGCTGTTTAAATCGTCATACGTCATGTTGTTCCAAAGCATTTTTATGCTGCGATCACTTGCGGAGCTGTCATACAATACCGTTGGGGAATTTGCTTTTGTTAAGTAAACCCCTCCCTTACTTTTGTACTGCTCAAACAATCCCTGTCTGTCATCCTTTGCATTCAGACCGGAGCCCACGTAAATTTGGCCGTTTGAATTGATGCCACCCTTTCCTTCCGCGATCTCAATATCCGGAGTAAATCCCGGTTCAAATACCGCTTCTCCCGGTTTTACATTATTTTCACTGTTTGCATGATACAGAGCTATATTTAACTGCGAATTGTTAAAAATTCTGCGCTCTAAGTATCCATCTGTTATTTCCGCTATTGCATTGCCGTTGGGACCGCCGCTTTCTCCGTCTACTTCACGAATTTCAAGATAAATCGAATTTATGTTGTCAGTTATATCCGGATAAAAATCTCTCCAAGGATATACTGTCCGTGCTCCAACTGTCCAGTCTTCACTGCGTTCTCCGTCTAATCTATATCTTTCGTCGGAAGTCATATTTCCGTTACCGTCTCTGTAGGCCAATGAAATACGAGGTATCACCCAAGGGTTAATCCACACATTATATGATCTCAAATGCGTATTCATATATACCTTTCCGAATTTTTTTGCCATATCCGGAATATAAGCATATCCTGTTGCGGCATCTTTATTTTCTATTTTGTTACTGGATCCATTATTTACATTTTCCGCATTAACCCAGCCTAATTTTTCAACTTCATTTAAAGCTTCTCCTGTCAGCTTTCCTTTAGCTATAACAGAGAAATTTTCCCAGTATTTTTTACCGTAGTCCTGTACGGTATTTCTGCTGAAAGTAACTGTTTTGTTTTCCGTGCCGGTTGTATTTCTCAGGCCAAAGGTGACATAAGGTGATAAAGTCTGAGAAACAGCTCCTTTAAGCGATGATTTTTCATAATCCGTTTCCATTCCCGCAACAGGATTGTCGTTGTTTGGGATCAATCCGTTGTCTGCCACGGACATGTTGCCGGAAACATTTACCGCATCTCCGTCATTTAATATGTCAGCTAAGTTCAGCTCCGACGATTTGCCCGAATTGTAAAGGGATACAACAGCCTTTTCCTTTCCCGGCAAAATCACATCCTTGCCCTCTCCTCCCTTTAAGCCGGAGAGAACTATACTGAACTTTTTCAGTTCAGATTTTTGCTCATCGTTTAAAGCCTCAAAATCGACTGCTTCATTTTTCTCTGCAGAAGCATTCATGAGGGGAACTTCTATTGTTTGTTCTGTTTCTTCACCGTAAAATTTCAGTGTACCTGCGGATTTGATATAATCCTTTCCTTCTATCGCCGTATCATCCTCGGTGGTATAATCAACGGTAATCAGATGGTTCATGCCTCCGGTTCTTTTTACGGTGGCTTTTGCAACCCCTTCGGAAGTATCTGTATAAATTTGAGTAACCTCAAAGCCTATGGCTGTCTGCTGAGTATCTTCGTCATCAAGCAGTGTAAGAATCATCGTATTTGCGGAGTCGTAAAGCTCTCCACCTTCACAGTCATAAATTGTAAATGTTGCCAACCTTTCGGGATTGGACTCCTTATTGTCAACAGGCGTTACATAAATTTCTTTATGAACCTGCATACACTGTCCTGGATTTAAACAACTTCAAAATATTTTGTGCCATATTCATCATTTTTTAAATCCAGGTCAGTGTATGCAGGTTCATAATCTCCTGAAATAAACTCAGTTTCATCATAAAAATTCTCCTCGGGTATGTAAATTTCACCGTGGAATGAATTTGTACGGTAGGTATTTTCTCCCTTAACATACTCAAGGAATATATCCGTATACTGCAGGTCTTCTTTGGCAACAGGAAGTGTGTCATCCTCAGCGCCGTTTACAGCCTTCCATCTGCCGCCGGCACTTCTTGCATACCATTGATAGCTGTCCGCATCTGCGTCCACTGTAAGATGTACATCTTCACCCTCTTCAAAGGCGGCATAAATGGCCGTTCCTGAGGTCACAGGCAACGGAGGCTTATCCCTTCCGACTTTTTGATCCTTCGCATAGGGGGATGGATCTTCCACGGAAATTATGATGTCATCTCCTCCTATGGCATTAAAGTAACTAAGCTCTCCGTCATTATTTGCAACAAAAGGAGCATAGGAGATGTACGCTGTGACCTTGCCCTTTGTCCCTCCCAGGCGATACACTTCAATTACTTCACTATTTCCGTTCTCCGTCATGGTCAGTTCCGAATTCGAGAACGCAAATGTACCGTAAGGAAATTTTTCTGTCCAGCTTTCACTGTCAATTTGCTGTACGTCCCCATTGCTGTCAATGAATGCAATACTGTCTGGCTTTTCTGCCATATATGCAAATACACTCATCGGTATACTTGACAATGCAATCACAAATGAAAGAAAAAAGCTGAGAACCCGATTAAAATTTTGTTTTCTTTTCATATTGTCTCCCTTCTTGTTAATTAATGTGTTTTATTTTGTATTTTGGATAATTGCAGTAAACATATATATATTAATTCATAATATAAAAAAAACCAATCACCTTTACGTAACTTGCAAAGAAAACGACGTAATTGGTAATTGGTTCTGAGATTATTATATTTATTCGTCTTTGACAGCGACAGTTATGGTAAAACTGATGTCATCATAATCAACATCCATGAGACCTTGGTATTTATCCACAATCCCGGAGATTGTAAAAAGTCCGTACCCATGTCCTTGGGAATCGGCTTTTGATGTCTTAAGCTGCACTCTTGCCTCTCTTGCATTATCAATCCGGTTAGCTTGATTGTTTTTGCTGTTTTCGCATGTGATGTAAAGATAAGGCTCTTTGCGGGCAATAGTAAGGTGAATTTGCCGCTCCCTGCTGTTTGGGACCGCAGCACATGCTTCCAATGCATTTTCCAGGATATTATTAAGCAAACTGTACAAATCAGGGTCCGGAATACCAATACGACAGGGAGGAAGCGTTAAAAAAACCTCGGTCTCTGCTTTTTGAGCTTTCTGAAGGAGTATATCAATTATTGCGTTAACCAGAAAATGATTATGATGTTCTGCTTCAATCACCTTGCTTACCTCGTAGGTATATGCATCTAAATAGTGCCTTGCTTCTTCGTATCTTTCGTTGTTTAGGTACATATGCATTGCAATGAGATGACTTTTTATTTCATGCTTTAAGCTTCCTACCTGCTGCAGATGTTCCTTGATCTGCTCGTAGTTTTCTTTTGCAAGATTGTTTGTTAATTGCAGTATTTCAGCTTCCTTCTGCCGGCGGTAGTGATTGCTGAAAAACTGCTGCATACTGTAAATCAGCACGAAAAGCACAAACAGAAAGTATGTGTCCCGATAGCTGTAGGGTACAACGCCGCTCCTTGTATAAAATACCTTGAAGTTATACAGCATTGACACATATGCAACGACTAAAAACGGAAGGGACAGCTGCATGAGCCGATTCTTATTTACAGCTTCCAATACCGCTAAAACAATTACATAGATAAGCCCTACCAACAGAATATTATTTATATTAACCAACCGGGGCAGTTCCGCAACGCTAAAAGCCTGCAGTAATGCAGCAGCAAACATAAGGTAAGGGGAAGATGTATTGAAAAATACAAGCCAAGACTAATATATGACATTTGAAGCGGTGAAAAAAACTGAAATACAATGTATTCCGTGCATACGTAATAAAGAGCCCATATTATTGCAAAAATACCGATTGCAAGGTTTTGTGAACGGATGAACCCATTGGCTGCCTCCATAAAAGTCATTACAATTGTAGAAGCTCCAATAAGCAAGCACATTGACATAATAATAACACTCCTCATGGAGTTTGACAGGGCATAGGCCTCTAATGACGGAATGTCACCTAAAAAAATGGGACCGGTGCGTCCTGCGTAAATATCGTAAGGAGATGTCATTTCAATTTTTAAGGTTTTTCCGGCGTAATTTTCCGGAAGCAGTATAAATTCAAGAGACATCCCAGGATTATTGCCAGATGTGCGTTCGGCCGTCAATAGCGGAATTTCATCTAAATAAACAGAAACTGTCTGGTGGTTGACGCGCAGCATCAGAGCGGCTTGAAGAATATTTTCATCCAGTTTTTTGTAAAGAGTCAGCACTTCATTTACTTTAATTTCAGGTCCAGAACGCAGGTTTTCAAGAGTTTTCATCTCTCCCTCCTCCGTGTGGTATTGCCAGCTTTCTGACAAATCAATTATCTCTTTCTGCATGTAGGGAGTTTTATATGCATTAAAATAAAAAAATAAAAATACAACTATCATCCCCGAACAAATCAGAGCAGCGGCAATGAATATCCATAATTCGCGCCGGGCAGTCTGCAATTTTGCCATAAATTTGTGCATTGTAATTTTCATATTTTCACTTCTTTCAAAAAATTTAGGTATTATTTATTGTTATTTAGTTAATATTATAGCAAAAATTTATAATTTGTGTTATTATATTTTT
>ENA-UOOI01003298-UOOI01003298.1-fermentation-metagenome-genome-assembly--contig:-NODE-3298-length-12413-cov-3.955737_pt1 | contig 12413 bp, 7 predicted proteins | sample MGYA00245779_ERZ724027 | MGnify/ENA primary metagenome ERZ724027 (study PRJEB28704, sample SAMN03018318) | fermentation metagenome | biome: anthropogenic terrestrial biome; feature: soil; material... | reverse complement strand
GCTTTGAACATCGATAAATCTGCGACTTCTTCTGAACTTGAATCCATAAGGGTAAAATATCTTGGCAAAAAAGGCAGTTTAACGGCAATATTGAGGGGCATGGGCTCACTCTCAGCGGAGGAAAGGCCTGCCATAGGCAAATTTGCAAATGAAGTGAGGGGAAAAATCGAAAATTTGTTGGTGCAGGCGGAAGGCAGAATAAAGCGAGCGGAAAAAAGTGAAAAACTAAAAAAAGAAGTAATAGATATCTCTATTCCCGGAAAGGAAATCAGAAGAGGTGCAAAGCATCCCCTTACAAAAGTGCTGGATGAGGTAAAGAATATTTTTACAGGGATGGGATTTTCTATAGTGGAAGGTCCCGAAGTTGAGCTTGACTACTACAACTTTGAAGCCATGAATATACCCAAGAATCATCCGGCGAGGGATGTGCAGGATACTTTTTATATAAACGAAGATGTTGTTTTAAGGACCCATACGTCACCGGTTCAGGCGAGGTATATGGAAAAACACAAACCTCCTATAAGGATAATAGTTCCCGGAAGAGTATACAGGTCTGATACGCCTGATGCCTCGCATTCTCCGGTGTTTGCGCAGATAGAAGGGCTTGTGGTGGATGAAGGCATTACGATGGGGAATCTGAAAGGGACTCTTGATGTATTCGCGAAGAGATTATTTGGAGAAGATACAAGAACAAAATTCAGGCCCCATCACTTCAATTTTACAGAGCCAAGCGCCGAAGTGGACGTAAGCTGCTCGGTGTGCAAGGGCAAAGGATGCAGCGTATGCAAAGGAACGGGATGGATTGAGATATTAGGATGCGGGATGGTTCATGTAAAGGTTCTTGAAAATTGCGGCATCGATTCTAAAAAATACAGCGGGTTTGCCTTTGGCATAGGCCTTGACAGGATTGCCCTTATAAAATATGTAATAGACGATATAAGGCTTTTCTATGAAAACGATATAAGATTTTTGAGGCAGTTTTAAGGGAGGGATAAATATGCTGGTACCTTTAAAGTGGTTAAACGATTTTATAAAAATAGACGATTTGAATCCTCAGTACTTAGCCGATGCCATGACGATGTCTGGGTCGAAGGTTGAAGATGTTATAGAAACAGGAAAGGAAATATCAAACGTCGTAACAGGGAAGATATTAAAAATCGAGAAGCATCCAAACGCCGACAGGCTGATTGTTTGCATGGTGGATACGGGCAAAGATGTAATTCAGATAGTGACAGGAGCTAACAATGTAAAGGTTGACAATATTGTCCCTGTGGCGCTTCACGGCTCCACGCTTCCGGGGAATGTAAAAATAAAAAGAGGCAGGCTCAGGGGCGTCGAGTCAAACGGTATGATGTGTTCGGCAAAGGAGCTCGGCATTGAAGAGAAGAACGCTGAACACGGAATACTGATACTTCCGGACAGCACAAAAGTTGGAGCCGATATTAAAGAAGTTTTGGGTTTGAATGGCGTGATAATAGATTTTGAAATAACGCCGAACAGGCCGGACTGTTTAGGTATTATAGGTATTGCAAGGGAAGCCGCCGTTACGCTAAACAGGAAGCTTGATATTCCCGAAATAAAAGTAAAAGAAAACAGCGTGTTGATAGATGATTATATAAATATAAATATTGAAGCGAAAGACCTGTGCAAAAGATATGCCGCAAGATTGATTAAAAATGTAAGATTGGGTGAATCCCCCGATTGGATCAAGGAAAGGCTGACAGAGGCAGGTATAAGGCCTATCAATAATATCGTCGATATAACCAATTATGTGATGATAGAATACGGCCAGCCTCTTCATGCTTATGATTATAATAAGATTTCCGGAAGGCAGATTATTGTCCGAAGAGCATTGGACGGAGAAAAACTTATAACTCTTGATGGGAAAGAGAGGATTTTAAAAAACTCTATGATTGTTATTGCGGACGGGGATAAGCCGTTAGTTGTAGCAGGTGTCATGGGAGGAGAAAGTTCGGAGGTTACTGAAAAAACTACAGCGGTTCTTCTTGAATCCGCATGCTTTAACGGCACATCCATAAGGCTTGCTTCAAAGGCTTTGGGTTTTAGGACGGAAGCATCGTCGAGGTTTGAAAAGGGACTTGATCCGAATATCGTTTTAGATGCTTTAAACAGAGCTGCGGAGCTCATAGCGGAACTTGGCGCAGGTGATGTTGTATCAGGGATAATAGATAAATATGAAGATAAATTAAAGCCATGGACTATAGATGTATCGGCAGACAGGATAAACAGATTCTTAGGTACTTCCATAAGCAGGAATGAAATGAAAGACATACTTACGCGATTAGACATAAAAGTAAAAGATGGAGAAGAGATGCGCCTTACAATTCCAACTTACAGGAGCGATTTAGAGCTGGAGGTGGATATTGCGGAGGAAATAGCAAGAATCCACGGCTATAACAATATAAAATCCACCATGATTTCCGGTGAAACCATGCAGGGCGGAAGAAATAAAAAGCAGCGTATCGAAGACAAAATCAAAGAAGTGCTGGTCGGCACAGGGCTTTATGAATGCATCAGTTATTCATTTGCAAGTCCCTCTGATTTTGACAAGATAAATATTCCGAAGGACAGCAGTTTAAGGAATACTGTAAAAATTTTAAATCCGCTAAGCGAAGATTTAAGCATAATGAGGACCACAATGATCGCCAGCATGCTCGGCGTTTTAAGCAGGAACTACAGCAAAAAGAATGAAAACGCCGGCTTGTTTGAAATAGGTAAAATATATATTCCAAAAGATGGTGAAAAGCTTCCGGATGAAAAAAATATGCTTGTGATAGGCATGTACGGGGATTATGATTTCTATTATCTCAAGGGCATAGTACAGCTTCTGCTTAAATCGCTGGGCATGGATGGATACGAATTTGTCAGGGATAATAAAAATATGACGTTTCATCCTGGCAAAACCGCCGATATTTTGATTTATACAAAAAAAGGAGATTCAAATGCAAAAAAAATAAATGCGGGCATTATTGGGCAGATACATCCGGATATTACTGAACGATATGATTTGCCCGACAGCACATATTTATGCCAGATGGATTTTGATGCGTTGCTTGAAAACTGCATGATAGAAAGATTTTTCAAACCGATTCCAAAGTATCCGGCCGTTCAAAGGGATTTGGATCTTTTGGTTTCGAGGGATACGATGGCTTCCGATATAGAAAATATAATAAGGGAAAAGGGAAGGGGCATAGTTGAAGATATAAAGCTTTTTGATGTATATGAAGGCAAACAGATACCCGAGGGTAAAAGGAGCATTGCATATTCCATAATATACAGGTCGAAAGACAGGACATTAAAGGATGAAGAAGTCAATGAAATCCATGCCAAAATAATAAGAGAGATTGAATCCAGGCTGGATGCTAAGTTGAGGCTTTAGAAAAATGCGGCACGCCATACTTTAGATACAAGGTTGGCGTGCCGCATTTTTTTAATATTATTTCACATAGTTTGTATATAAAGAAGGATATTTGAATTTCGTAAAGAATATATCTAATAATTGTAACATTATAAGTTATAAAATCTATGATTTATTGTTTTTATGAAATATTATACCCCCAGGAGGGATGGATATGCCTGAAAAAAATAAAGTTACAGTTCATATAAACGGAAATGAATATACGCTAAAGGGTGATGAAAGTGAGGAAGTACTGCTTAAGGTGGCTGACTTTGTAGATAACGAGATAAAAAGGATAAGCGCAAACAATAACAGGCTTAACCCGACTTTTACGGCGGTGCTTTCGGCTCTGAACATTTCCAATGAATTTCTAAAGGTTAAAAAAGAATACCAGAAGACAAAAACAGAAATAAATGCATATAAAACGCAAATGAATGAATTAAAATCAAAATATGATTCGGCAAATATCAAGCTGCAAAATTTAAGGCGGGAGCTGGATCAAAAAACAAATGAACTAAAAATAAATACGGGCGAAATGGAAAAAATAAAGCAGAAGTACGATATTTTATATAATGATTATGTAAATAAAACCGAGGAACTGTCCAGGGCATACAAAGAGTGCGAGATTACAAAGAGCGAAAAGGAGAACAATCAGAAAGAGCTTGAAAGAGTAAAGACAGGGTTCGCCAATTCAAAATATAAGATAATTGAACTTCAAAACCAGCTCCTTGAAAATCAAATAGAGCAGGAGAGAATAAAAAAGGAATTGGATGAGCTAAAAATTGGTTATAATAATGAAGATAAAATAATTTAGACGGCTTAGGCTGTCTATTATTTTTATATTTAGATTATCTTCAATTCGTAATTTGGCTTATATTATTTTGAGTACTCATTCGCCAGATTCAAGTTTTGTAAGTTCTAAGGCCAGCAGCTTTGAGAATCCAAGAGCTCTTGAAACTTATCTTTGCTCAGACATTCAAAAGCTCTAAGGATTCTTTTGCGGCAGCAAGGCCAAGAACTTATCAAAACTTTCATAATGCTCATTCGTTGCTCAAAATAATATAATCCTATTTATGCCTGATTTCATGTTACGAATCGAAGTCAGATTATAACAAAGGTGGAAATAATATGGATAAAGTTGAATTGCTTGCGCCTGCAGGTAATATGGATTCCTTAAAGGCTGCGGTTGAAAATGGTGCGGATGCTGTATATATCGGAGGGAAAAAATTCAGTGCAAGGCAATATGCGGGCAATTTTGATAATGATGATATAAAAAAGGCTGTGGATTACTGCCATATAAGGGGTGTCAAAGTATATATCACCCTCAATATACTTTTAAAAGATAATGAGCTTTATGATGTTCCCGAATATGTCGCATACCTTTATAGCTGTGGCGTTGATGCATTGATAATACAGGACATGGGTGTGGGAAAGCTCATAAGGGATATTTTCCCGGACTTCGAGCTTCATGCGAGCACGCAGATGACAGCGCATAATTTAGCTTCCGTGGATTTTTTGTATAATGATTTGGGATATAAGAGGGTTGTCTTATCAAGAGAATTGTCCATAGATCAAATCGAAATCATCGCATCCAGTACAAAAGCGGAAATAGAAGTATTTGCCCATGGCGCTTTATGCATATGTTACTCGGGGCAGTGCCTTATGAGCAGCATGATAGGCGGAAGAAGCGGAAACAGGGGAAGGTGTGCACAGCCCTGCAGGCAAAAATACAAAATAGGAAACGGGAAAAATATATATGAAGGTTATATAATGAGCCCGAAGGATCTCTGTACTGCCCAGAATATCGATTCGCTTATAAGAAGTGGCGTCAAGTCCCTCAAGGTGGAAGGCAGGATGAAGAGACCGGAATATGTGGCAGCCGTAATATCGGTTTATAGAAGGGCCATCGATGATTACTATAATTCTGGGAACGTGAAAATATCCGATAAAGACAAAAAGATATTGCTGGAATCCTTCAACAGGGGCGGATTTACCACCGCGTACTTATTTGGCCGGGGTGGGAAAGAGATGATGAGTTTTGAAAGGCCTAAGAATTGGGGTATATTTATCGGGAGGATCAATAAAATAAACAAGGCTAAAAAAGAATTCGATATAAAACTTGAAGAAGGACTTTGTATCAATGATGGGATAGAAATATGGACAAAGAACATGGAAAATATCGGGTTTAAAGTTGATAAACTCCTTTTAAACGGCAAAAAAGTTGAGAGAGGTAATAGGGGCGATACTGTATCGTTAGAGTACAGGGGAGGAAATGTCAACGATCGGGTATATAAAACATCCGATTATAATTTGCTTAAAAGTCTGGAAAAAACTTATAAAAGTACATTGCCTGTAAAAAAGATTCCCTTGAAATGCAATATAATCATAAGGCGGAATGAAAATAGCACCATAATTTTAAGCGACGCAGATAAAAATACTGTAAAAGTTTCCGGAAGGATGCCTGAATCAGCTATAAATAAGCCGTTAGACAGTGAAAAGGTCAAAAAGCAGATATGCAAGCTCGGAGGGACGCCTTTTTTTATAAGCAGTATTAATGTAATGCTGGACGACGGGCTGTCACTTCCTCTGAGCTCTTTAAATATGATGAGAAGGGAATCTATCGAAAGGATCACAAAATGCAGGATGGATGTCAAAGATAGGACTCCTGCGGATTTCAATTATCTGTGCCATATTAAGGAGGCCATGCTGCATAGAGATCCACCGGATAAAGATAAAAAATGCAGAATAAGTGTATATATTAAAGATTCGGCTCTGGTAGATTGCGCAGCCGATGCAGGATGTGATATTATCATCTTTGGAGGGGATAAGCTAAGAGGCCATGATATGGATTATAAAACCGCCATAAAGAAATCCAGGATGAGAGGAAAACAGATTTTTATTTCCAGCCCCAGGATAATAAAGGGGGAGTTTGAAAGCATAACTTCAGAACTTTTGTCCGGAATGGAAGACGGGGCTGATGGAATATATGCCGACAACATGGGAATACTTAAATTTTCAATTGATAATAGCATACCATTTGCCTGTGGATTTTCTTTGAATATATATAACAGCATTCAGGCAGAGCTTCTTGGAAAATTAAAAAGCAAATTTATATCCATATCCCCTGAACTTACAATAAATGAAATCAGCGATGCTGCCGCTTATATTGAAAATTGCGAAGCGCTATGCTATGGCAGAGTTGAAGTCATGGTGAGTGAATATTGCCCGATAGGCGCTGCGTTAAATTGCAAAGGCAAAGATTGCAGAAGCAAGCAGGATATATTCCTTACCGACAGGATGGGGATGAAATTTCCTGTAAAAACCGATATATACTGCAGGAGCCATATATACAATTCCGTAAAACTTTCGATGCTGGAAAATGTAAAAGATCTATATGATGCCGGCATAAATATATTCAGGGTCAATATACTGGATGAAAATAAGGATGAGGTATATGATATTGTTAAGTCGTTCAGATGGGCAGCGGATAGCTTGGATAAAGGCAGTGTGAATACGCCGGGTGCTTTGAGAAGAGCAGTAGAGGGAGATTATACGAGGGGAAATTATTACAGAGGTACGGAGTAAATTGATTTTTGAGGTGATATCTGTTGAATAAAAGGACCTTAAGGGTACTTGAATATGATAAAATAATAAATAAATTATCCGAAATGGCTTTATCGGAAATGGGAAGGGAAATTGCCAGGAATCTGACTCCCAGCAGCAATTTGAATGAAGTGAAATTAATGCAGCAGGAGACTGATGAGGCTGTTAGGATAATATTTAAAAATGGCGCATATCCCCTTGAAGGGCTTCATGATATAAGAGAGAGCCTGAAGAAGGCGCAGATAGGTTCAATGCTCAACATGGGGGAAATTTTAAAAATTGCCGATCATTTGAGATGTGCGCGCCGCGTCAAAAGTTTCAAGAATAAGATTAAAGATGATAAGGATAATTATCCTCTGCTTGACGACTTGATCTCAGGGATTACCACAAACAAGCCGCTGGAGGATGAGATATATAGATGCATTATAAGTGAAGATGAGATATCCGACAGGGCGACTGTATCCCTTTATAATATACGAAAACAGATACGTGAAAAGAATAATGCAATCAGGGATAAATTGAACAGCATAATAAGGTCATCGGAAAATTCAAAGGCATTGCAGGAACATATAATAACCGTAAGAGGCGACAGGTTTGTAGTTCCGGTAAAATCGGAGTATAAAGGGAGTTTTGCGGGTCTTGTGCACGACCAGTCTGCCAGCGGTTCCACCCTTTTTATAGAGCCCATGGCTGTTGTTGACATGAATAATGATATAAATGAGCTAAAGTCCAAGGAAAAGGCGGAAATCGAAAGGATACTTTCAGACTTTACGCTGAAAATCAGTCAGAATATCGACAGTATAAATGTGAATAACGATATACTTTCAGAGCTGGATTTTATTTTTGCGAAGGCTAAATTATCATTTGAGTTTAACTGCATTCCGCCGACCATAAATGACAAAGGATTTTTAAATATAAAAAATGCACGGCATCCGTTAATCCCGAAGGAAACTGTGGTGCCTAACAATATATCGCTGGGAAAGGGTTTTAATGTACTTGTAATCACCGGACCAAATACCGGAGGCAAGACCGTTACATTAAAGACTGCCGGGCTTATTACTCTTATGGCAATGTCCGGCCTTCAGATACCTGCAGACGACGGGTCATCGGTATCCGTATATGATCAGGTTTTTGCAGATATAGGCGATGAACAGAGCATAGAACAAAGCCTTTCAACATTTTCGTCCCATATGACCAATATAGTAGGCATAATAAACGAGGCCACAGGCAGATCGCTGTGCCTGTTTGATGAGCTTGGAGCCGGAACGGATCCGACCGAAGGGGCATCCCTTGCCATGTCCATACTGGATGAGCTGCATGGGAGGGGCTGTAAGGTTATTGCGACAACTCATTATAGCGAGCTTAAGGTATTTGCTCTTCAAAGGGAGGGCATAGAAAACGCTTCCGTGGAGTTTGATGTTGAAACCCTAATGCCGACATACAGGCTTTCAATAGGTGTTCCCGGCAAGTCCAATGCTTTCGAGATATCGAGAAGGCTTGGACTTAGAGAAGATATAATCGAGAAAGCAAGGAAATTTGTTCCCAAGGAAAGCTTGAATTTCGAAGATCTAATCTCAAACCTGCAACATAACAGAATAGTATCCGAACATGAGAGGGAAGAAGCTGAGAGGCTTAGAGCGCAGACTGAAAAAATACACGAAGAATACGTGATGAGAAAGCAAAAATTAGATAAAGCCAGGGAGAATGTCATAAATGAAGCAAAACAGGAAGCAAGAAAGCTTATAAAGCAAGCAAAAGAAGAAGCGGATGAAATTATACAGGAAATAAGACAGGCTTCAAAAATGGATAACGAGCTGGAAAGAGACAGGCAGTTTAACGATGCCAAAAGAAGGATCAATGAAAAGTTAAGCGGATTGGAAACATCTGCTGTTAATCAACTTACGGATAATAGTATGCTTAAACCGGTAAAAAGCGTGAAGATAGGTGATACGGTATATATAGCCAACTTAAATAAAACTGCCGCTGTTTTGACATTACCTGATAGCAAGGGCGATTTGACAGTACAGGCCGGTATAATGAAGATAGATGTGAACATCTCGAATTTATTCAGCAAGAATAAGGGTAGTGAAGTAAAGGAAGATCATATGATAAAAGTAATAACTTCAACCAAAAACAGGACTGTTTCTCCATCTATCGATCTAAGGGGTCAGACTCTTGATGAAGCGATAATAAATGTGGATAAATACCTGGATGATGCCTATCTGTCACATCTCGATGAAGTTGTGATAATTCACGGGAAAGGCACCGGAGTATTAAGACGTGGAATAATGGATATGCTGAAGGGTCATGCTCATGTAAAATCATACAGGCCGGGTAAATATGGCGAAGGTGGAACGGGCGTAACAGTTGTTGAGATAAACAGATAAAATATGCATCCAATGCTACAGGCCTTATAATTTACAAAACTTGCATCCATCTGGCGAATGAGTGTTCAAAATGACATAAGCTAGCTCAAATTACGAATCGAAGATAGTTTGTCTAAGGTACTTGAATCTGTTATAATTAATACTGAAAAGTAAATTTTTGGGGGTTTGAAAAATGGTTGATGGTGTGAAAGTGCTTCTGCGTGCTGTAGAAAATGAAGATTCACCTCAAATTAGGAGGCTTTATGATAATTTTGAAGAAGCTGCAAATACCGGAACGGATTTTTCAGGGATACATAAAAAGGGTATTTACGATTCGATGAATTTTGTCATATGCCAGAAGGAAACAAAGAAAGTAATAGGTATTTGTGCCCTTAAAAACGTAGATCTCATCAATAAGAGCTGTTTGTGCTCGATTTTAATGGATTTCGATGAAGATTTTGACAACGAAAACAGGATCGAAACAATGCGGCTTCTTATGAAATTTGCTTTTGAAGAATTAAATTTGAACAGAATAGGTTTATGGGTGTTTGATTACGACAAAAGATCCATCAAGAATTTTAAAAAGTGCGGTATGAAGGTCGAGGGAATAATGAGAGAAGGAGTATACAACGAAGGAAGATACCATGACATGTATTTTATGGGGATATTGAAAAGCGAATATGGCAAGATTGTAAAAGGAGAGGGTGAAGAATGCGAAGAGGAGAATATACAGTCTTAAGGGAAGCCGGCATGGAAGATGCGGAAATAATGACGTCCTGGCAAAATGATAAGGAGATCATGGATTATTTGCATTTTGTATATCCTGTCTCCAAAGGGCAGCAGGAGGATTACATAACCAACGTAAAATGTAGCAAAAATGATGCTCTGTTTATGGTTGAAAATGAAGAAAATGTGCCGATCGGATTGTGCAAACTCAAGGATATAAACTGGATAAACGGTACAGCCGGGATCGAAATAGTTATCTGTGCAAAAAATTGCTGGGGCAGGGGTTACGGGTATGATGCTCTAAAGACATTGACGGAATATGCCCTTATGCAGCTTAATTTATGCACGCTTTATGCGAATATAACTGAGAAAAATGAAAAGGCCGTAAAATGTTTCCAAAAGGCCGGCTACAAAATAGAAGGAGTGCTGTATAATAGAACATTTGCACATGGAGAAATGAAAAATGTCATTTCGATGAGCATTTCAAAAAAGATGCAAACCGACGGGGAATAAGATTCTTCAAATAGTGTTGATGTACTTGGGAATAATTCGGTATATGCCCGGAAGAAGTGATAATTATGAAAGTAATGCATATAATTTCAGGCGGCGACAGCGGCGGGGCTAAAACCCACCTTTTTAATCTGTGCAAGGGTTCGTCCGGTATGTTTGAAAATATAGTAGGCTGTATAAACAAGGGAAAGCTGTTCGATGAAGCGAATAGAAACGGCTTTGATACGCTGCTTTTTAGTCAGTCCGGCAGGGCGGACTTTAATGTGGCTAAGGATATAAAAAGGGCGATTGATGAAAACGACATCGATATTGTGGATTTTCATGGAGCCAGGCCCAACTTTATCTACTCCATCGTTAGAAATAAGATAAACATACCGGCTGTTACAACCGTACACAGCGATTTTAGATATGATTTTTTGAACGACAAGTTAAAGTATATCGCTTTTACTCCTATCAATATATTATCGCTTAAAAAATTCGACAATTATATTTGTGTATCAGATAAAATCAAGGATTTACTGGAACATAAGGGTTTTAAGGGATGCAAATATGTTGTAAGAAACGGTATAGATACAAATGTTAAAATAGAGAAAAGCAGGGATGAAATACGCCGGGATTATGGCATATCCGATGATGCTTTCGTATATACAATGGTGGCAAGATTTCACCCGGTAAAAAACCATATGGGTTTTTTGATGGCCGCAGAGAAGATAATCAGGGAGTTTAAAGATATAAACATAATGCTGATAGGTTCGGGAGCTATGGAAAATGAGCTTAAAAAAAAGGCACGCCAGTTGAATATCGCCGATAAAGTAATATTCACCGGACAGCAGGATAATCCCATAGATTACATAAATGCAGGGGATGTAAATGTACTTACATCTTTTAGTGAAACTTTTCCCATTGTGATACTGGAAGGAGCAGTTGCAGGTAAAAGTGCCATATGCTCTAATGTAGGCGATATAGAAGAAATATTGAATGAGGATACTGGATTTATTATAGATCCTTTATCGGTTGAAAATATATATATCCAAATGAAAAAGGCGTATGTCGGCAGAGAAAAGCTTAAATATATGGGACGGAATCTCCATGATATTGTTGTATCCGATTATAGTTTGAATGCTTTTTGCAGGCGATATTACGATTGCTATAAAAATATTTTATCAGGTGGTTGATATGGCGGAAGTTTTAGGCTTTAAAATAATCGATTGCGGTATCGATGAATACATTAAAAGGCTGTTAAATGATATTGAAAATGGAGGAAAAAAGATAATCGTTTCAGGCAATCCTGAAGTGCTGTACAATGCTTTGCATAATGATACGTTAAAATCCCTTTGCATGCAGTCTGATATAATACCCGACGGCATAGGCGTTTTAATTGCGGGTAGAATTACAGGCCAGCGTTTCAAGCAGAAGATTGCGGGGATCAGCATAATCGAGGAGATATTGAAACGCTCCCGTATGAATAATATAAAGATATATTTGCTTGGAGCAGAACAGTGGGTGGTCGAAAGGGCTGCGGAGTTTTGCAGAGAAAAATATAATGCGATAATCGCAGGCTTCAATAACGGTTTTTTTGATATTGATAGTTGCGAGCACATAATCGATGAAATAAACAAAAGCGGCGCTGATGTATTACTTGTCGCGATGGGCTGCCCTAAACAGGAATTGTTTATATCAAAATACAAGGACCAGCTTGAATGTAAAATACTGATGGGTGTCGGGGGCAGCTTTGATGTTATTTCCGGCAAAGTGAAAAGAGCGCCAAACTGGATGGTGAATACAGGATT
>ENA-UOOI01003297-UOOI01003297.1-fermentation-metagenome-genome-assembly--contig:-NODE-3297-length-12415-cov-3.700324_pt1 | contig 12415 bp, 12 predicted proteins | sample MGYA00245779_ERZ724027 | MGnify/ENA primary metagenome ERZ724027 (study PRJEB28704, sample SAMN03018318) | fermentation metagenome | biome: anthropogenic terrestrial biome; feature: soil; material... | reverse complement strand
CTGGACGGAGATATTGATCTGTTTATTAATGCGTATCTGAAATGGACCGCATTGAAGAAGTAGGTACCAACATGACAATGGAGGTGACATTGATGAATAAAGCATGGTGGAAAGAAGCTGTTGTATATCAGATTTATCCGAGAAGCTTTATGGACAGTGACGGAGACGGCATTGGAGATCTGAAAGGGATTACAAGCCGTCTGGATTATCTGGAAACTCTGGGAGTTGACGTGATCTGGCTGTCACCGGTCTATAAATCCCCCAATGACGACAATGGATATGACATCAGTGATTACCGTGATATTATGGATGAATTCGGAAGTATGGCCGATTTTGATGAAATGCTCAAAGAGGCACACAGCCGAGGCATCCGTATTGTGATGGACCTCGTGGTAAACCACACATCAGATGAACACAAATGGTTTGTGGAGAGCCGTAAAGGAAAAGATAATCCGTACAGGGACTACTATATCTGGAAAAATCCGAAAGAAGATGGGAGTACTCCGAATAACTGGGGTTCATGTTTCGGAGGTTCTGCGTGGGAGTATGATAAAAACACCGACATGTATTATCTTCATTTATTTTCAAAAAAGCAGCCGGATTTAAACTGGGATAATCCAAAAGTCAGGGATGAAGTATATGACCTGATGACCTGGTGGTGTGAAAAGGGCATCGATGGATTCCGGATGGATGTGATCAGCATGATCTCAAAGACCCCCGGGATGCCGGACGGCGAAGAGGTAGATGCACAGGGTTACGGAAGTTTTGCTCCATACTGTATTCACGGACCTCATGTTCATGACTATTTAAAAGAGATGAACGAAAAAGTACTCTCAAAATATGATCTGATGACCGTCGGGGAGACTGCGGGAGTCAATGTCGAGCAGGCCAGGAGATATGCGGGTGACAGCAGCCACGAACTCAATATGGTATTTCAGTTTGAACATGTGGAATCGGATGGAAAATACGGAAAATGGACGGACGAGAAGGTGCCGCTTTCATTTTTAAAGGAAAATCTCTCTAAATGGCAGACCGAGTTATATGGAAATGCATGGAACAGTCTCTACTGGGACAATCATGACCAGCCAAGAGCAGTTTCACGTTTTGGCGATGACAGACCGAAGTACAGGGAGGTATCTGCAAAGATGCTTGCTACACTTCTTCACATGATGCAGGGGACACCCTACATTTTCCAGGGGGAAGAGCTTGGCATGACGAATTACCCGTTTCAGTCGAAAGATGAGTTCCGGGATATTGAGAGTATCCATGCATACGGGGACTGGGTTGAGTCCGGAAAGGTGAAACGGGAAGTGTTCTGGCCCTGTCTTACCAATAAGAGCCGTGATAACGCCCGAACACCGGTACAGTGGGATGACACGGAAAATGCTGGATTTTCTACCGGAACGCCCTGGATTGAAGTTAACCCAAACTATAAGACAATCAATGCGAAAAATGAAGTAAACGATCCGGACTCTGTTTTTTCCTATTATCAGAAACTGATTGCACTGAGAAAGACTTATCCTGTTATCGTATATGGAAAATATGATCTGATTTGGCCGGATGATGAGAATGTCTTTTCTTATACAAGAACTCTGGACGAGGAGCAGCTTCTTGTGGTATGCAATTATACAGACAATATTTGTAAGGTCCGGATACCCGAAGGGTATGATTCCTCTGAGTGTCTAATCTCGAATTATAACAGAGAAAATCATATGGGAACACTGGACTTAAACCCTTATGAGGCATTCGTGCTTTTTCGGAAATGATCACAAATTCAGAAAAAGTTATTGATTTATAAAAACAGTCAACAAAAGTTGACTGTTTTTTGCTGAAAAATTCTCTGGTTTTTTCATTGCGGCGTTTCCCATAATGTGGTATTATCTTTACAGTGAACACATATGTATTTTAGGGAAACACAGTACGGAAAGGAAGGCTATGTCAGAGACAGAGAAATATTATGTAGTGAAAGAAAAAGCAGTTCCTGAAGTCCTTCTGAAAGTGCTTAAGGCCAAGGGCCTCATATATAAGAAAGAGCTTACAGTACAGGATGCGGCAGAGAGAGTGGGCATCAGCCGGAGCTCTTTTTATAAATATAAGGATGATATCTTCCTCTTTCATGATAACGCAAAGGGAAAGACAATTACCTTTATTCTGCAGATGGATGATGAGCAGGGTCTTCTGTCCGATGTTTTAAAAACTATCGCCAGATACAATGGCAATGTACTGACAATTCATCAATCTATACCGCTCAACGGAGTGGCGACACTTACAATCAGTGTGGTGATCGCACCGGATGTGGGTGATGCAACAGGAATGATAACAAATATTGAAAGTAAAGAAGGTGTTCATTACTTTAAGATATTAGGCAGGGAGTAGATATGATAAAAGTAGCAGTTTTAGGATACGGAACCGTAGGATCCGGTGTTTTGGAAACATTTCAGAAAAATCAGGAAATACTAAATAAAAACGCGGGCGACAAGATCGAATTGAAATATGTCATGGACAGGAAAGAGTTCCCGGGGGATCCGGTCGAAAAATATTTGATTCATGATTTTGAGACGGTCATAAATGACCCGGAGATTAAAGTCGTTGCCGAGGTGATGGGCGGTTTATCCCCGTCTTTTGAATTTACAAAAAGATGCCTGGAAAGTGGAAAGAGTGTCTGCACATCCAATAAAGAACTGGTTGCACAGCATGGGACGGATCTTCTTTTGACAGCAAAAGAACATCATGTGAATTTCCTGTTTGAGGCCAGCTGCGGCGGTGGAATTCCAATTATCCGCCCTCTTTATCAGTCTCTGACAGCGGATCGGATTTATGAGGTTTCAGGCATTCTAAACGGAACCACCAACTATATCCTGAGTAAGATGTCGAGTGACGGATATGGATTTGAAGAAGTATTAAAGAGAGCCCAGGAGAAAGGATATGCGGAACGTGATCCGAAGAATGATGTGGAAGGATACGATGCATGCCGTAAAATCGCGATTCTGTCATCCCTCGCCTTCGGAGGCTTTGTCGACTATAGAGACATCTTTACCGAGGGAATCACTGAGATTACAGCTACAGATATAAAATACGCGAAAGCAGCCGGTGCAGTGATAAAGCTTCTTGCTGTCAGCCGCCAGACAGATCAGGGGACTTACGCACTTGTCTGCCCGGCAATGATAGACTCTTCGAATTCATTGTACAGTGTGAACGGAGTGTTCAATGCGGTCTCGGTTCACGGAAACATGCTCGGAGATGCCATGTTTTATGGAAAGGGTGCGGGAAAGCGCCCGACTGCGAGTGCGGTAGTGGCTGATGTTGTGGAAGCCGCAAAAAATCCGGGTAAAACAGTGATGGGACGTGGATGGGACCCTAAAAAGCTGGAGCTTATGCCTCTGGATGATGTGCCCGGACGTTTTTTTGTACGCATGCAGGGAAATATAGCTGCCTGCCTTCCCTCGGTGGAGAGCGTATTTGGAGAAGTTGATCCGCTTACTGTTCAAGGTCTTGACCGTGAATTCGGTTTTATCACGGGGAAGATGACAGAGGCACAATATAAAGAAAAGGTAACAAGACTGGAAGGGATTATTCATATGATCCGTGTCAGATTCTAGAGGAGGCTGCTGTGAAAACAATTGTAATGTTGTCAGACGGTATGGCCGATGAGCCGGTTGAAAGTTTCGGAGGAAAGACGCCGATGGAGTATGCCAAAACACCGACTTTAGACCATCTGGCGAAACTGTCTGAGATTGGTATGGTTCAGACAATTCCGGAGGGTATGGCTCCGGGTTCCGATGTCGCGAATTTATCTGTGATCGGTTATGATCCCGGATTATATTATACCGGACGTTCTCCTCTTGAGGCTTTAAGCATCGGAGCCGATATGGGTTCAGACGATGTGGCGCTGCGCTGTAATCTGGTCACATTGTCAGAAGGAGACGTGTCTTATGAGGACAGGACTATGGTTGATCACAGTGCTTCCGAGATCACAACCGAAGAGGCAGGTCTGCTTTTATCTGATCTGAAAAGAGAGTTTGAAAGTGAAACCTGTCATTTTTATACAGGGACGTCCTATCGTCACTGTATAGTATGGAATGGAGGAGAGGTTCTGCACTTTACTCCGCCTCACGATATTCTCGAACAGAAGATTGGCGGATACCTGCCGGAAAATGAGATGTTTCTGAACATGCAGATACAAAGCTATGAGATTCTAAAAAATCATCCCGTGAATCAGAAAAGAAGAGCGGCCGGTCTAAATCCCGCAAACAGCCTGTGGTTCTGGGGAGCGGGTACAAAGCCGAAATTTCCTCCTTTCCGGGATAAATATCACAAAAAAGGAGTCATGATCTCTGCTGTCGATCTGCTGAAAGGAATTGCTGTCGGGATCGGGCTTGATAACAAGAATGTAGAAGGGGCAACCGGCGGGCTGGGCACCAATTACGAGGGAAAAGCACAGGCGGCTGTAGACGCACTATTGGAAGAGCAGTATGATTTTGCCTACATACATCTCGAAGCACCGGATGAGATGGGGCACCAGGGAAGCGCTAGAAAAAAGGCAGAAGCCATCCATCGAATGGATACCCGTATCCTTGCACCTCTGCTGAGACAGATGGATGCCTCCGGCGAAAATTACCGTATACTTGTACTTCCGGATCATCCGACACCGGTACGCCTTCGCACACATACAGGAGATCCCGTGCCATATCTTCTGTACGACAGTGTAAACCCGCAGAAGCATGACTGGAATTATAATGAACGGGAAGCAAAAGAAAGTGAGAACCGGATCGATCACGGATGGAAACTGATGGATTATCTGTTTCGGAATTAAAAAAGGTCTGCCCCCTGTCCGGTAAAAAAACTGACAAAGGGCAGACCTTTTTTTATTTTAACGTATTCTACAGTTTGATTATAATTCATGGTTTAGCTGTCGATAGAACCCGGCGATCGTTACATGGTGATACGGAGTGACCCAGAGCATTGGGATGGATCCTCCGATACCCCCCAGCACATAGAATCCCAGAAAACTAAGAAAACTCAGATAAAAATAACTTTTGAAGTTCCCCTTCATCATTCTTGAACTCGTCCTTAGGGAATCAATCGCTCCAAGGTTCTCGTTATCTATGAGAAGGAAAGTCGACATGGAGAATGGCAGCAGGATCAAAAATGTCACCAGACCTCCGATCCCAAGTATTAAGAGCAGCCCTGACATATAATTAAGTGCAAATCCAAGAATATCCTGTAAGGTGGGATTCGTGAATAGATTCTCATTTTTACCGAAGATATAGCTTGTATAGATCACTAACGGCACGATCGTGAAAACCATACGAATCAGCCCCTTGATTGTCTCAACGATCAGAAAGCGGTCCGAATGGTGGGTGAACGCATAGAACAGATTACCGACAGCAATCGGCTGCCGCCTGCTTACTGACAGAGACGATACCCAGATTCCTGCGCCCAGAAGACTTAACAGGACATTGAAAAGAAATGCAATGATGATTCCACTGATGGCGGAGAATGTTGACATACTTCTCAGCAGGTACCAGTATATAAACATGGTGACGCAGAGGCTGATCAGTGAAAAGATCATGTAAGTGCCAATATATATTCCGTAATTGCCGATTAAAGCTTCACGGGCTTCGCTTTTTAAATATTTTGATTGTTTCATATTTCATACCAGGCCTTTCAAAGGTGATTCTTACAGTGATATTCCATGAGACGGAGTATCGTCAGACGGGATGCCGCTGTCATCCGGTAGAATATCCTCATAATTCTCTCTGATATCATTCCAGTCCATTTTAGATATCTCGCGTCCCACATAGACAAGAGAGGAGATCATGACAATACAGCCGATAATCAGACCGACAATTGATAATCGGATGCCGTTTTTCGCACTTTTTTGAATTTTACCGCTGCCTCTGGACAGAAGAGCGAAAATAATTCCCATGACAGCAAAAGTGATCCCCATTCCAGAGAGTGAAAACAGAAGTGAACAGATTCCTAAAATAAAGGCCGTCTTTGCCATCCCGGGAGACCCGGATTCTTGATACGGTTCGTTATAATTGTAATTATCCAAGTATAACACCTCCTCGTCTTAAAGTATGATAACAGTTTATCACGGTATACATGGCTCTGCAAGTGTAATCCGTTAAGTGGAGTACATGGATTCTGCAATTATCATGTTTACTTCTTGTAAGCAGACGATAAAGCCGATATACTGATGATACCGGGATTGAGGGAGGGTATTGCGATTATGGCTGTGAATAAAAAGAAACGTTCTCTGAAATGGAATATGATTGTGATGCTGTCGGTCGGTTGGCTGCTGCCGCTTGCACTTACAGTTTTTGCCATGTTTTATTACATTTCTAATAATATGGAAAGGCATCTGAGAGAAAATATCTCTGTTTCAGAAGAAAAAGCGGTGGAGATCTGTGAAATGAATTTTTCGAATGCGATGGGAGCTTCCCGCAATGCCTCTTACATGAATGTAATTCGGGATGCATATCTGGATAATAAACAGAGCAAAGAGAATTCAGAACAGCAAAAAAAGCAGTTATACAATACTGTGACCGGATTTCTGAATGATCAATATCGTTATAATACTTCATTCCTGACAACCATGGTGTATTTCAATACAGATCCTGATCAGGTTTACTATACATACAGCAACATGAAAAGCGGAACCTTTGACAGGATCCGCTATTTTGAGACAAATGTGAAGGAGGAGGTTCAGAACGCGGCAGCCGGCCTTGATACAGGAATCCTTTTCCTGAATGTAAAAGGAAATCTCTATATGGTTCGCAACATGATGACATCCACCTTTCATCCTTTTGCTGTGATTGTCATGGAACTCGATCCTGCTGCAATGTTCAAGAGTTTTGAAAGCATTATGGGATTTCAGCGATATGAGGTGTATCTTGACGGAAAGCTGATCGCCGGTTCCGGGACCGGCAGACAGGTGTCTGCGGAGTATGGCAGAATATACCGTTTCGGGCGGAAAAACAGTTATCTCTATGACCGTATTCCACTGGAAGGTCATGATATGGAGATAAAAATTTTACTGGATACCAGGTCAGCGATGGATGAGTACAATTTTACTGATGTCATTGTATTTTTTCTGCTGTCCATGATTCCACTGATTATTCTAGTGCTGTGGTTTTTCCATCGGGAGTTTACGAAACCGGTAACGAAATTAATGCATGCGGCAGAAGAAATCGAACACGGATCTCTTGGGATTTCGATTTCCCAGACTGGAAACAGCAGAGAATTCCAGTATCTCGGAGAATCATTCAACCATATGTCCTTTGAACTGAAACGTCAGTTTGACACAATCTATTCTGAAGAGCTTGCACTCCGCGATGCAAAAATTAAGGCTCTTCAGTCACAGATCAATCCACATTTCCTGAATAATACGCTTGAAATTATCAATTGGGAAGCAAGAATGAGCGGAAACGAGAAGGCAGGCGGCATGATAGAGGCTTTATCGACGATGCTTGAAGCGACCATGGATCGCAGAAAGCTGCCTTATCTGCCGCTTGCGGAAGAACTTAAATATATGGATGCCTATTTATATATCGTAAAATGTCGTTTCGAGGATAAACTGTGCATATACAGAGATATCGATGATACGCTGTTACAGATTAAAGTTCCGCGTCTGATTATCCAGCCGATTGTGGAAAATGCTGTGGAACATGGAGTGGATGAAGATAATCAGGTTATTATATATATCACAATAAAGCTCCGGGATAAGGACACCATGGTGATCGAAGTGAAAAATCATGGGTTATTATCACCAGAGGATGAAAAGAAGATTTGTCTGCTCTTAAGCGGAGAGACAAACAAGGACGAACATTCTGTCAATATAGGAATCCGAAATGTGAATCAGCGTCTGAAGATGATCTATGGTCCAAAATGCGGCCTTGAGATCAAGGCAAAAGAAGGGTACACCGTCAGCACTTTGACACTTCTTGTGAATAAACACAATAAAAATCAATAAACAACAACTACAGTCATTCACTTTAACTAACGGATGAAATACACTAGGAGTGAACAAAGAAACTTGCGACGTTATCAGTGTGCAAAATTAATATGGATGGAGGGGCTTAGCTATGAAGAAAAAGATGGCGGCAGCTGCGCTGGCATGTGTTATGGCAGTTTCACTTGCGGCATGTGGAGGAAATGAACAGTCAGAAAATGATACGACTTCAAAGTCTGAGACAGATAAGGAGACAGGAAAAGAGGAGAAAAAAGGTGCAGAGAAGAAAACGGGGGGAGTGGAGCTGAATGTAACCACTACCTTTGCGGGAAATGACACAAATGCCCAGAATTATAAGGATGCAGCTGGAAAATGGCAGGATGACACCGGAAATACCATAAATGATACGTCGGCGACATCGGACGAGACTTTTAAAGCGAGGGTTGCAGCCGATTTTGAGGTTGGGTCGGAACCGGATGTACTGTTTTACTTCAACGGAATGGATTCCAATTCCTTCGTGGAGGCGGGAAAAGTAATCTCGATTGACGACATTCGAAAAGAATATCCCGAGTATGCCGACAACATGAAGGATGAGCTGATGGGGGCTTCACCGGTCGACAACGTAAACTATTCCGTACCGGTCAATGGATACTGGGAAGGAATGTTTGTGAACAAATCAGTATTGGAAGAAGCGGGTGTCGATGTACCCAATGCAGACACTAGCTGGGATGATTTTATGGGTATCTGCCAAAAGGTGAAAGATGCCGGCTATACGCCGATTGCCGCGTCTCTTGCCCAGATTCCTCACTATTGGTTTGAATTCACGATTTACAATCACCTGGCACCGGATACACACGCTGTTCTCCCCGAGAAAGTAGATGATGAGCATGGAAAAGCATGGGTGGCAGGACTTGAAGATATGAAGGAGATGTACGAGAAAGGTTTCTTCCCGGAGAATACTTTATCGGGAACCGACGATGAGACCTTTCAGTCCTTTATCGATGGAAAGGCGGCATTTCTTGTGGACGGTTCCTGGAAGGTCGGCGGAATTGAAGAGGCCACTGATGATGTTGATAACTTTACGGTAACCTATGTTCCGGCAAAGGGAGAACGGAAAGCGACAGATATTATTGGAGGACTTTCATCCGGATATTACATCACAAAAAAGGCCTGGGATGATCCGGACAAAAGAGAAGCTGCAGTTAGTTTTATTGAATATATGACATCTGACGAGATGGTGTCAAAATTCGCTCTGACCTCCGCAACAGCGCTAAAAGATGGAGCTAAAGTGGATGAAAAGGAATTGTCCGGGCTCGGAAAGGCAGGACTGGAAATGGTAAATAATATCACCGGTATTTCAGATGCCGTACAGGATCAGATTCCGACGGAGTGCAGGGTACCGATCTTCGACGGCATGCCGAATATTGTTACCGGTAAAGTCAAAATTCCAGACGCGGTGACAGAAGTTCTGACAATGATAGAAGATTATCAGCCTGAAGATGCAAAAAAATGAAGAGTCCGGATGGCAGACGGGCAATGAGGGGAAGAAACGATGAGTTCAAATATTTATAAGAATAAAAAACCACTGATATTTTTCCTGGCTCCTGCATTTGCATTTATGCTGATATTTCTATATTATCCATTTGTAAAAAATATCTTCAACAGTTTTTGTGATATCAGGGGTCTGGGAACGGCAGCCAGGGGGCTTAACACCCCCTGGTATGCAAATTACTCCAGAATGCTGTCCGATGAAAATATGAGGACAGCACTAATCAACACGCTGATCATGATCCTTGTCACGATTGTGGGTCAGGTGGGCATTGCCCTGCTACTGGCAATCCTGGTGGACAATGTAAAACATGGAGCGAAGTTTTTCCGGGTTGTATTCTTTTTCCCGATTGTGATTTCAGCTACTGCACTTGGACTTCTTTTTAATCTGATTTTTCTGTATGATAAGGGGATGATTAATCAGCTGCTCGGAGCAATGGGAGTCGGAAAACTGACGGACTGGAAAGATGAGACTCATGCGCTGATCACAATGATGATACCGGTAACATGGCAGTATGTCGGGTTTTACTTTATCATTCTGGTGACAGGCCTCAATAATATTTCTGAAGAACTGTATGAGGCAGCGGCGATCGATGGGGCAACCAGGTTTCAGAGAGTCCGCTTTATAACGCTTCCGCTTTTATACAATGTGATCTGTACCTGTATCATACTGGCTGTAACCGGGGCGCTGAAAGTATTTGATCTCCCGTGGGTGATGTTTCCCAAGGGAATTCCGTTTGGAAAGACCTGGCTTACGGGAACTTATATGTATTATCAGGTTTTTAATGCGACCGATGTGGACTACAGCAGTGCTATCTCGGTATTGATTGTGGTTCTGGGTGTCATTTTGTCGAAGGCAGTGAACAAAATATTCAAAGAGCGGGATTATTAGGAGGTGATCATTTGAAAAAGAGAAGAATATCTTTTGGCCAGGTGGCAGCCTTCCTGTTCTTATCACTTTGGGCGCTGACGACAATCTATCCTATCATATGGGTAATGATTAACTCGTTTAAAGACAAAAAAATCATCGTTTCAGATTCTTTTTCTCTTCCGTCTGGTGCAAAATTTTCAATGGCAAATTATAAGCTGGCATTCGAGCGGCTGGATGTGCTGGGGGCTTACAGAAACAGTCTGATTATCTCGTTTTCAGTGGCTGTTGTGGTGATTCTGCTTGCAGGCATGGCCTCTTACGCCCTGGTTCGCTATACCTTCAGGGGGAGAGATTTCCTGAATGCTCTGGTGATCGCCGGAATGATGTTTCCGGTATTTGCCACAATTATTCCCGTGTTTCAGCTGATGTCAAAATGGGGAATCGTCAATACTTCCGATCTCTGGAAATCGCTGCTTGCGACAGCGCTTCCCCAGATAGCCGGGAATATGTCATTTGCAATTGTGGTTTTAAGCGGTTATATCAAAGGCCTTCCGATTGAGCTGGAAGAGTCTGCCTATATGGAAGGAGCGAATATCTTCCAGATCTTTGGAAAAGTTGTGATGCCTCTGTCCAAACCGTCTTTTGCCACAGTCGGGATATTCAGCTTTCTCTGGAGCTATAACGATCTTTTTACGCAGTCTTTCATGCTTCGGGGAAACCAATACGGGATTACACGTCTGCTGAACGAACTGACATCCAGAGAAGGAACAAATTACGGGCTTATGGCAGCTGCAGTCACACTGGTGGTGATACCGATACTGATTGTTTACATCTTTCTTCAAAAGTATATAATAAAGGGGATGACGGCAGGGGCGATTAAAGGATAAGCGCGGAGGGTGAAAGTATGATGTATAAAGTTGTTTTGATCGATGACGAACCTATTATTCTGGAGGGGATGAAACAGGGAATGGACTGGAAGAGATGGGACTGTCAGGTCGCGGGCACCGCCGGAAGCGGCAGAGAAGGGTTAGAGTTGATTGAAAGAGTAAAACCTCACATTGTCTTTACGGATATCTATATGGCTCATATGGACGGCCTTGAGATGCTTGCGGGAATTAAGTCTCAGTATGAACATATGCAGGTCAGTATTCTGACCGGATATCGGGATTTTGATTACGCCAGGGAAGCTATCCGCCTTGGTGTGACAAGGTTTCTCCTAAAGCCCTCAAAGATGGGGGAGCTGGAAGAGGCTATGGATACCATGACGGAGAATCTCAAACCGTTTTCTGAGAATAAAATGACGGCAGAAGATATCCTCGATTCTTCTGCAAACAACTTTATCGTGAAGAATGCCCTTGCCTATATGGAGGAGAATTATCAGAAGAAGCTTAAGCTCTCTGATGTGGCCGATCATGTTTATGTCAGTCAGTGGCACTTAAGCAAGCTGCTGAACAGCCAGACGGAACTTAGCTTTTCGGACATTTTAAACAACATCCGGCTTGCCCATGCAAAACAACTTCTGAAAGATCCGTCTCTGAAAATCGGAACCATAGCGGAAAAAGTCGGATTCCAGGACATCGCACATTTTTCCAGAGTGTTTAAAAAAGTGACTGGCACTTCGGCAAATGCCTACCGAAACCAACTTCCATAATCAGATATGCGAGGAGAGATAGGCGGCAAAGATGCTGTAAAACAGAATACACCATGGTTTCATTGTCAGGAGGATGAGAGTGAACTTCTTTTTTGACATTGGCGTAAGTCCCGCCAGCAGACACAACTCATCGTCCGGTGTCAGGGGCAGGAGTATTGCAAGTGAAAAAATCCAGAGGAAGGAATCCTTCATCGCCCATCCCAGATATTTATCATAGAGCTTCTCGCCGATCAGGCTTCTCACCACGGGAGAGCCGTATTTTTTTGCAATGAAAAAAGCGGCGAGGGATCCGATACTGATAGCAAGGTAGTTGATCCAGAAGCCATCTACAGCTCCAAACAGAAGTGAACCAGCGATACATCCGAAAAATCCGGGCAGAAAAGGGATA
>ENA-UOOI01003295-UOOI01003295.1-fermentation-metagenome-genome-assembly--contig:-NODE-3295-length-12422-cov-2.716261_pt1 | contig 12422 bp, 9 predicted proteins | sample MGYA00245779_ERZ724027 | MGnify/ENA primary metagenome ERZ724027 (study PRJEB28704, sample SAMN03018318) | fermentation metagenome | biome: anthropogenic terrestrial biome; feature: soil; material... | reverse complement strand
CTCATTCTTTCTAAGCAATCCGTGATCCACAAAAACGCAGGTCAGCTGTTTTCCTACAGCCTTCGAAAGCAGTACGGCAGCTACGGAAGAATCCACTCCGCCGGATAAGGCGCAAAGGACCTTACCGGTTCCGATCTTCTCCCGGATGGACTTTATGGTATCCTCTACGAAAGAATCCATCTTCCAGTCACCCTTACAACCGCACACGCCCTTTACAAAGGCTTCCAGCATCTTGGTGCCCTCCTGTGTGTGATTGACCTCCGGATGATGCTGCATGGCATAAAAGCCTTTTTCCGGGTTTTCCATAGCAGCAATCGGGCATACAGGCGTAGACGCCACAACCTTAAATCCTTCCGGCGCCTTGGAAATGTAATCCGTATGGCTCATCCATACGACCGTTTTTTCTGAAACATCCTTGAACAGAACAGAATCCTTATTTACTGTCAGCTCCGTTCTTCCATATTCCGAGACCGGTGCTGTCTCCACCTTTCCGCCCAACTGATGGGCAAGAAGCTGTGCTCCGTAGCAAAGGCCTAAAATAGGAATCCCCATCTGATAAAGCTCCTCCGGGCATTGCGGAGAGTCCTCTCCATAAACGCTGTTCGGACCTCCCGTAAAAATAATTCCCTTTGGCTTCAAGGCCTTTATTTTTTCAAGGCTCACCGTATAAGGATGAACCTCACAGTATACATTGCACTCTCTCACTCTTCTTGCAATTAACTGATTATATTGACCGCCAAAGTCTAATACGATAATCGTTTCCTGTTGCATGTTTTCCCTCTTTCTACATTCTGAAACCTTACATTTTCATATTTCTGAAACAGATATAGGCACAGAGCCCCTCTATTTTATCGTTCTCTTGCCATTTATCTCACGGAATTATTGTCCGTATTCTTTAAAATAACGTCGTGTGCTCCGCCTTCCACGATACTTGTGGCTGAAACCAAAGTGATCTTTGCTGTCTTTTGAAGCTCTGGAATAGAAAGTGCTCCGCAGTTGCACATGGTGGACTTCACCTTGTTCAGGGAAAGCGTTACATTATCCTTGAGGCTTCCTGCATATGGGACATAGGAATCCACGCCTTCTTCAAACTTAAGCTTACTGTCACCGCCAAGATCATATCGCTGCCAGTTCCTTGCCCGGTTGGAACCTTCTCCCCAGTATTCCTTTACATATGTTCCGTTTACCATCAGCTTATTTGTAGGGGATTCATCAAATCTGGAGAAATATCTTCCAAGCATGATAAAATCAGAGCCCATAGCAAGGGCCAGCGTCATGTGATAATCGTACACAATGCCCCCGTCCGAGCAAATTGGAATATAAATGCCTGTTTCTTCAAAATACTGGTTTCTCGCAGCAGCTACATCAATGGTCGCTGTTGCCTGGCCCCGTCCGATTCCCTTCTGCTCTCTCGTAATGCAGATGGAACCTCCGCCTATACCAATTTTAATGAAGTCCGCACCAGCCTCCGCAAGATATCGGAAACCTTCGCCGTCCACTACATTTCCTGCACCGATTTTGACCGTATCGCCATATTTTTCTCGCACAAAAGCAATGGTATCCCTCTGCCATTCTGAAAATCCCTCAGAAGAATCGATACACAGAACGTCTGCACCCGCTTCTACTAATGCCGGTATTCTCTCTTCATAGTCTCTGGTATTTACACCGGCTCCTACCACATATCTCTTGTGGGAGTCCAGCAGTTCGTTTGGATTGTCTTTATGAGAATCATAGTCTTTACGAAATACAAAGTGAGTCAGCCTTTGATTCTTATCAATAATAGGGAGTGCGTTCAGCTTGTGCTCCCACAGCATATCATTTGCTTCCGACAGAGTACAACCCTCTTCCGCATAAATCAGGGCTGAAAATGGTGTCATAAACGCTGAGATCTTTGTGCTTGGATCCATACGGCTGATTCGGTAGTCTCTGCTCGTAACGATTCCCTGAATCTTTCCCTCAGCAGTTCCGTCATCTGTAATAGCAATGGTGGAATGTCCGCTTCTCTCCTTCAATGCTAACACGTCTGCTAAAGTCTGGTCCGGTCTCAGGTTTGAATCACTTGTGACGAACCCTGCCTTGTGACTTTTCACTTTTCTGACCATAGCCGTCTGACTTTCAATGGATTGAGATCCAAAAATAAAGGAGATGCCTCCCTCTTTGGCCAAAGCCACCGCCATTTTATCATCGGATACAGACTGCATGATAGCTGAAACCAATGGAATGTTCATGGTAATAGCCGGTTTTTCACCCTTTTTAAATTTTACCACCGGTGTCTTAAGACTTACATTATCCGGTGTACAATTTTTATCCGAATATCCCGGTATTAAAAGATATTCGTTAAACGTTCTGGATGGTTCTTCAAAATAGTGCGCCATGTTATATCTCCTTTTCTACATACTCTTCAAGGGTCAGACCCTTATCAAAAATCTCTTTTGCTGCCGTTTTCCCTACATATCTGATATGCCATGGCTCGTATACATATCCTGTAATATCCTCTTTGCCATCAGGGAAACGAATAATAAAACCAAACTTATATGCATTGTCATTCAGCCACTTGCCCTCAGGGGTTTTGATGTAATCCCTCGTCAGCTGATAGTTGACGGAGGGGGAACTCACGTCAGCAGAAAGTCCGGTCTGATGCTCGCTCTTTCCGGGCTGGGCGCTGAAAGTATCCGCCTCCTGCTTCCCATGGGTCTTTACATAACTGTTATACAAATTTGACTGGAAATCATAAGAACGGTAAGCCGTGGTCACAACGATCTCATAGCCTTCTTTTGCAGCTGCCTCCGATAACTGATTGAACGCATCGGCAGCCTCTGCTCTCATGACCCGCCCCGCCGGGAGCCGGTCTGATGCGAAATACTTCACCTCTGTCAGATCATCCGGTTTGTAGCTGCTGTCCACAGGATTCTGTTTATTGACAAGAATGAAAAGCCCTTTGTCCAAGTCCTGTTTCAGTGCTTCTCTTCTTTCCACACTTTCCTTTGACTCGACCACAACAGGAACCTTTCCGCCGGACAGATCGGCAGCCTGCCGTTCACATCCGGAAAAAAGCTGTGCCACCAGCAGTGCTACAGCCATATAGAGAATAAATCTTTGCTTTTTCAAGTCCTTTACCCGCCTTTGATATTCTGTCCACATCTGCGATGTACCCCTGCAGAATTCTTACAGAATTTTCGGCAGCCGCAGCTGCCGAGATCTTTCAGTGATGTCTTATAATAATTAGAAGTTTAATTATTTATTGTATAACAAATTTCGTGCTTTTTCAACATCTAAGTTCATTTCGGTCTTTCTCGCAATATTTTGAATATGAATACCACACTCCTAGAAATAATGTGTACATTTCAACTAAATTTATTCAACCGGCATTCTGGCTCTCTTTTTTATATAAAGGTTTCCGATTACATAAAAAGGAGCTGCACACCAAAAGTGCGTAGCTCCTCACACGATATTATGTTGAAGGATTTAATCGTTTACATTTGCCACCAAGGATGGCTGCATATCCAAATAAAGATATGCTATCATTCCAATTTACAGAATGAATCATGGTCTAAGCTTAAAGTTCACAAGCTCTTTCTTTAACATGTCTGCTTGTGCCGACAGTTCTTCGCTGGCCGCCGCACTTTCTTCTGCGGTGGCTGAATTTCTCTGAATCGCCGCAGAAATCTGCTCCACATCTTCCGATATTTCTGACATGGCGGCAGCCTGCTCTACTGACGTCTGTTTTATTTGATGGATGGTTCTCTCAACGCTTTCTATTTGCTTGGCTGCCTCATCAAGGGTCTGCGCTGTACTATTTGCAATGGAAGAACCTTCTTCCACCTTTTTGATGGAGCGTTCGATCAGCTCCGTGGTCTGTTTCGCGGCATCTGCTGATTTCATGGCAAGGTTCCGGACTTCTTCCGCAACCACCGAGAATCCTTTTCCTGCCTGACCTGCTCTGGCCGCTTCTACTGCGGCGTTCAAGGCTAAAATATTGGTCTGAAAAGCGATACTGTCAATCATATTGATTACCTTGCTTATTTCATTGGAAGAGTCCTCAATCTCTCGCATTGCCGAGAGCATCTCTTCCATCTGCGCATTGCTCTGCCGGATATGCTTCGTCGTCTCATCAATATTTTGAACGGTATCCGCCACATGGTCACTGTTTTTTCTGACCCGCTGAGACACCTCAGAAGCGGAAGCCAAAAGTCCTTCTATTATACCTGCCTGTTCCGCCGTTTCCTGTGCCAATTCCTGCGCTCCGCCGGAAACCTGCTCCGAGCCGCTGTTCACTTGCTCCGCTGAGGTCTGCACCACGGAGAAGAAATCGTTCAACCCGTTTAAAATGGTATTCACCGACTGAGAAACAGAATCAAAATCTCCTTTATAGCTTTCAAGCGGTTCCATGGAAAGATCCTTTTCTGATATTTTTCCCAGAGTACGGGACAATTCATGAATTATTTCTTGTAGGGATTGGAAGGCAGACCGCAGGGACTCTGCCAGCCTTCCAATCTCATTTTCAGACTGATAGGTTATTTCCGTTTGCAAATTTCCTTTAGCGAAGTGTTCCGATGCCCGTACCAATTCCTCCATAGGTCTGCTGATGGATCGGACGATGATCGTGCATAAGAGAATGCAGGCGGTCACACCAATGACAATGATAACAGCTAACAGAATCGTTAAATGAGTGGTCAATTCCACATTTGCCGTACTTTTGCTCAATGCATCCCGATTGCTGTTTTTAAAGCATTGGTTGTAGGTATCAATAATTTTTTCCGCAGATTCCGCATCACTCTCCAGCACAGCCTGAGCACTTTCTGCATCGCCCTGTGCCGCTGTTTTTAATACGGTTTTTACGTGAGGAAAAAAGGTATTATCATATACCTCGCCGGCACCTTTTACCAGATTGATTCCTTCTTGAACCGTCAGCACCGTTAAATACTTGTCCTGATTCTCTTTAAATACTACGCTGTATTCGTCTATTTTATTTTCTATTTCTGAAATCTTTGCAGGATCTCCGGAAAAACCGATGGCATTTCTTTCTTCAATACAGATGGATTGAACCGCCTGTATCATGTTTGAAATGTATTGCAGCGGTTTTGTCTGCTGATCGTATAAAGACTGATCCGCTGCACTGATCTGCCGCATGCCCGCTATACCTATACACCCTACAATACAGGTAATCACTACAGCAAACAAAAATCCTATTTTCAGCTTAACGGAGATTTTCAAATTTCTTCCCAACTTCGCTTGTACCTCCCTGCTTGCAAAACAAAGGTCACCACATATGTCTTAACACTATTTATACTTCTTCATCTTTTAAATGCTGGCATAGGTATAAACTCTGTCTGGTACATCGTTTACATCTTCCTCATCGATTTCTGCGACGCAGCGAACCATAGAACCGTCTCCCATATACCATCTGATTGGGAAGCAGAAAAATCTAAAACGTTTTCCGGATACTTTGTCTAAATCGCCGCCAAGGTTTTCAACTCCTACGATTCCATGACCCAGCATTTCCTTATGGCAAGGTTCCCAAGTTCCCCAGCACCCGATTGCTTCTAAATCGCCGAACTTTTCGTCGTATGCTTTCTGTCCGTGAATTCTGATATATTCGTCTTTATCAAATTCAGCATACGCTTCTTCACCGAACTGTTCCTTGTATTCTTCTGTGATCGGTCTTCCGGACGCTCCAAGAAGGTTCATTTTAGTTGCTCCGTTATTGCCCATAGCTGTATGAAGCGGATGGTCAAGAGCCTGCAGGTCCATGGCTACGCATTTAACCTTATGCTTTACGAACCATTTTCCTGCATCCACTCCTGTTCCGCAGGAATAGTGGTAATATTCTTTTGAATCATCGAATTGACGGTGCATACCTGTGTTCAGGCACACGATCATACCCTCTAATTCTTCCGGTTTGATATTGGCACGTTTGCAGGCATCTTCCAGATGTTCGCTGGTAATCAATCCCCAACGCCCCACCTTGATTTCAAGACATACTGCTTCACCAGTGTATGCGTCTACCGGCATCTCATGAGTATAACGAGCTCTCTTTCCGTCAAATTCGGTTTCCATAACGTGACGAGGTGCGTCACAATGTGTACCTGTATGCTGAACGCAATCTATTCTCTGCGTTAAAACGCCGCCCTTTGCCATGGTGTGCATGGAATCGATTACCGGCTTTACAAAATAAGGCCAACGAGGTATATCTGCACTGAACGGATGTGTTAAATCAATAAATACTTTTTTTCCCATTTTCTTTTCTCCTTAATATCTTTTTTAATTTGTTTATAGTTTATAAAGCAGCATGAGTCCTCTTAGTTCGCCCAATAACCGCCTTCAACAGCTACATTAGCTCCCGTCATGAAATCGCTTGCCGAAGAAGCAAGGAAAATGCACGGGCCTACAAAATCTTCTGGTTCACCGAGTCTGCCGATCGGCAGTCTCTTCAAGAAGTTCTTATACACTTCGCTTGCCGGATCGAACATCCATTCGGTTAAATCTGAACGGAATACTGTTGGATTGATGGTGTTTACATTGATCTTGTACTTAGCGGTCCATTCACATGCCAGTGACTGTGCCATTAGATCGATACCGCCTTTTGCAGTACAGTATCCGGTGTATCCGGACATTCCCATCTTGGATCGGGCTGAGGATACTAAGATCACTTTTCCGCCTTTTGCCTGTTCAATCATTCTTTCTCCTACGTACTTGCAGAACAGCCAAGTTCCCTGTACGTCTGAATTCATGATTTTCTGCCATTCTGTTAAGTCCTGCTCCACGATCGGCTGTGGATGATTGTATCCGGCGGCAGTGACCAGCACGTTGATTTCGCCGAATTTGTCGATTGTATCTTTTACTACTTTTTTTACATCTGCTTCTACGGCCGGATCTCCTGTAGAAAATCCGCACTCGATTCCAGCTTCAGCAAGTTCATCGCATACAGCCTGACATTTGGATTCGCCTCTCCCGGTGATCATCACTTTCATTCCTGCCAGCCCATATCCCATGGCAACTGCTTTTCCTAATGCTCCGGTAGCTCCTGTAATTAAAGCGACCTTGCCTTTTACATCAAATAAGTTATTTACAAACTGTTTTTCTACCATCTTTTTTCTCCTTATATTCTTATCCGCCGACGCTTACTTTGCGTCAGGGTAATTGATTATAACCAGCATTTCCGCAGCTTCATTGGTCTCGTTTTTCAGTCCTCTTCCCTCGTTCGGCGGGAAAGAGATGGATTCTCCGGCTTTTACTTTGTAGATCTTTCCGTCCTTATCCGTAACCGTCATTTCGCCTCTAAGTACATAATAAACCTTTTCCAGCGGGTTATCTTCATAAGCCCATTCCGCTCCGCCGCCCGGCAGGAAAATGGACTTTCCAATCCAGAATTTTTCTGCTCCGGTCTCCTCCTTACCATGATACCTCATGGCAGTACATCCAAAATGTCCCGGTGCTTCATAAGGTTTTAGTTCACTTACTGTCCTCTTAATCATTTAAGCTTCCTCCACTTTGCTCGGCCGGGCACTTTTTGCCTAGCCTCAATCTTTTTTTAATGTTAACCTATAGTTTTTTTCTATCGATTAATTAAATTTTATGATAGGAGTATACCATTGGCAAAATTAATCTACAATTCTAACTTTTCTGTAAGAGAGTTACTAAATTGTTAGATGATTACCGCTCAGTAACTATTTTTTTGTTATTTATTTATCAAATCCTTTTTCTTAAGATAAATGTGCAAAACCCTTTAACTCCTAGCTTGTTTTCATTTTACTGTTCCCCCCTTATTCCTCTATATCAAGGCCATTATTGATACTTAATTAACAATATTTCAGGAATAAAAATTGTCAAAAAAACATCAAAAATACAACCTCCTGCTTTCCTCTGTATCGCGGGATTTTGCACCTAAAGAAAAACTCCCACCTGTTTACGAACAGGTGGGAGTGTGTGTAACCATATCTATTATTATTATTGTAATGCCTCTACGGCTGGCTCTTTCTTAATCCTTACTACTGCGAAGAAGGCTATCACAGTGCAAATAACTAACCCAATCGCGCACATTCCGTATAAGCTTCTAAAGGCTTCAATTCCTGTTGTGGCTGATATGAAAAGCTGAACAAATGGTGAAGATAAAAATCCAATATGAATACCGGCGGTCACAATACCGTATGCTGCATCTCTTTTAGCAGGTTCAACCTTTTGAGAGGGCAAATTTAAAATATAAGGCGGAAGCAGGCCGGAACCAAATCCGATCAAGCAATTCGCAACGCATTGGGTTGCAAAGCTATGAGTATAGAACATTACGATATATCCGGCTGCAAAAATAGCTATAGCTATAGGAACCAGGAAATGTCTTGTCTTATGGTAAAAGTTTGGGAATACCAGTCCGGATATAATGCTGATTCCTCCCGGAAGAGAAATAGCTATACCGATCATCCAAGGCAAGCCTATATGCTCAGATGTCATAAATAACGCAGTATTATTAATATTAAAGGCGAAGAACATCCAGTTCACAGCCATAAAAGCAAGTAATGCATAGGCAATTTTAGGAACTCCCTTGTTGGAATCCAGCTCTCCTGAAACAGAAATTTCCTGAGCGACAGGAGGACATTTTGGTAATCCGGCCATCGCCACGAACATAATAAGAAAGCAAACGAGGAAGCATAAAAATGGAAATTTCCATCCCAAGGTTAAAATAAATCCGACTGCTATGCTGTCCAGTACGTTGGCTACATTCGCCACACTGGTCGTTGCTCCAAGCATTCTTTCTCTTTGTGTTCCTGTAAATAGTTCTGCAATGATAGAATTGGGCAAAGGTAATACCATTCCCACCCCGATACCGGTAATCAACCGAAATATCAGTATTTGATGCATCGTATGACAGAAAAATGGGGTGATACCGGCAAGTCCATAGATGAACAATCCCAGCACGATCAGATTTTTCTTATCATATTTTTTAGCCAATTTCCCTGAAATGACACTAAAGGGAATGGATGTAATAAATGGCATAACAACGACTAATTGCAATTCAAAAGTAGATGCCGTAGGGAAGGCTTCCCCGACCTTGCCCAAAATCGGAGCAACTACTGAAAGTTCATATATCCAAACAAATGGTATTAATAAAATTGTGAAAATATTAAATTTTGATAATTTTACAGATTGCTTTTCAACCATCTTTTTTCTCCTTATATCCGTATCCGCAGGCGCTTATTTTGCGTCAGGGTAATTGATTATAACCAGCATTTCTGCGGCTTCATTAGTCTCGTTTTTCAGTTCTCTTCCTTCGTTCGGCGGGAAGGAGATGGATTCTCCGGCTTTTACCGTATAGACTTTTCCGTCCTTATCCGTAACCGTCATTTCGCCTCTAAGTACATAATAAACCTTTTCCAGCGGGTTATCTTCATAAGCCCATTCCGCTCCGCCGCCCGGCAGGAAAATGGACTTTCCAATCCAGAATTTTTCTGCTCCGGTCTCCTCCTTACCATGATACCTCATGGCAGTACATCCAAAATGTCCCGGTGCTTCATAAGGTTTTAGTTCACTTACTGTCCTCTTAATCATTTAAGCTTCCTCCACTTTGCTCGGCCGGGCACTTTTTGCCTAGCCTCAATCTTTTTTTAATGTTAACCTATAGTTTTTTTCTATCGATTAATTAAATTTTATGATAGGAGTATACCATTGGCAAAATTAATCTACAATTCTAACTTTTCTGTAAGAGAGTTACTAAATTGTTAGATGGTTACTCTCCAGTAACTATTTATTTGTTATTTTATTATCAATATATTTTCTTAAACTGAGCATAAGCTTTCTCTATTTCTATCCTACTTTACTCCTCATTTTCCCCTTACTTCTGCATATTAGCGTTATATTGATATTTAATTAACAATATTGATGCATAATAATTGTCAAAAAAACATCAAAAATACAAGCTCCGGTTTGACTATAACATGGGACTTTGCTATACTTACTTCATGACTATGTACCAGCTTAATGGTACTTTGACCAGAGGAGGCTTTATATCATGCAGGGAACAAATCCTTATCAATACGCCTTGTCTTGTTTAGGCGGCAAATGGAAAATGACAATATTACACCATATCCACCACCACGGCACCATTCGATTCTCAAAAACAAAAAAGACCTTGCCCGTAAGTGAAAAGGTCTTAAGCCAACAGCTGAAAGAACTCATTGAAGACGGCCTTATCGAGAGAATCCAGTATAACACGATTCCCTTAAAGGTGGAATACATTTTAACTCCTGCCGGAGAAAGAATCATTCCTGCTCTCGACATGATCTATGTGTGGAGCATTGAACGCATGAATGAGTTAAATATCGAAATTGATCCGGACGCTTTTTTAGTACACACACAAAAAAAATACCATAAATGTGTCTCGCAAATTATTGATAATTATGAACAGTTATGTGATTTTGTAGACGAAAACAACCAAATACCGCATAATAAGTAATATCGGCTCGCAGCATGCAAGCCATGACTTGTGATCTAAAATACAAACGCCTGAATTCCTATTGGAATTCAGGCGTTTTTTTATTCTATTCTACTTTTCTCAAGACTATTTGTTCCAAAACAATACTTACCAGTATTCCATCAATCAATCCGTTGGAAAAAAGATATTTTGCAACCCCCGGCAAAACAGCAAACAGACCGGAAGGCAAAAACATAATGCCCATTCCCACCAGCATGGAAATCCCCACAATCAGATTTTCTCTCGGTGTAAATTCGATTCGCTGGAACTCTCTGAGTCCCTGGCCGAATATAAAAGAAAAAACGATCATCATGGCCGCATAGCCTACCGCCGGAGGTATGGATGCAAAAAAAGCACCTACAGGAGCGATCATACCTAAAACAATCATGCAGATGCTTCCAAGATAAAAGGGTTTTCTGGACGCTACTCCGGTCATTTCAATGACCCCCATAGAGGACGCAAAGGGCACATAGCCTACCGTTGGAAAGCTTCCCGTCGCTACCGCAGACAGCCCATAAATGCCAACAGCTTTATTCAGCTGTTTTTTCGTTACCGTATCTTGCGTGATATCCGCCATGCCATAAATACTGGCCAATACATTTGCAAACAACATTAAGCATCCCATCACACAGGTTACTACCACGCCTCCGTTAAAAGTCGGTGCTCCCCATGCAAAAACGGTCGGGAGAGAGAAAAGGCCTGAACCGGAAGCTGCATACGGTTTCCCTATTCCCACGGCAAACGCGGCGCACCAGCCGACTGCTACACCCACGAGGGTGGCAATGCTCTTGAGAAAACCTTTTCCCTTTATATTGATCATCAGGATAATTCCCGCCGTCAGAAAAAATACAAAGACATCCGGCAGAGAAATGGACTCTCCCCCTCTGGTCGTTCCGGTCATTCCCTTCATCATACTCCCGCTTAACTGCAGTACCATAAGAATCAGGAACACACCGTTCACTAAGGGGGTAAACACTTTTGAGACCCAGGAAATCAAACCGGTCACACCGATAAATATAATAAAGATCCCCGCTATGATCATGCCCGTCTCCAAATCTGTGCGCAGCTGAGCCAGATTTCCGCCAAAGGCTGTAGTGGTGGTGGTCAGAGTAATCAAGATCCCCATCCATAAGCCTGCCGGGCCGTCCACAATCGGGTACCGGTGCCCCAGCCGGGTCTGCAAAATAGACATTACGCCGCATAAAAAAAAGGTCCGCTGGAGCATGGCCGTAGTCTCCTGACCGTTTAAGCCGAGATAAGCCGCTACTATGACCGGCATGATGGCCGCTCCCGCCAGAAAGTAAATCAAGTGCTGGATGCCATACATCACACATTCGCTGAACGGCATTTTATCCTCTAATCCATATCGCATATTCTGTTCTCCTTCTATATAAGTTCCGCCTCTATACAGGCTCATTTCTTGCCACCGGAAAAAGCCCAGTATAGGGAGGCCTTCTACACTGAGCATTTTCCGGACTATTCATCTTAAAACAAAGACAAGCGTTATTCGTCTATATAGTTTTCAGATGCTTTGAGCTGTATAATAAGCTTTTTGTTGAATTTGTTTTTTTCTTCTTCGACTTTATCCGCCGGATAGCTGAAAAATCCTTCACCGGACTTCATTCCCAGCTTTCCTGCTTCAACCCTTTGTCTCAGGATGGGATTGGCTTCCTGTCGATTATCCATCACAGCCAGAAGATTATCCCCTACCGTGCACCAGATGTCCAGACCGCCCATATCCGCTACTTCCAGCTGTCCCGTTGTAGCATATCGGAAAGCAGGCCCGAACTTCAGCGCCTTATCGATATCCTTTGGAGAAGCGATTCCTTCTTCTATTAATGAAAATACTTCTCTTGCCACTCCCTGCTGTATACGGTTGGCAACTAATCCGGGTACATCCTTTAGTACTTTTATGGTCTGTTTTCCTGAGTTTTGATACAGTTCCTCCACCTCTTTATAG
>ENA-UOOI01003294-UOOI01003294.1-fermentation-metagenome-genome-assembly--contig:-NODE-3294-length-12425-cov-3.009054_pt1 | contig 12425 bp, 12 predicted proteins | sample MGYA00245779_ERZ724027 | MGnify/ENA primary metagenome ERZ724027 (study PRJEB28704, sample SAMN03018318) | fermentation metagenome | biome: anthropogenic terrestrial biome; feature: soil; material... | reverse complement strand
AGGCCAGGTGGCAAAGCGCCGGGCCATCACCAATCCGGAACGAACCATCAGCTCCATCAAGCGTGAGATGGGCACCGACTACAAGGTGAACATCGACGGCAAGAACTACACCCCCCAGGAAATCAGCGCCATGGTGCTGCAGAAGCTGAAGAGCGACGCAGAAGCTTATCTGGGTCAGAGCGTCACTCAGGCTGTCATCACCGTCCCCGCCTACTTCACCGACGCCCAGCGTCAGGCAACCAAGGATGCCGGTAAGATCGCCGGTTTGGAAGTCAAGCGTATCATCAACGAACCCACCGCAGCTGCACTGGCTTACGGCGTGGATAAGGAACAGTCCCAGAAGATCATGGTCTATGACTTGGGCGGCGGTACCTTCGACGTGTCCATTCTGGACATCGACGAGGGCGTCATCGAAGTGCTGGCTACCGCTGGCAACAACCGTCTGGGCGGCGACGACTTCGACGAATGCATCATGAACTACCTGGCTGCTGAGTTCAAGAAGGAAAGCGGCATCGACCTGACCAGCGACAAAGTCGCCATGCAGCGTCTGAAGGAAGCAGCAGAAAAGGCTAAGGTTGAGTTATCCGGTGTCACCACCTCTAACGTCAATCTGCCCTATATCACCGCGGACGCCACCGGCCCCAAGCATCTGGACATCACCATCACCCGTGCCAAGTTCAACGAATTGACCAACCATCTGGTTCAGGCCACTCTGGGTCCCGTCCGTCAGGCACTGTCCGACGCTGGTCTGAAGTCCGGCGACCTGCATAAGGTTCTGCTGGTGGGCGGATCCAGCCGTATCCCCGCTGTTCAGGATGCAGTCAAGCAGATCACTGGCCAGGAAGGCTTTAAGGGCATCAACCCCGACGAATGCGTTGCCGCTGGCGCAGCCATTCAGGGCGGCGTTCTGGGCGGCGACGTCAAGGGTCTGCTGCTGCTGGACGTAACCCCCCTGTCCTTGGGCATTGAGACCATGGGCGGTGTGTTCACCAAGCTGATTGAGCGCAACACCACCATCCCCGTGAAGAAGAGCCAGATCTTCTCTACCGCAGCCGACAACCAGCCCTCCGTTGAGGTTCATGTCCTCCAGGGCGAACGGGAAATGGCTGCCTATAACAAGACCCTGGGCAAGTTCCAGCTGGACGGCATCGCTCCCGCCCGCCGGGGCATCCCCCAGATCGAAGTCACCTTTGACATCGATGCCAACGGCATCGTGAACGTCTCCGCTCAGGATAAGGGTACCGGTCACGAACAGCATATCACCATCACCTCTTCCTCCAACCTGTCCAAGGATGACATTGACAAGGCTGTCAAGGAAGCCGAACAGTTTGCCTCTGAGGATGCAAAGCGCAAGGAAGAAGTGGATCTGCGGAACCAGGGCGATCAGCTGCTGTATCAGTGTGATCAGGCCGTCAAGGATTTGGGCGACAAGATCTCTCCCGATGAGCTGAGCAAGATCGACGCCGGCAAGCAGAAGCTGGAAGAAGCCCTGAAGGGCACCGATAGCGAAGCCATCAAGGTCGCCAGCGCAGAGCTGGGCGATGTGTTCCAGACCATCTCCGCCCGTGTCTATCAGGAGAACGGTGATGCGACCGGTGCGGCTGGTGCCGCTGGTGCTGATCCCACCGGTGCAGCTGGTAGCGCTCCCGGTAAAGACAACGTTTACGACGCAGATTACGAAGTGGTAGACGACGACCAGCAGTAATCCAAAGCCGTTCCAGTAAAACCAACAGATAGTTTCCCGCAACGGGGTCGCCAACCGGCGACCCATTGCGGCATTTCCGGGCGGCTAAAGTTCGCTGCCCGCTGTAATTGCCGGAGCGGGATGTAGAAAAAGAAAACCGCTCTATAAGAAGGTGAATTTATGGCAGAAGAAAATAAGAGAGACTATTATACGGTGCTGGGCGTAGAGAAAAGCGCATCAGCGGATCAGATTAAAAAAGCCTACCGGAAACTGGCAAAGAAGTATCATCCTGACATGAATCCGGACAACGATGATGCCGCCAGCAAGTTCAAAGAAGTGAACGAAGCCTATGAGGTGCTCTCTGACGAGTCCAAAAAGGCTAAGTACGACCAGTTCGGATTCGCCGGTGTCGATCCCAACTTCGGAGCTGGCGGTGGATTTGGCGGCGGCTTCGGCGGCGGTGGCTTTGATTTTGGTGACATTTTCTCCTCCGTGTTCGGCGGCGGATTTGGTGGCGGATTTGGTGGATTTGGCGGCAACGACCCCCATGCCCCCATGCAGGGTCCCAATCTCCGTGAAATGATTCAGCTGACCTTTGAGGAGGCAGCGTTTGGCTGTGAAAAGAACATACCCATCGAGCGAATCGAACATTGTCAGGAATGCAACGGCACTGGCAGCGCCGATCAGAAGCAGGAAATCTGCCCTGATTGCCAAGGCACCGGTTCCGTCTCCGCCCAGCAGCGCACCCCCTTTGGTGTGGTCTCCACCCAGAAGGAATGTCCCCACGGCGGCGGCCGAGGCTACCAGATCAAGAACTCCTGCAAGGTCTGTAGCGGTCAGGGCTTGATCCGTCGGCGCAAGACCATTTCGGTCACCATTCCTGCCGGCATCAACGCCGGTCAGGCAATCAGTATGCGCGGTCAGGGTCATGCCGGCAAAAACGGCGGCCCCAACGGAGACTTGATCATCAAGATCGCCATCAGCCCCCACAAGTTGTTCAGCCGGGAGGAGTTTGACGTTCTCTACGCCCATCCCATCTCCTTTGTGGACGCAACCTTGGGCGGTGAACTGGAAATCCCCACCATCGATGGCAAGGTCAAGTATAACCTTCCCGCCGGCACCCAGGCAGGCACCACCTTCCGGCTCCGGGGCAAGGGAATTCCTCGCCTTCATCAGAACGGCCGGGGTGATCAGTACGTCACCGTCAACATCCAGGTACCTAAGAACTTGAACGCTGAGGCAAAGACTGCCCTGCGTGCCTTCGACCGCGCCATGAAGGGTGCAGGCCACAAGCACGGCATCTTTGAAAAGGACAAGAAAAAGTAATGTTTAACCAGCCTGTCCTGAGATGGGCTTACCAATCCTAAATGTACCTCCCGAATGGGAGGTACATTCTTTTTTGACAAAGACGGAGGTAACCGCTACAATGGATCTAAATAACTGATTTTTACCGGAGGTACCGTCTATGTTCTACGCCGACCAGCACATGCACTCCAACATCTCCTTTGACAGCCATACTCCTCGAACAACCATGGCGGAAGCTGCTCTGGGTGCGGGACTGTCCGCCCTATGCTTTACTGACCACTATGACGTAGTGGATGAGAACGGCCACATTCATCCTACCTACGACTGGCAGCCCGCCCGCCGTCAGCAGGCGGAAGCCTGTGCCACCTTGGGAGATCAACTCGTTCTGGGTTACGGTATAGAGGTCGGCAACGCCCCGGAAAATTTTGCCGCTGCGGAAGGTGTCCTGCAAGAGCCAGGTTTGGATCTGGTCATTGCCTCCATTCACAACGGCTCTGCCGCCCTGAACCGGGTGGACTACTACTGTGCCGACTACGATTCCACCGCACTGTGTCACCGCCACCTGGAGGATTATTTTGGATCCTTGCTCCAGCTGGCAGATTGGGGACAATTCGACGTGCTGGGACATCTTCCCTATCCTCTGCGCTATATGCGGGATCGGGATCACCAGCCAGTAACGCTGGATCCGTACCAGGACGTCATCCGAGAGATTCTCCGGCGTACCGTTCAGGCCGGCCGCGGCATTGAGCTGAATACCTGTCTGTACCATCCCGACTCTGCCGCTGACTATGCCGGTATCCTGACCACCTTCCGGGAACTGGGTGGCGAAATCGTCACGGTAGGTGCAGACGCACACACTCCCAACAACGTAGGCCATGCTATTGCCGACGGCTATCAGCTGCTGTGCCAGTGCGGGTTCCGCTATGTGTCCCATTTCGTGGGACGCACCCCCCAATTCCATTCGCTTTCCAAGGAGGTTTCTTCCCATGCGTGATCTTTCCTGTGCCGACATAACCGCACTGATCCGTGACCTGTGTATCGAGGCCAACTGCTATCTGCCCGCTGACGTCCGTTGTGCCATCTGCGCCGCCCGGGAGCAGGAGCAATCCCCGGTAGGCCAATCCATTTTGGGTGACCTGGTGGAAAACTACACCTTTGCCGGGGAAAAACGACTTCCCATCTGCCAGGACACTGGTATGGCAGTGGTGTTCATCGACCTGGGGCAAGAGTGTCACATTGCGGGCGGCACCCTGGAAGATGCGGTAAACGCAGGGGTCGCCGCTGGGTATACGGACGGGTTCCTGCGCAAATCTCTGGTCAGTGATCCCATTCGCCGGGTGAACACAGAAACCAACACCCCGGCCGTCCTCCACCTGCGCCTGGTGCCCGGTGACCGGATGGACATCACGGTAGCACCTAAAGGAGCCGGCAGCGAAAATATGACCGCTCTGCATATGCTGAAGCCCACAGCCTCTCAGGAGACTGTGGAAGACGCCATTGTCCGAGCGGTTTCGGACGCCGGTTCCAATCCGGTGGTCGTCGGAGTCGGCCTGGGTGGCAACGCCGAGCTGTGTGCACTGCTGGCGAAACGAGCCCTGCTGCGCCCCTTGGATCAGCACAGTCCCGATCCCTTCTACGCAGATATGGAGGCCAGGCTCCTGGAGCGAATCAACCGACTGGGCATCGGCCCTCAGGGGTTAGGGGGTACCGTCACCGCTCTGGCCGTCTCGATCCTCCCCTACGGCACCCACATCGCGCAATTACCGGTGTGCATAAACCTGTGCTGTCACGTCTGCCGCCACGCCCATGGCGTACTGTAAGGAAATGAGGCACCCACAATGGCGAAAGAAATTCTGCTTTTTGGCGACCTACCCTCCTATCAGACCTGTTCACTGATAGGCGACACAGAGGATGTCCGTGCTAGGGTTTCAGACAGCCTTTGACTGCTTGGAACCGTGAAGATAAAAACACGTCCCGGTAGGTAGTCTGGGAGTGGTAGGAACGTTTCGAGACGGCCCCGCCATCAGTAACCTGCCTCCTTGGTTGTCCCTTCCGTAAGGAGGAATTGCCATGGATGCATCCCACGCAACGCTCACGGTATACTTTGAGTCGCCCTTCTGGGTGGGCCTGTACGAACAGGAATGTGACGGCCGCTGAACCGCGCAAAAAAGCACAGGAGAAGGATCCCCCTGTGCTTCTTCTTTATTCCTTGGCCCATAGGTAGCAGTACAGCTGGGTACGGCCGGAGAACCGCTCCTCTTGCAGCAGCACCCGGACTTCCTCCTTGGTGTACCAGGCAGCTTCGATCTCCTCCACCGGGTCGGGACTGGGCACCGGTTCGCCTTCGGCCACACCGACGCAGACTACGCCCATTTCGTCGCAGATACCCTCGGCGCTGTAGGACTCCCGCATCCACTCGTCGATGCGGATCAGCTTCAGACCAGTCTCCTCCCACAGCTCCCGGGTAGCACTGGTATCCCAATCCTCGCCCTCGTCTACCAGACCGGCGGGGAAGTTATAGATAAACTCACCCATGGCCAGACGGAACTCCCGGTTAATGAGGATTTTTTCTCCGCTCTGGTCGTGCATGATCATAATGACCGCTTCCGGTGCGTGATCGTGAAGCTCATGGAACTCGGTGCGGTCACCGGCACGGCTGACCATTTCGTAGTTCTTTTTGCTGCCGTCAACGGTCTCGTAAACGATGTCATACCGGGAAAGGAATTTCCCTTTGTGGACTTGTTTCATGCTGACAAATTTCATGTTTCGTTCCTCTTTCTCTATGTAATCTGGTTATGTCAGATGCAAAATCTCTCGAAACGCCTAGGCCGCACCATCCTCGTAGCTGGCCTTGGTACACACGTCTGCCACTTTCCGCTAGCTCTCCGTGGCATCCGCTACGGCGACCCCGATTCCCGCCAGACGCATCATATCGATATCGTTGTCAGCGTTGCCAAAGGCCACTGCCTTCTCTGCCTCCAACCCCAGCCGATCCAGCACCCAGCGCAATCCATTGCCTTTTCCGCCTCTGTGACTGGATGACTCCAGAAGATGGTAAACGCAGGAGGTAATGTAGAGATCGTGAGACTGCTGTTCTAAGGTTTTCCACAGCCGATCTCAATCCTCCTAGGTGTGAACCACCAGGTCTCGGTAGACTCCGGCGCATGGTGTGCGAATGCCATACATTTTAATTCCATGCGCAAACCCTGCTGCAACGTTCAGATTAGTGCCAGTATAGCATAATCCCGGCAGATTGAAAACCAACAGTTCTCAGGCGGAAGGAAATAGGAAAAAGCTGAAACTTTTAGGCTAAATTGTGTTAGAATAATACAATCTGTCTTTCTGCGCTGATGGCGCTCCATTGAGGAGGGATCGAAGATGGGAGAAGAACAAAGTACCAGGCAGCTGTTGAAAACTACATTGAGTATGGCCTGGCCTGCCGTGCTGGAGAGTTTTTTTATCGCCCTGGCTGCTATGATCGACATTCAGATGGTCAGCAACCTGGGCAGCTATGCGGTAGCGGCAGTGGGATTGACCACCCAGCCAAAATTCCTGGGTCTGTCGCTGTTTATCTCCACCAATGTAGCGGTCTCTGCCTTGGTAGCCCGACGGCGCGGGGAGGATCGCCGGGAGGATGCCAATCAATTGCTGATCACCGCCCTGACACTGACGATAGCAGCCTGCATCGTGATCAGCCTGCTCTGTGTTCTGCTGGCTGACCCCATCATTGATCTGTGCGGTTCGGCCCCTGACACCCACGCTCCTGCCGTCATCTACTTCCGTATTATCATGGGTGGATTGTTGTTCAGCGTCGTATCCCTGGTGGTCAACGCCGCCCTCCGTGGCAGCGGCAATACCCGCATCGCCATGACCACCAACTTAACCTCCAGTATTCTGAATATCTGCGGCAATTACCTGCTCATCGAAGGACACTTCGGTTTCCCCGCCCTGGGCATCTCCGGTGCCGCCATCGCCACAGTCTTCGGCACAGTGGTCGCCTGTGGCATGAGCCTGTTTTCTCTGCGGCACCCGGATTTTTTCGTCAGTCTCCCCTATCTCATCCGCAATCATTCTCGCCCGAAATTTGCCGCATTGCGGAGTATCTTTCACCTATCCGGCAACATTTTGCTGGAAAACCTGCTGATGCGCATCGGCTTTGTCGCCACCGCAGTCATCGCCGCCTCCTTGGGTACCGCTACCATGGCCGCCCATCAAGTAGGCATAAACGTGCTTACACTCAGCTTCGCCTTTGGTGACGGAATGCAGGTCGCCGCTGTCGCCCTGTCCGGACGCAGCCTGGGTGAAGGAAAACCCGATCAGGCCAAAGCCTACGGAAAGCTATGCCAACGGATCGGGATCACCGTCTCCGTCATCCTATCCATTCTCTTTCTCACCCTGGGTCGCTGGTTCTACGGTCTGTACTTCTCGGAACCGGACATCATTGCCATGGGCGCGCGCATCATGGTCTTCGCCACCGTAATCACCCTGTTCCAGATCTCCGCCGTAGTCTATATGGGCTGCCTCCGAGCCGCCGGTGATGTAAAGTATACCCTGTGCGCCTCCGTCATCAGTATCACTCTGGTCCGTACCCTCTCCACCTACGTTCTGGTCTACCATTTCCACCTGGGACTGGACGGCGTCTGGTGGGGGATCCTCTGTGATCAGACCTGCCGTCTGATCTTGGCCTGTCACCGGTTCCGGCAGGGAAAGTGGGTCAATCTAAAAATTTAGGCAGTTTTGCGGTTGACTCCTCACCGGAACGTGTGGTATCCTGCACTCATAATCAAATAGGTTTGACTTGCTGACGGATCATGTGGAGCACCACAGTGTGAGTCGAATCCCTTGAAATAGCCGACCGTCTGGGCAACATGATACAAATCTCATGTTGCCCTTTTTTGCGTCCATTCGGGGCATAAAAGGGCAACGGAGAAAGAATTGGAGTGCTTTTGTTATGTTCAGAGACGACTATCTTACCATGTGTGACAACGGCATAAAAAAACTGGAGCTCTTCCGCAGCAGTCCCATGGCCTACCTGATTTCTTCCATGGTAGCCGGTATGTTTATCTCCTTCGGCAGCTTCGCCTCCATGACCATTGGCGGACTTGCCACCGCTGCCGGTTCCACCGCAACCAAGTTCCTGGTCTCCTTCGTTTTTGCCGCCGCCCTGAGTCTGGTCATCGCCGCCGGCTGTGAGCTATTCACCGGCAACAACATGGTCATGGCCGCTGCATCCATGCACAAGGATGTTGCTTGGCGGAACACCGTTCTGCTGTGGGTGGTCTGTTATGCGGGGAATCTGATCGGTTCCTGGATCCTGGTTCTCATCTTCCAGGCTACCGGACTCACTACCACCAATGAGGCCGTGGCTCAGTTTTTCGCCACTACCGCCGCCTCGAAAATCCATCAATCTGCCCTCCAGCTCTTTACTAAGGGCATTTTGTGTAACGTCTGCGTGTGCCTGGCCGTCTGGTGCGGTATCAGACTGAAAAACGAGGCCGCACGGTTGATTATGGCCATGTGGTGCATCCTGCTCTTTATGATTTGCTGCTTCGAGCACAGCATTGCCAATATGAGCATCATTGGTGTGGGGCTCCTGAACCCTTGCGGCATGGACATTACCGTGCTCGGGTATCTTTGGAATTTGCTCTTCGTCTCCCTGGGCAATATCGTAGGCGGCGCCGTCTTTGTGGCTCTGCCCTACCAGCTGATCGTCAAGGATCGTACTCCCGCCGCGCCTCAGGCATAACCTTACTCCTCTCTCTTTTTCTTAGATATACCCCCCTACCCCCGTCCCCAGAAAGACATCGTCTTTCTGGGGGCCCTTTCTATTTTACTTCCTCAGGTCAACTAAATTGACCTTGCGGCAAGATTTTGCGCTGCAAAATTCTTGGTTCGCCGCACCCGCGGCGCTTCTGAAAGACATCGTCTTTCTGGGGACCCTTTCTGTTGCACTTCCTCAGCTCAAAAAAATGACCCCGCGGAAAAGATTTTCCTTTCCGGGAGTCGTTTTTCAAATTTATAGTTCGGTACCTATTTATGAGAGCATAGCACAATAAAAGTTTCGTTGAACCCTTTCCAAAGGGTTCCGGGGGCCGGGGCAGCACCCCGTTAGGGGGAAACGATCCTTAGTCACGCTTACACCTGCTCTACCTGTACCGCCTGCAAACTGGCTGCAAACTGGAGCGCAGATCTCGGGCTGCGGCTGGTATGTCTGGCCTCCCAGCGCACTGCGGCCTTTTTCAGTTCCTCAGGGTCAATGGCTACGCCCTTATTCGCCACCATTTCCATAGCCATTTCAATAAACTGAGGCTTGGTCAGCTCAGAGTACAATATACGGAGGCCGAATCGGTCTGCCAAAGAGGTTTTATCCTGAATGGTCTCGCTGGCATCAATTTCATCGCCGTTCCGGTCAGAGAAGTTCTGACGCACCAAATGCCGCCGGTTGGAGGTGCAGTATACCGCCACGTTAGCGGGACGCGGCTCCAATCCACCCTCTAAAATGGTTTTCAGGGAGGAGAAGGTACGATCCTCTTTGTCAAAGGCCAGATCGTCAATGAAAACAATAAACTTCTGCGGCCGATGCGCGAGATCCCGAACCAGTCGGGGAATATCGCACAGCTCTTCCTTCTGTACCTCGATGAGGCGCAGATTCTCAAAACCCTTGATCCCCAGGAGTCCCTTTACCGTAGCAGATTTTCCGGTGCCGGACATACCGTAGAGCAACACGTTGTTGACCTGCTGTCCCGCCACCAGAAGCCGAGTATTTTCCACCACCTGATTCCGCTGGCGCTCGTAGCCCAAAAAGGCATCTTCGGGAACAAAATCAGGATGAGGAACTGGGTGGAGTCCGCCATCCTGCCAGACGAAGGCACGATACCGGGAGAAGAGTCCACAGCCGTTGACCCGATAAAACTCTGTCAGCCCGTCAAATTCCGGCAGCGTCCCCGACTGCCATGTCGGCAGCTGCTCCACTGTCTCCTGCCACTCCTGGGGCAACAGCTTGGCCAGCGCCTCTTTCAGCTCCTTGGGATCTGCCGCGGCCAATGTGGCAAACACTGCCACATCTCTCCCAGCCGCCTGGGTCAGGCAGTCGGTTGCTTGCTGCCGTGCCACCGCCTCAGGATAGGGGGCGCTGGCATAGCGAAGCTCATCGGTAAGGTAGTCACAAAGGCTGTCGTAGCCCGCCTTGGCCAGCTCGTAAAAGACAGTGGAGTAAGCCTCCACCCCGTCCTCTCCCGCTCCCTGCTCCAGGACACGGAACAGGCTGCGCAGAGCGCTTATTGGCGGCAGCTCTAAAAGGTTACGATATACGGACACGCCGGCCAACGCGGCGGAAAAGTGTTTATTCATGATACTCCCTCTGTTGTAACTTCCGGCGGTGGTGATCCCTACCGTTTCTCTGTCTGTTTCTTTACTCGGACTTTGCCGTCTGATTCTGCTTCGGCAGCGTCAGTTGGATGATCTGGGTCAAACTGTTCTGTTCCTTCCCGTTCTCCAGGGACCAGGCAGTAATGGTAATGCTCAGGGCACAACTCTCCTTACAGTTGGCAGAAATGTCCCACGTTTCTTCTTCACCGGGCTGGATTTTCCGGGATTCATACAGGTTCTCTCCTGCCACGGTCAGTGTATACATAAACGCATAATTATTCTTTTTGGAATTGGAGAGAGTAAGTGTGTGGTTCTGCTCCGTCACCTTTTGGTCCTTAAAGCGGGGGTAGATTGCGTAGGCAGCTTCTGCTTCCCCTTGTGCCGTTGCCACAGAGGTGGAAGTGCTTCCGTTCCTGCCGCCCGTACCGCAGCCAGTCAGGGTCACGGTTCCCAACAGCAGCAGTAACGCCGCCATTCCCGTACCGATTCGTGTGAATTTGTTATGTCCGGACATCGTCAAGCCATCCCCTTTTCAAATTGCTTAATTGATATTGATACGGTTTCGATTATACCGGATTCTCCCATGAAATACAATGGCAGAGCCCACAAATCTACTGCTTTCCCCATTGGTTCGATTGACGGACACCCCATCCTTTGGTACAATAAGGTTGCTTCTTATGCAAAAAATAACAATACGTCAATGGGAACTTTTATGAATCAAACAGAACTGTGCAATCGCCTAGCCAGAACAACTGAAGATCGACTGCTGTTGCGCCGAATTCTAGATCAGGCTGTGGCAGTGGAACGGAATTGTATGCCTTGCCGCACCTCTTTTCTCTCCCCCCGAGAGGTAATGCTGGCGCAGCAGCTCATCTCCACCTTGGGACAGCCCCCTCACCTGTTCGACGGCGGCTATTCCAGCGCAGAACGGCAGGTTTGCATTTTTCTGCCAGACTGGATGGAACCGGAAACCGTCACGCCCGAGGATACCGGCATCACTGCACTCCGGGGTCACTGGTACGAAGGAGAGTCCCTTACCCACCGAGACTTGCTGGGTGCCCTGATGGGGCTGGGGATTCGTCGCGAAAAGGTGGGGGATCTGCTGGTATCGGAACACAGCTGTGACTGTCTGCTGCTGGCAGAAGTCGTTCCCTTTCTCCTGCAAAACCTGACTCAGGCAGGACGCAGCCGACTGCGGATGGAGCAAATTCCACTGCATCAGCTTATCGTCCCCCAGGCGACCCGAAAAACTATCCGGGATACAGTTTCCTCCTTGCGTCTGGATGCGGTAGCTGCTTCCGGCTTCGGTACCAGCCGGGTCAAGATGGCGGAAGCCATTTCCACCGGACGGGTGGAGTTGAACTACCAGGCGTGCACCCGTCCGGATCACGGGGTGGCGGAAGGTGACGGTATCGCCTGCCGCGGCCTGGGAAAGTGCCGTTTGACCACAGTCGGCGGACGAAGCCGCAAGGGGCGCATCCGCATTACCATAGAACGTTATATTTAAGTGAGGTAACAATTATGCCCGTGACAAAAGAACAGATTGACCGGATCAACCAGTTAGCTCGAAAATCCAAGGCAGAGAGCCTAACCCTGGAAGAGACGAAAGAACAGGTTCAGCTGCGGCGGCTGTATATTGACTCGGTCAAGGCATCACTGGTTGGTCAGCTGGAGCACACCTATATTGTGGATGAAAATGGGAACAAACGGAAGCTGCCCAAAAAGAAGCCGACACGGCCGCAGTAAGGCAGCCCATTCCCGATTCCGGCGCAAAAAAAGAAATGACCCGATTCAAACGTTTTACCGTGAATCGGGTCATTTCTGTTCTGTTTTAAAGTCTAGTTTCATGGCTCACCATGCCTCCTTTTACTATGATTCAATTCGGTGTTACACTTCACCGACCAGCCACCGTAACTGAACGTCAGCTGACTGTATATTGCACTTTGGAACCATCCCCCTTCTGACCGGTGCTTAAATCAGTTTCAGAACAAGTGCCATTCGGCTCTCCTCCTTCTGTACGATGGGGAAGCTAATAGGAACTGCGGCTAACCTCAATGCGCTTCACCGG
>ENA-UOOI01003293-UOOI01003293.1-fermentation-metagenome-genome-assembly--contig:-NODE-3293-length-12426-cov-3.808989_pt1 | contig 12426 bp, 19 predicted proteins | sample MGYA00245779_ERZ724027 | MGnify/ENA primary metagenome ERZ724027 (study PRJEB28704, sample SAMN03018318) | fermentation metagenome | biome: anthropogenic terrestrial biome; feature: soil; material... | reverse complement strand
GCCAGCTTCGATGCACCCACCAGCTTTGATGCCCACACCAGCTTTGATGTCCCAAACAGCTTTGATGCCCCCACCAGCTTTGATGCCCCCACCAGCTTTGATCCCACAACCAGCTTGGATGCCATCACCAACTTCGATGTCCCCGCCAGCTTGGATGCCCCCACCAGCTTGGATGCCACAACCAGCTTGGATGCCATCACCAACTTCGATGTCCCCGCCAGCTTCGATGCACCAACCAGCTTGGATGCCCCCACCAGCTTCGATGCACCAACCAGCTTGGATGTGCTGTTTTGAAATAATGTTTCCAGACACGGTCAAAAGGCCATCAAGATCAATTTCAATGGATTCGTCCGACACCAAATCTCCATCCAACACATAGCAACCGTCTTCAGTTCTGGTTAATCCGGGATAATTTTTGTCAATCTTCATTTTTCTTCCTCCTTGCCCAAGCTAACGCTCCACCCGCTTCTGGCTCTGCAAATGGTCTCTTCAGCTACGCTGGTAATCACCGCACAGCCGCACAGCAGCACCGCACCAGACAGGTTTTCGCCCATCACGCAGGATGCAATACCAGCCAGCCCCGCGCCGATGCCTACCGCAGCCTGCAAGCTGCCTAAAATATTTAAGTACATGCTCTTTCTAGTCGTCATTTGTGCCTCCTCCAATTAAACTGTGCTTGTCCGAATCTGCACCCTACCGATGCAGTCGGCCACTAGGTGACGCGTGTACCAGTCCGGGCAGTCAATGCGGCTCCATCTCAGCAGCCCCTTGCAGCTCCCAAGGTGCTTACATCCGGTGCACTGCTGGCAGACGCTTGTAATGCCGGCTGGCTTGTAGCTTATGTTAGTTGCGGTGGTCATGTGATGCCTCCTTTTCACCGCCACTCAATGGCGTTGTCCTCCGCCCATCGCTGTAACCGGGCGGGGAAAATAAAATACTGGTACTTACCGTCACGCACCCTGTCTGGCACGGCGATTGCCGCCGGGCTAAACACACCGGCAATAATACCGGCCTGCAACTTGTAGTTGTCCCCTGGGATTCCGTGGTCTCTACACCAGTGGTAAAACCATTCCAATGTCTCTGCGCCCACCCACGGCTGTTTGTCCATGACAATCACCTCCTTAACAAGGTATGCGTGCGGCTGTTTGTCCTATAGCTACTAGTTCTGTTTGTACGCCCTCTTGCCACTTGTTGCTGTTGTGTCGTCTATGGTAGAATGTGGGCGAAAGGGGATATTTCTATGGATTGTTTAAGTATTCTCAACTTTGTGATAGCAGCACTTGCTCTGCTAGTCGCCGCTTACAGCATCTGTTATACGCGGCGATTCAACCGAAGGAAGCTCATTGTCCAAAATGGCTCTGCCATCAGTGACCCCGCTGGATGCAGCATCCACCGATTTGAATTGGGCAATATTTCACCATCACCCATTACTGTCGTCGATATAAAATTCTCTGACCCATCCGGAAATCGGATACTCCCGTTTAGGCATGAGCCAACTCGGACATGCACAATTTCTGGCCCGTTTAACAGGGAGGTCGATGATTTTATCGAGCCGGATAGGTTTGAGTACCACTTGAAAACTCCGTTTGTCCTAAATCCGTATGAATCAGAGGAATTCGGATACTACTTCGATCTCTTTTATGAAGAAATCAACATAGTTGTGACCTGCGCTGAAAGAATCCACAGATTTAGAAAGCGTCAATCATTCGTTGTTCATTTTGATCAGGATGACGAGTAGACCGATGTTTGCCAGTAGCGCAAGCCCAGATATAATCGTCGTAGCAATCTGCATCACCTCTCACCTCCCACCTTCCAGCTTTCAGGTCACGCCTGTCAGCTTGCGTCTTTTTCTTCGCTTAGGCTGATGCCAACGCACAGCAACCTGAATGTCTCGCGGCCCTTCGGTGCGACTAGCGTCTGAACACCAGACCACTTTGTTTTCTCATTAACACACTCTTTTAGCTGGAACAAGCCGTTGTTCTTCCCCTCGGAGGCCAGCAGTTTCCCCTTCTTATCCCGGTACAGATACTTGCGTTCCAGCAAGAAGGATACAAATTTCTTCGGTGGCACGCCAATCTGCTTGGCGGTCTCTCTGAAATTGGTCAACAGGTTGCGGTCAACCAGTTCATCAAAGTAGTCTGCTTTCGGCTGCACGATTGCCACGATCTCCAGAATCTGACTCATCTACTTCACCTCCTCCATGCCGCCGCTGTTACTGGTTGGCGGCTTGTTGGTCATTCAGTTGATTCAGGTCATGCAAGTCGATCCCGGTTGCAGAACAAATTTTCAGCATCTCATCCGCCATAAGCTTTCTCTTGTTAAGGAAGATTCTTGAAATGGTGTCAATCGGAATTCCTGTTTTTTCGGAAATGAAGGTGTATGTTACGCCACGACCGTTTACGATTTCTCTTATCCGCATTGCTGCATTCACTATAACCTCGCCTCCTTTCTTCATTTCGCAGAACCTACAGCCATAATACTCTTCACACCGCAGAATGTCAAGCGTTTTCAAGTATTTTTTCTTCGATTTGAAGAGTTTTTTATTGACATTAGCTATTGGGGACGGTATATTAAGTATGAAAGGACGTGGTAGCTGTGGGGAACCCTGTTGGAGCTATGCTCAAAGCAAAGAGGAAAGAAAATAAGCTCCCCGTAAAAGATGTTATCGGGAAACTTAGATCGTTCGGTATTGATATTTCAGATAAAACTCTATATGGTTGGGAAAGTGGCCATAGGCAGCCTGATGCGGACACATTCTTGACACTGTGCAAAATCTATGGCATAGAGTCTATAAGTGCAATCGATAGCACTAAAACGCAAGATATGCCAAAGGACGCGCAGGTGGTGGCGAATGATTACGTTAGTCTAGACGAACACGGAAAGCGAATTGTGAAATCAGTCATTGCCGAAGAGAAGCGCAGAATGAACGCAGAAACCAAGCTGTATGAGCCAAAAGAAGTCTATCCAATTAACAGTTATCTGCAACCGGCGTCAGCAGGGTGCGGTGACTTCACGGACGATGATTGCTTTGAGGTTATTGACTTGGTAAAGCGTCCACCTAATGGCACCTCTTTCCTTGTGACGGTGGATGGTGATTCCATGGAACCTACATACCATGATGGCGATAAAGTATTTGTTCATTCGCAGAGCACACTAGACGTTGGTGACATCGGCGTGGTCGCCTTTGGTTCTGACATGTACATAAAGGAGCAAGGGGAAAACTGCTTGATCTCGCACAAACCAGCATACGATCCGAAATACCCAGATATGGACACCCTGGTCAGGGTTTACGGAAAGGTGCTTGGAGTGTGCACGGATGATTATTTCGGATAATAGTGGCAACTGAAAAGTTGTATTGTGTTGCCCTGGATTCATCAGTGTCGCCGGGAGCCATATATTCTACATCGGAAAAGTGGTATCCGGTATCATTTGGATCTTTACCGGTGGGCTGTTTGGGATTGGAACGGTCGTTGATCTGATCTCAATCGCTCTTGGTAGCTTCCGAGGCAATGTCGGCGTTCCGCTGAGAGAGTGAGGAAAACAAATGAACCAATTTATTAAAGCACAATGCAGAAATATGGACTCTTGCCTGTCTGCCTTTAAGCAGTCCTGCCGGGCCGGAGCACTGCAAGATGACGGAGTGGCATCCAAGGAAGAAGAGCTGATTTTAAAAAGATTGGAAAAAGCGTGTGAGAAATTCCGCTCAGAGATCAATAAAGTAATGGAATGAAAAATCGTCCCGGTGCTACGAACACCGGGACGATAAACATAGAAATGTGTGAATGAGCTTCTTATAATCCATAGTGCCCTCCAAATAACCGCACGTTTGAGATAGCGTATGCACATTATAGAACAAACGTCGTCCCATAAACAGGACTATTCCAGTGTCAGGCCACTATGGACTACATACTGCCACTAGGCAAGACAGGTCACGTAGTGTAAAATGTTGGAACAGCATTTGTTTTTCGTACAGAAAGAAAGAGAGGTACCTAATATGCCGAAAGAGGTAGTAAGCTCCCAAGCCCCCAAGAAAAAGAGAAGGAAATGGCCTATAGTTCTAGCTGTAGTCGCAGTCATCGTCATTTTATTTATCATTCTCGACAATGGAGAGATAGTTGATGACGGAGCTTCGTACTCAAAGGATACCCTTCTCTCCGAAGAAGAAACCAGTAAAATGTTCAGCAATACTGCTGATTACATCGGACAATCCGTAAACCTTTACGGGCAAATCTTTAACGAAGCGTCTTCAGATGATAGTGGCACCTTTTTTCAAATGTTCTGTGATCCTGAAAACGGCGACAAGAACGTAATGATATATGTAGAGGGGGGGTATAAAGTCAAAACAGACAACATTGTACTCGTGAAGGGTGTTGTAACTGATACCTATACCGGTGATAACGCATTTGGTGCTGAGATCACAGGCCCTATCGTTTCTGCCAAATCTGTTGAAGACGCTTCTTATGCGGACGCTTTTGCCCCTGCATTGAAAACAGTAGACTCCGGTGCAAAACTGGAAGTCGCAAAGATTCAGATTGTAGTGGATAAAGTAGAATTCGCAGAGAGTGAAACGCGTCTATTCGTTACCGTTAACAACGAAAGCTCTGGTAATACTGATATATCTACCTATAGCGCTTCGATCACACAGGGTGGAAAACAGTATGATTATCAAGAGAACTATGATGCCAAGTACGAATTGCTTCCAGACAGCATTAAGCCCGGAGTAAGTGCTTCTGGTGTGCTTGTTTTCCCATCTATTGAGCAATCTGACTTTAAGTTCATATTTGATGTGAATACTGGCGATGACTGGTATGACGGACAAGAAATTTCTGTTTCTGCGAAATAAGCAGTTGTATCGAAAGATAGAGCTAAGATCCTTAAGCGCGTGATAAGCAACAAAAAACCGCCCTGGTGCTACCAACGCCAGGGCGGGAATCGGAAGGAGATATGATGGCTGAACAAAATTACGGTGGCGAAATTCTTCTATACCAAACAGAGGATGGAAAAACAAAAATTGATGTCAGATTAGAAAATGACACTGTGTGGCTGACACAAGCTCAATTATGTGCGTTGTACCAAACGAGTAAATCTAATATCAGTGAACACATTAAACATACCTTTGAAGAAGGAGAATTAGATGAAAATTCAGTTGTTCGGAAATTCCGAACAACTGCTTCTGACGGAAAAAGTTATAATATCACGCACTATAGCCTTGATATGATTATTTCCCTTGGATATCGCGTGAAATCCGCTATTGCTACTAACTTTCGCAAGTGGGCAACAGAACGATTAAAAGAATATATGATCAAAGGATTCACGATGAATGATGATCTCCTCAAAGAATCTGGAGGAGGGAACTATTTTGATGAATTGCTGGAGCGCATTCGTGACATACGATCATCTGAAAAGGTGTTTTGGCGCAAAGTTCTCGATCTATACGCAACCAGTATCGACTACTCCAAAACCGCTTCAGAGACAAATCTGTTTTTTCAAACAGTACAAAATAAAATGCTGTTCGCATCGACAGGTGAAACGGCGGCGGAACTGATTTATCACCGTGCAAATGCAGACTTTCCGGCGATGGGCATGACCACAGTCAAAGGGAAAAGAGTCACGAAAGCAGACTCTCGAGTGGCAAAAAACTATCTGGATGAGCAGGAACTTAGAGACCTAAATCACACTGTTTCTGCGTTCCTAGAAATTGCAGAACTTAGAGCTGTTCGCCGCCAACCTATGTACATGAAAGATTGGATTTCCATCGTTGACAACTATCTCCAAATGACTGGAAGTCAAGTTCTCAACAATGCCGGAACAATCAGCCACCAGCTAGCCATAGAAAAGGCAGGCCTGGAATATCGAAGGTACAAAGCGCTGCATCAATATGATACAACGCCAGTAGAGGAAGCTTTCTTGTCTACGCTTGATCATGCCGAAAGGAAAATTCTCGCTGCATCAAATCCAAAACCCAAGAAGTAAAAACCGCCCCGGTGCTACCAACGCCAGGGCGGGAATACTATAAGCGAGGGAGGGGTGCGCATGGGCAAGTGCATATATGCAAGATGTAAGAGAGATGTCCCGGACGGTGCTACGTTCTGCCCGTACTGCGGCAAGCGGCAAATACGGGAAAAGAAGCGAAAGAAACACTACCGGGCGAAGGGCACCGGCAGCGTTTACAAACTGTCCGGAGACCGCAGGTGCCCGTATTACGCCGTATTTAACGGAACGTCAACGGGTCGCATGTATTCCACCAGGCAGGAGGCGGAAGCCGCGTTAGATGCGATGGTAGCCTCAGCTAGGCCGGACCTGTTCGCCTATACGCTGGAGGACTGTTACACCGCATGGTCCAGCGTTGCGTACCGCGATATGGGTGCAAGCTCCAGGCGTGGCTATGAGCTGTCATGGAGCTACATACCAGGGCAGTTGCGGAGCAAGTTCGGGCGGGACGTACGCACAGACGACTTCCAGGACGTAATCGATGAGCTTCAGGGCAGGGGCTTGTCCGATTCAACCGCAAAGCGTGTCAAATTTTTGTACTCAAAGCTGTGTCAGTGGATGATGCAGCGCGACATAATCGCAAAAAACTACGCAGCATTTTTAGTAGTTCAGCAGACAGAGCACCGACCAATAAGCACGTTCACGGTCGAGGAGGTGGGCAAGATCAACACATTGGCCACATGCGGACCGCAAGGGGACAGACTGACGCAGTCTGCTATGCTAACCATGATATTTTTGTTTACCGGGATGCGCATATCAGAGCTGTTTTTGGCGGAGGTTGCGCACGTGCATCTTGACGACTCGGTTCCGTACCTGCAAGGCGGCGTAAAGACTGCTGCTGGGAAAGACCGGGTGATCCCTATCCATAGCCGCATTCTTCCGTTCGTCCGCTTTTTTTGCAGCAGGGCAAATGGGCCGTTACTGGTGGATGGATATACGGGCAACCACAAGCCTAACGGTTGGCGGGCAAGAGACTATACGGGTATGCTCGCGCACCTAGGCATCCCATACAAGGTGCCGCATAACACTCGTAAGACGATGGCTACAAACGCTGCCCAGTCTGGCGTTGATCAGATCGCCCTAGCTAAGCTGATGGGGTGGACAGATATCGACGTTGGCAACAAGTATTACATCGCCCCTGATGTCGCTTACCTTGCCGGCGAAATGGATAAGCTGGACGCATGGGACAAAGAGTTAGATAATCGTTAGTTTTTGTGTTAGTTGTTTTGTTAGACTGTCACGTCTTGTCATACGTTGTATTCCGTTTTATTGTTTTGAATAGTTCAAACTATATCCCCATTTGCAGTACCTATATCATGTCTTATCCATCTGCCCGCTGCCTGTGGATTATCATCCTGATCATCATCCTCTTCTGCTGCTGCGGCAATGGTAGCTTCGGTGGCGGCGGTGGCGGCTGCGGTGGCGGCTGCGGTGGCGGCTGCGGCGATGGCTGTGGCTGTGGTTGCTAAATTGCGACCCACTGCCTGAATTGGCTTACTAATCCCCCATGTATAAAAAACCCCGGCCATATGACCGGGGTTTTTTCAACGTTTTGATCTAATCGCAATGATTAGGTATTCATCTGCTTGCGGCGGGACAGATTCATAGTGCCGTCCTGCATACTGGCTACGTCCTCCAGGCTCTTGCCGGTACCGAACGCAACACAGGAGATTGCATCGTCAGCCACGTGGGTCTCGATGCTGGTGTGGGATTCAATCAGCTTATCAATGCCCCAGATCAAACTGCCGCCGCCGGTCATTACAATACCGTTGGTGGAGATATCCGCCACCAATTCCGGAGGCGTCCGCTCCAGAACCGAGTGAACGGCTTCCAGAATCCGCATGGTGGGTTCCTCAAACGCTTCAATCATCTCACTAGAGGAGACGGAGAAGGCGCGGGGCAGACCGGTCATCAGGTCACGCCCCTTAATCTCCATGGTCTGCTCTTCGTCTCTGGGATAAACGCAACCAATGGACATTTTCAATTCTTCTGCGGTACGTTCACCGATCAGCACATTGTGCTTCCGGCGGATGTACTTTACCACAGCATCATTAAACTGGTCACCGGCAATCTTAATGGACGCAGACTCTACCACACCAGACAGGGAAATGACTGCGATATCTGTGGTACCACCGCCGATATCAACCACCATGTGGCCGTCCGGCTTAGCGATGTCAATGCCTGCGCCGATAGCAGCCGCCACCGGTTCCTCGATGAGGTACACCTTACGGGCACCAGCCTGAATCCCCGCGTCGATGACTGCACGCTCTTCGACCTCGGTAATACCGGAAGGCACACAGATCACCAGACGGGGCTTAAAGAAATGGGTAGGCGCTACCTTACGGATAAACTCCCGCAGCATCCGTTCCGTCATATCGTAGTCAGAAATAACACCTTCCCGCAGGGGACGGATGGCCACGATATTGCCAGGAGTACGACCCAGCATATTCTGCGCCTCAGTACCGACCTTCAACAATTTACCTGTATTCTTATCAATTGCAACAACAGACGGTTCTCGCAGAACTACGCCTTTTCCTTTTACATAAACCAAAATGGAAGCAGTACCCAGATCGATACCAATATCTCTCGCGACGCTCACTTCGATCACACTCCTGACCAGTCATAAATTCAATCCAATTTAGTATTTCCGGAAGGGCTTACTCTTAGCCACCTTCCGCCGCAACGTTTCCCTAAGGAAGCGGAAATTGCATCTCTACGTTATTATAGCGAGTAATCAAAGATATTTCAACGCTCTGTGACAAACTTTTTCAAAGAAACTAGAGCGTTTCGTCCATTTTAAAGGTTTCTATGACAAATTTTAACGAAAACTATAATTCTTTCCAGCTCCGCGCTGCCGTGACACAGCATACCTCCGCCGCTCCTGCCTGAAGCAATACGCGACCAGCCTCATTCAATGTGCTGCCTGTCGTGATAATGTCATCAATGAGGAGAACTCGTTTTCCCGCCAAATGACAGGCTGGAAGGGTTCGGTACAGCCCTTTTACCAACTCCGTTCGAACCTCCCTGCCGCCTTTTGTTTGGGAAAGCGGTGGGATGTTCCGCACCTTCTCAAGGGTACACACCAGCTTTTGCCCGTATGCCTTCGCCACCCTTTCTGCCAGTACCTGGCTCTGATCAAACCCCCGCTCCCGGCGCCGTTTCCGGCTTACTGGTACCCATGTGATTACATCAAAGGTTCCTGTGAGCCGGCTCCGAGCGCATTCCCCCATCTGGGATCCAAAGTAGCTTCCATTGGCCTCCTGATGATGGAATTTGAATCGATTCAGGCTGTTGTTCACCGTTCCCTCTAAAAAGAACGGCGAAACACACAGGCGGAACCAGTTCCCACTCTGAGCACAGTTGCTTTCGTCTGTCACTGGCAGTGCTGTCTCACAGCCTGGGCATACCCACCCTTCTCCCGACTCCAGCAGTGTTCCGCAACAGACACATTTAGGTGGATACAGCAGCGCCAGCAAACCGCTCCACACTCTGCCCACTTCCCCCCGCTTCATTATTATAGGCTCCCTCCTGATCCAAAAAGGCGTGCACTCCTCTTGTAACAGCGGATTCGCACGCCCTATGTGATGCTTTCTAATTGGTAAGTCCGATAACGTTAATCAGCAGTGCCCAAGCAAGTCCATAATACGTGAGGACAGAAACCAAATCGCTGATGGTGCTGATCAACGGACCAGAGGCCACAGCTGGATCCACATGAATTTGGTTGAAGAAGATGGGAATGACTGTGCCCATCAGACTGGAAATGGTCATGGCAACCATCAGTGCACTGCCGATACAGCCTGAAACAGAGAAGGCATATAGCATCGTTTGCCTCTTTATCACCAGGATATAGCAGCCGATACAGATAAAAGATACGCAGCCTAGCAGTAAGCCGTTGCACAGACCAACGCGCATCTCCTTCCACATCAGCCGGAACCGATCCACTCCGTTCAGCTCCTCATCCATCAGCACACGGATGGTTACCGCCAAGGATTGGGTGCCAGCATTACCTGACATGCCCAAAATCATAGACTGGAAGAAAACGATGAGGGTCAGCTGCGTCAGCACCGCTTCAAACATCCCCACTACAGTAGACACGCCCAGACCCAGTGCCAACAGGATCAGCAGCCAAGGCAGCCGCTTCTTCATACTCTGCTGCACGGTCTCATCCAGATCTTCCTCGGTGGTCAAACCTGCCAACTGTGCATAGTCCTCGCCCATCTCATCATCCACTGCTTCCACCAGATCCTGAGACGTGATGACGCCGATGATCCGATGTTCCTTGTCCAGCACCGGGATGGAATCCTCTGCGTAGTCCTTTAATCGTTCCAGATTTTCCGTAATGCTCTCATTGGCCAGTACATAGGGGTAGGAGGTACTGATCAGATCCTCCAACGGTACATATTCTCTGGCCACAATCAAATCCTTTAGATCAATGGCACCGTATAAAATTCCTTCGTCATCGGTGGTGTAGATGGTGGTGATATTGTCGTTGTCCTCCGCCTGGGCCACCATGGACTTCATCGCCTGTTTAACGGTCAGATTTCGATTGATTTGGATGAAATTGGTGGTCATCATGCTGCCGATCTCATCCTCGTCGTAGGAACAGATCAGCTCAATGTCCTCCGTTGCCTCTTCGTTCAGCAGGGATACCAGCTTTTCACGCACCGTGTCATCCATCTCCTGGAGCGCGTCTACGGCGTCGTCCGCATCCATGTTCTCAATGATGTCCGCTGCCGCGTCTGCCTCCAGCTCGCCTAAATATGTGCCAACATCGTCCAGATAGGAGAACACCTCTGAAATCCACCCTGTGTCCAACACGCGGTACAGCTTTTGTCGTCCCGATTCATCCAGCAGTTCAAACGCTTCGGCAATGTCATTTTCATGGTAGACAGACAGCTTTTCTGCCAACGCCGCGTCATTCTTCTCCTGCCCAATGATTTCAACCAGTTCTTCGACATAGTTTGTCTTTTCCCATGGAGTCCATTTTTTCTCATTTCTTTTTTTCATTGTGGCACACCTCGGATCTGTTTCGAATGATCTTTCCGCATCGTTCGGTTTGATTCAATCGACACATATTGCAAGCAATAAATGCTCATGTTATATGATATACCATTTTTACCGCATTGATCAATATTTTTTTGCTTTTTTAGCAGACTTTTTCTCTTTCCCACCTGATTTTCTCCTTCGCCTCGTTCTACCGCAGCCACCGCAGTTCTGCCCCTTATTTGACCAACGGCAACAGAATTTGGCATGACAGCTTTCGTATATATCTTCCCCTTCCGGTCAAAATAGGCTCAGAAAATCCAGTGCGGGTTTTCCACTTTTAAAGACGAAATAGAGAAGGAGATGTTCTCACTATGGCTAACAATAATCGAGTAATCGTTCCCGCTGCTCGTGCAGCAATGGACCAGTTCAAGATGGAAGCTGCTAGCGAAGTCGGCGTCAACCTCAAGCAGGGCTACAATGGCGACCTGACTTCAAAGCAGGCTGGCAGTGTCGGCGGCCAGATGGTCAAAAAGATGATCGAAGCCTACGAAAACGGCCTGAAATAATCGGCATCTTTCTACCGAAGTATAAAAGTGGAGGCTTTTAGCCTCCACTTTTTATGTCACGTTCCATCCATAAATCCTACCGCGTACTCCATTGGCACGCTGTTCCTTCCTCGGGAAGCAGCGTACCACCTGGGGCAAAAGGGAAAGCCACGCGTCATCTCTGAGTGCGCGGCTTCCTGTAGAAAACCCAGATGGCAAGCACTTTCATCCTCCAGCAATTCTGAGCGGGCAATGTTTGCTGCACACCACTGGATTCAAAGCGCCTGGGTGCTGTTTTAACCTTGGTATCATCGTTGGTCTGATGCGGTGTGACCTGCTCCTAGCGCAGTATGACCTGATTATGGCCACCTGCTGCTCCCGCGTCGGCCAGCTGCAGCCTGGTCGTGTGATGCGTTCGCTACTACCTTAAACTGTTCTGCAAACTTTTTGAACGCCGCCATTGCGGTAAACGAACTCTACGCAAAAGCAACGGTAGACAAATGGGGACAGAAAAACTTAATTGTTCGCGTCGTCATCACTAGAGCCGACGAAAAAAATTGTGGTATCCTCCTTTACGTTCTATAACATGGGAAAGAAAGTCGAACTTTAAGAACAAATGGAAAAGAGGTCATCAAGACGGAAATGCCTGGTAAGGGCGATGACAGCCTTGCTTTCCCGCTCTCCATCAATGACGAAAGCGTTTCCTTCACGATCATGAACTGGAACAAGAACGGGATCACACTAAATTTAAAGGTGGAATCCGGTAAGCTGGAGCCTCATCCCACTTCCGCTTTTTGGCACTTAATTCGCTCATATTGAAGAGCTGTAATGATCAAGCTATCCATATATAAGGAGGATACTACAAATGGTAGTCAGAAAGAAGAAATCAATGGACGCCAACAAT
>ENA-UOOI01003292-UOOI01003292.1-fermentation-metagenome-genome-assembly--contig:-NODE-3292-length-12428-cov-3.044128_pt1 | contig 12428 bp, 12 predicted proteins | sample MGYA00245779_ERZ724027 | MGnify/ENA primary metagenome ERZ724027 (study PRJEB28704, sample SAMN03018318) | fermentation metagenome | biome: anthropogenic terrestrial biome; feature: soil; material... | reverse complement strand
AAGCTATATCAGGAAATCGACTTTATCCAACTAAGTAAGGAAAAATCGACAGTTCAGGAAGTGGCTGAGTTCAATGCAAATACATTAAAATACCCATTATGCAATGAAATTAAAACTGGAGAATATCCAAGCTAAGGAGGCTAAAAAGTGAAGACATTAACTCCAATAGGAATAGAAAAACAGCTCATAAGAATGAGAGACTCTCTGTCACACGCAACTTATATGCGTGATGGACAGAAAGAGCAAACAGAAATTTTTAAGACGGAAATCAACCAAGACACTATCAGGATATTTGTCTATTTGGATGATACTGTTTTAGGAAATGTAAAAAATATCAGCTTAGTTGACAAAGATGGAGATGTTATAGCATTAGCAAACAGGGAGTTTATTAAGCCGAGAACAAAAGGACTATACTCAGTATTTGCTTATAAATTTGTTGAAGTGGAGGCGGTATAATGTACGAACCAAAAGAATGGAAAGACCATATTATTGATGGCGAGCAGACTTATAGCTTGCAAGAAGTACCGGGACAGCCGGGAAAATACAAAATGATACCTGACCCTATAGATGTAGTACAGGAAGGAACTCCAGTAAGTGCTTCCAATATGAATAGGATTGAAAATGGAATAGCTCAGGCACATGACGGACTATCAGGAGTAGAAACTAAAGTAACGGAGCTTGAAAAGTCTAAGGTAAAAAGATATGGAGTCGTGTTCTCCGGCTCAACTGCAAAAGGAACAAGGGTTGAGGATGCTGTTGGAATGGTGGCAAATGTAGCTGTAGATGATGAGATTGTCATAAATGACTTTGACAAGGTATCTTTCTACAATAGGCGTATATGTTGCGGTTATCATCAACCGGATGGCAGGTTTCATGTAGTTGCTTATAGAGATGAGCCGGGGTTCGCATGGGATGGGTCTAGGGGCGAAGTATGCTATGAAGAAACTCCCTTTTATTGGACAGGCGATTTAATGAATTATGTCAGCGTATCAGCAGTTCCGTTGGAAGGATACAAGCTATCGCCAAGATTTAAAAATGGAGTAGACAAAGAGTATTCGCCTGTATTTTGGGCAAGCATAGTCAATGGGAAACCAACCTCAAGGGCTGGAGTGTTCCCGACCTATGGCTCGGTAAACGACCACATGGCAAATGCTAGACAATATCACGAAAAAGCCCATACTGAAACAATGGCAGCTCGCATGAGTGATTATATTTTACAGTTAGTTGAGTTCGCTACAAAGGACTTACAGACAATAATGATGGGTGCAGCTAATATGCCATATTCAGAAACAACCCCAGCAGAAAACATATATAGAGCCCTAGTTGCTGAAAGTGCAACTAATAGAATTGTAATCAGGAAAGAAAGTGCTGCTTCGTTTGTAGCAGGGCAAACTATAAGTATAGGGACAGTTGGCTATCAAGATACAATAGCAAAAATCGAATAGTAACAGCAATAAGCCCTGTAGACAGCGAAACATCTGCTATTCATTTTGACGGAGCAGCTGTAAACATTGCAATAAACAATATAGTTACCTCAAGACCATGGATTAACGGAAAGACAAACATAGTTAGAGCTTCAAGTGGTTCTCCTACAAGCAATACAGACGGAAAACATCCTTGCATTTGGCGTGGAAAGGTAGACCCATGGGCAACAGCTTTCTCTGCTATTTGTGATGTACTGGTGCAAAGAGAAGGAGAAGAGGGAAACTACAGTTATATACCTTTTTACCTTCAAGACCCTACAAAGTACGCTGCTGGTGCTTTAATTGATGACTATGTAAGACTTAATTATGAAATGGCTAAGGAAAATGGTTACGCAAAAACATTGGGTATTGACGAGAGGTTTGAACATGTAAGATTAACGGATGAAGTTGGAGCGAGTAGCACAACATACCTATCGGCTTATTATTGGGTTGTAAACTCTCCAGTCACTCGTGCGGTGTGGGTCGGCGGTCGCTTGGACACCGGGCGGACTTGCTCTCCGGTGTCCTTCTATTGCTCCTATGCCCCCTCGTCCTCGACTTGGTATTGCCTGTCCCGTCTTTTTGTAACCCGTTCTTAACGGGGGTTTGGGGGTGGTAACCCCCAGTAAATTAATAAACAAAGTAAAGTATATAATAGGGATTAGATATGCTAAAGAGCTGCGGTGTGGGTCGGCGGTAACTTGAACAACGGGCGGAATTGCTCTCCGGTGTACTTCAATTGCAACAATGCCCCCTCGAACTCGAATTGGAATCGCCTGTCCCGTCTATTTTATATAACGACAAAGAACTTTGAAAACATTGCATATCTAATTCCTTAGCACTTGCTAAAAATTGTCGCAACGGCAGGGGTTAGTAAGAGAATTTGTATTCTGCCCAATATCCCTGAGACTATAAAAAAGATACTTCAGAAAACGGAGGTATTGTATGCGTTCATTCAATGTAGATGACAAATTAAAAGACCGAGAAATAATCAAAAGAGCAATTGTAGTAGTATGCAAAAGCAAAAAGAGGAAAAAGAAAGGCTCAAACAGAAAATACAAGCTTGCTCAACATATATTAAAAAACCAAGATAAGTATATAGATGAAATATTAGAAATGATATCGGCTTTTGAAAAAGCAATGAAGGCTCTTGAAATGGGAGAAGAAATCGAACCGGAAATACTTGAAAAGGCATACAAGCCTAGAAAGTGCCCCACTTTTATTGCAAAAGATGGCTCAAGTAAAAAGGTAAGAAGTATAACAGGAGTTCCTTTATATCCCGACCAAATAATACAGCAATTAATAATTGAAGTTTCAGAACCAATATTCTTAAAAGAGTCTTATGAGTACTCATGCGGAAGCATCCGAGGCAGAGGGACTCATAAGGGTATAAAGTATATTAAAAAAGTAATAAAGAGACACTCGAAATATGATAAATCAGCCATTAAATACGGTGCTCAACTTGATATTACTAAATGTTATCCTAGTATTTCACATTCGTATTTAAAAGGGCAACTTAGAAGAAAATTCAGAGGCAAGCTGTTTATATGGCTATCCTTTGCAATAATTGACAGCTACCATGATTTTGAAAGAGATGGAGAATATTATGGAATTGCTATTGGGTATCCAGTAAGCCAAGGGTTCTGTAACTTTGCATTAACGCCATTAGACCACTATATTAAAGAAGAATTAGGCATTGAATATTATGTCAGGTATGTGGATGATAAGACCTTGTTTTGCAGGAATAAAAAGCTATTACATAAGGCTGTAAAGGCTATTATTGAATTCCTGAAATCTATAGGATTAAAAATTAAAGAAAATTGGCAGGTCTTCAGGTTTGACTATATAAACAAATACGGTAAGCGTTTAGGTCGAGCTATTGATACTCTAGGATGTAGATTTTTCAGAGATAAGATGATATTGAGAAAAAGGAACGCCCTAGCTATAAGAAGACAGGTCAGAAAGATTAGTAAAATGAAGAAAGTGACAGCCCATGCAGCTCAATCGCTCATGTCAAGGCTCGGACAATTAAGGCATTGTAATTCCTATAGGTTCTATCAGAAATATGTTAAGCCATTTGTAGATATTAGAAAATTAAAGGAGGTTATAAGGAATGAAAGCAGAAAGCACAATCAAGCCTGCTGTACCGTTTGAAATTGAAACAAACAACGGTATTGCAACAATAATCTTTTATACCAATATTGCCAACAAGAATGAGGTTGTAGAGGAGGGAGATGCTGAGAAGTACACCTATGATGAATACAGGCTCGAAATACCGGACAGAGAAGACTTGCCAATGATAATAGGTCAGCATTATGATGAATGGCTACAAATGGCAATCAATAAGGAATATGAGAAAGAACCTGAAACGGACAAAGAAAAGATTGCTCGCTTAGAAAGAGAAAACAGACAACTTGGAGTTGAACTAAGCGAAAGAGAAATTAATGAGATTATGCTCGGCGTTCAGCTCAGCGACTTAGAAATTCAATTATTAGAATTAAGGGGGTTATAGTAATGATGACAAACTTTGAAAAATGGAACGACAGATACTCAAAACATTGGTGTACAAGGGAACAATTAAAGAAACTCGTTGACTTGAGTGTGCTCACTACAGAGGACTATTCAAACATAACGGGAGAGGAATATGAAGAGTAATATAGAAACTTATACTGAACTACTTGAGGTAATAGCCAAGCATGAAGAAACAATAAGTAAACAGAATGAGTTAATTACCAAGCTAGTCAACGAAAATGCAGAACAAGAGAATATAATCAATGTTATGATGAGTGAGTTTTGTGACGAAGTGTGATTGTACCGGGGAAAGATTGAAAGGCGTTAGAAAGCCCCTTCTTTCCTCGGTAGTCTCAAAATAGTTGACAAATACATATACCATTAACTCTCGGAATTGGTTCAGGAAACGAATGTTATTTTTGCCAAAAATCTTGAGAACTTTTGCCAAAAATTTTGAGCGGCTACAATTGACATAGTGAATTTAGACAACTTTTCAATAAGCATAGATGCAACTCGTTTAATTTCTGAAAGATTGGCAATAAGAACAAATTCCATACCTCTGAAAATATTAAAAGATAAATTGATGGTGGCAATGAGCGAACCGCTTAATATTTTTGATATAGAAGATATTGAGATGGAATCAGGCAAAAAAGCGGAGATAGTTCTTGCTTCCAAAAGCCAGATAACAAATGCCATAGAAAAATATATGAGCAGGCGAAGTACGGAATTGGCAGTTGAAGATTTTAACAGGGAATCCTTGAAAAACGAAGATTTTGATAACTTAGCCGAAGAATCCGACATAAATGTAATCAACTCTCCTGTTGTAAGACTTATAAATTCACTTATAAGGCAAGCATTAAAAATGGGAGCCAGCGACATACATATAGAGCCGCTTGAAAATAAACTTAGAGTAAGAGTACGTGTAGACGGGGAGCTGCAGGAAATTCTAACGCCGTCAAAGCATACCCAATCCGCAATAGTTACAAGGGTTAAAATAATTGCGGGAATGAACATAGCAGAAAAAAGACTTCCCCAAGACGGAAGAATCGAATTAAAAATAGACAATACGGTAATAGACTTGCGTATTTCCGTATTACCCACGGTATACGGGGAAAAAATAGTAATGCGTTTACTGGACAGAGGCAACTTTTTAAAGAGTAAGACAGAGTTGGGGTTTACAGAGCATAATATGGAAATGTTCAACTCCATATTGGAATCTCCCAACGGAGTAATTTTAGTTACCGGACCTACGGGAAGCGGTAAGACAACAACCCTTTACGCAGCACTGAATGAGCTTAACACAATGAATAAAAACATAATAACCGTGGAAGACCCTGTTGAATATAAAATTGAAGGTATAAATCAGGTGCAGGTTAATACAAAGGCAGGACTTTTATTTTCCACAGGACTGAGGTCTATTTTAAGGCAGGACCCAGACATAATAATGGTAGGAGAAATAAGAGATGAAGAGACAGCAGAAATTGCGGTCAGAGCAGCAATTACAGGGCACCTTGTAATATCCACCTTACATACAAATGATGCGCCTTCAACCATTATGAGACTCCAGGACATGGGAATTAAGCCTTTCTTGGTAGCAGCCTCCGTAAGGGGAATAGTTGCCCAAAGACTGGTAAAAAGAATTTGTAACAACTGTAAAACAGAGCATGAAGCAACCGATGTTGAGAAAGAATTGTTGGAAGTTCAGGGTGATCTGACACTGTACAAGGGAAGGGGATGCCCTAAATGCTTTTATACGGGATACAGCGGAAGAATTGCAATACACGAAATTTTAAAGCTTGACAAAGGGGTCAGAGAAGCAGTTCAATGCGGTAAAAGCATAGATGAATTAACCAAGGTTGCACAAAAGGGAGGAATGAGATTTCTCAAGGATAACTGCAGGGAGCTGGTTTTATCCGGTATTACTACTATGGACGAATACTCACGTGTTGTATTTAAAATAGATTAGAGAGGGCAAGATGAATATTAATGAGCTGTTAAACAGATTGGTATCAATGAAGGGCTCGGATCTGCACATATCGGTTGGATGCGCACCCTACTACCGGGTTAACGGTATATTGATAAATACGGGAAGCAAAAAGCTTACTCCCGAAGATACGGAGGAACTTGTAAAACAAATTGCAACTCAGGAGCAAATCGAAGAAATTAATGAAGTCGGAGATTTTGACATGTCCTATGCGATAAGCAGCTTAGGACGGTTCAGAATAAATATATTTAAGCAAAGAGGAAGCTATTCCATTGCAATACGCTCCGTTCAGATGGAAATACCCACTCTGAAGGAAATAAACATGCCGGATGTTTTGCATGACTTTACGAAAAAACAACGGGGACTCATTGTTGTTACAGGACCTACGGGAAGCGGTAAATCCACAACACTGGCGTCAATGGTAAATATAATTAACAATGAGCGTAAATGCCACATAATAACTTTGGAAGACCCCATAGAATACCTTCATAAGCATAATAAAAGTATAGTAAACCAGCGCGAATACAGAAGTGACTTTAAATCCTTTGTTTCGGGACTTCGCTCCTGTTTAAGGCAGGACCCTGATGTAATACTTTTGGGTGAAATGAGAGACCTTGAAACAATGGAAATAGCACTGATGGCTGCCGAAACCGGGCATCTTGTATTTTCAACCCTCCACACGACCGGAGCAGCCAAGACTATAGACCGTATAATAGATGTGTTCCCGCCTCACCAACAGCAGCAGGTTACTATTCAGCTGTCCAATGTTTTGGAGGGAGTTATATCCCAGCAATTGGTCCTTGACTTGGAAGAAAAGGAAAGGCTCGCTGCGGTTGAAATAATGGTGACCACACCGGCAATAAGAAATCTGATACGTGAAAAGAAAACACATCAGATACAAAACCAGATACAGACAGGTGCCAAATTCGGTATGCAGACAATGGACGGAAACCTTTTGGAAATGTATAACGATAAAAGAATTTCAAGGCAAACATTGTTAAAAGCGGCAATGGATTTGGATTATGTAATGAAGCTGATATAAAAAGGAAGGTAGTTATGACAGCATATAAATGCAGTGTAGTAGATAAAGCAGGTAAAAAACACAAAATCACCCATAATGCCGAATCTAAGTCAGAAGTGATTGATTACCTGAAAAAAAACAATTACATAATTATTAATATACAAAAAGCCGGCGGTTCCGTAGACTTAGGCTTCTTAAGCAAGAAAAAAATAAAGTCAAAGGATTTGGCAGTGTTTTGCAAGCAGCTTCATGCCATGCTGAGAGCCGGAGTTACACTTGTAAACAGCCTTGAAATTCTGCGCCAGCAGACCGAAAATAAGAATCTTGCGAAAATTGTCGGACAAATGTATGAAGACTTGCAAAAGGGAAACACATTTTCCGAAGCGCTGTCTCACCATAAAAATTCATTCCCAAGCCTTTTCATAAGCATGGTTGAAGCGGGAGAAATAAGCGGTAACATAGATGTTATCATGAATCGTCTTTCAAATCACTTTGAAAAGGAATATAAAATCGAAAATAAAATAAAGTCCGCAATGACTTATCCCATCATACTTGCGTTTGTATGTATTGTGGTAGTGGTTTTCTTACTGACGACCATCATGCCAACATTTGTTGATATGTATTCAAGCTCGGGAGTTGAGCTCCCGGGATTGACTCAGACACTGATTGGAATGAGCGAGGGCTTAAAGAAATACTGGTATATTATATTACTGGTAATAGGGCTGCTGATAGCGGGAATATCCGCGCTTAACAAAATTCCCAAGGTTAAATACAAGGAAGATTATTACAAGCTGAAACTGCCGGTAGTCAAAAACCTAATACTAAAGGTTTCTACCTCAAGGTTCACCCGAACCCTTTCAACCCTTATGGGAAGCGGCGTACCGCTTTTGCAGGCTCTTGATACGGTTTCCGGAGTGACGGGAAACACATACATAGGCAGTAAAATTATTGAGGCAAAGGAAGATGTGAGGCGAGGTATGGCACTTTCCCAGCCCCTGAAACAGCAGGGAGTATTTCCTCCCATGGTTCACAATATGATTAAAATAGGCGAAGATTCAGGAGCCATAGAGGAAATATTAGACAAGACAGCAGACTTCTATGACGAAGAGGTTGATACTGCGGTAACAAGGATGACAACCATGTTAGAGCCTCTGATGATAGTATTCATGGCAATAATAATAGGCTTCATAGTAATAGCAATGGTAATGCCGATGTTCGACATGGTAAAGACCGTGCAGTAGATGCCCTAACCCCATTTTTCAGAATGCTTTTTTCTGAAAAATGGATGGTAGGTCATTCGCAACGACTTCCCAAAATATGCGACGAAAGGGAGCAAATATTTTGGTGAAGGAGACTGAGCAATGTTTAAGTATTCAAGTTAAATCTTGAATTTTAAAATAAATTATAAGAAAATGAGAAGGAGATAATAAAATGTTTGGAATTATTAGTAAACTAAAAAACAGAAAAGGATTCACGTTAATTGAGTTGATTGTTGTGTTGGCGGTGTTGGCAATTATTATGGCGATTGCGGTGCCGAGGTTTTTAGGAGTACAGGACGATGCAAAAGATAAAGCGGATGCAGCTACAACGCAAATGGTTCAAAAGGCAGCTGAATTATATTTTGCAAAGAATAACGTAGATAATGGTACCGTAACAGTAGCTAAGTTGAAAACTGATGGATTATTAGATGACGCAAAATGGAATAAAGCAGCTAATGCAATCGTATCAGTTACAATTGTCACTACTGGAACATCTGTAGATATTACATTAAATAAGTAGACATATAACACGTGACACGGGGACGGGGTTGCTCACGTGACACGGATGACACGGGGAGATGACACGGGGACGGGGTTGCTGACACAAAAACAAACAAACATTTCGTTTCTAAGGTAAACAAAAGAGCAAAGACTTTCCCGTTCTGTTCAAACACATAAAATAAAGCGTCGAAAGCCCATTGCTTTTTAGGTCTTTCAACCAAACACGGAAATCATAATGACAATAATATTTTTAATCTACGGCCTATTCATAGGCTCATTCCTGAACGTATGCGTTTATCGCATACCTTCGGGAATCTCAATAATAAAACCGCCCTCCTCTTGCGGGAGCTGCGGTCACAGGCTGTCACTGTTAAAGGACATGCTGCCTGTACTTAATTACATAATCAACGGGGGCAGATGCAGATATTGCGGTTCTCCATATTCGATACAATATCCGCTCATAGAATTGTTAAACGGAGTATTGTATGTTTTGTTATATTTAAGATACGGTCTTACAATAAATACTGTATTGTATTGCTTAACAGCAAGCCTGCTTATAGTTATAAGCCTCATTGATTTAAGACACAAAATAATACCGGATGTCTTAATCATAACAGGTGCGGTAATAGGATTTATATTCATAATAACCGGCAACATGGTGCTAAGCAGATTGTCTGGTGCAGCAATAGGACTTATATTGTTTTTGGGAATAGCGGTAATAACAAATGCCATGGGCGGCGGGGACATAAAGCTTATGGCTGTATTGGGACTTATGTTCGGTGTAAAGGGAATTTTATTCATAACCTTGTTTTCTTTTGTAACCGGGGCAATAATTTCACTAATATTAATAACTTTGAAAATTAAAGGCAGAAAAGACGAAATACCATTCGGACCCTTCATTTCTTTATCTGCTTTAATATATATGTTTTACGGAATAGAAATAATTAATTGGTATATGAAAATATTATCATTAATATGAAATCATAAAATATTAAATAGGAAGGCTAAAATATGGGGAGAGTTTTATCTTTAGAATTCGGAAACAGGAATATTAAATTATTAGATGGCTCCAAAAGCGGTAATTCATTGACAATTTACAAAAGTATTTTATTGGATGTTGTACCGGGAAGCATTGATGACGGTAAAATCATTGATATGGATTCAGTGGTTAATACCATAAATCAATCATTGAATGAAAACAATATAAAAGTTAAAAATGCGATATTCACGGTCAGCACTAACTCAACCGTTACGAGAAACATTGAGCTTCCTGTTCTGAAAAGCAAATCGGAAACTATGTCTATGATTAAAAATGAATTAGGCCAGCTCATGCCCGTTGATTTGAATCAGTATAAACTGATTTACAAAAAAACCGATTCAACTGATACAGATGGAGCAGAGTTTGGCAAGTACATTGTTTACGGTCTTCCGAACAGCATGTATGAGCAGTATATAGAATTGGCGGAAAGACTTAAGCTTGTGCTTCTTGCTCTTGATCTTTCCTATAACTGCCTCGATAAAATTGCCGAGAAGAAGCTTTCCATCAACGGCAGCAACTTGAAGTCAGGCACTGCCTCGGCATTTATAGAAATAAATTACGGCAGCATAACATTCAGTGTTGTAAACAGCGGGAAAAATGACTTTTCAAGAACATACTCCAACGGGCTGAGCGATATAGTCAAAAGCTTTGGTGCGGTATTTAATCTTAGCAACGAAGAGGCTTTAAATGAAATTGAGAAATTATCATTATTTGAAAAGTATGAAATCATTTCCGACACTGCTAAATATAATATTGTAGAAGAAAATATCAATATGTGGATTGATGAAATATCAAGATATATAAGATATTACAATTCTGCAAACAAGGAAAAACAAATAGAAAAAATATATTTATACGGCAAGCATTCTAATATCAAGGGTCTGCCGGAATACATAGAATCACGTATCAATATAGATACGGATTTAATCGACTCGGTGTCCGACATAAGCTTTAAGGAAAGCAAAGATGACAATATAATATCATATTTTAACACAATATTGTCCCTGTACATTGACAAGAAAGACATAAACTTTTTATCGGATGTTAAAAAACAAAGGAAGAGCTCTTTCAGCAAAGGCATTGTAATATTTGCCGTTTCCACGGTTGCGGTTCTTGCACTGGCACTTTACGGATATACCTACTATATTGAAAAAAAAGGCTTAGAGAATGACATAGCAACCTATGATGCATTTCTAAACAATGAAGAAAATATACGCACCAACAATGAAGCAATAGCCTTGAGAAACAAGGCCCAGCTTCTGGAAAAATACAAAAATGAAGTTGAAAAGTTACAGACAGCCATAGATAATGAGGATGCGGTAACCTCGTTGGTTTTCCGGCAGGTGGCTGAAGCAGTACCCCTTGGTACCCAAATAAATTCAATGTCTGTGGATATAAAAAGCATACAGCTTCAATGCACCTCGGTTTCAAGGGAAGAAGCGGCACAATTTGAAAAAAATCTTAAAGGAATTGAATATATTGAGAATGTCTACATACCGGCCGTTGTTGACGGAGCAGAAGTCGGAAGCGCAGTTTATTCCTATTCGGTAGTTTGTGACTTAAAGGATGTGATTACTTATGAAGCTGAGTAAAAGAGAAAAAATATTAATAATAATTTTATTGGTTGCTGTAGTCGGTTATTTTACATACACATATGCACCTATTGATAAACTGTTCAATATAGAAGCCCTGCAGGAAGAGCGCAGTCAAAAAAAGTATGCATATGATACTATGTCACAAAATATGGTATTGAAGAATGGCTTTGAAGAAAAAGCTCGGACCCTATCGGCTGAAATAAACGATATGAATGTAATTTCAGATTTACAGCAGGAAAATGTGATTGTATTTTTAAATAATTATTTTTCGGACAGCAATATAGATGTAAGCAATATAAGCTTCACGGATGATTCGGTAGTTCCCATGAGTCCTGTTCCGGAGCAGGGAGAGACGAAGGAATTAAGCTCCCTTGAAAAAATGATGAATGATATAAACGGAGTCCCGGTACAGGCCGGAGAAAATACGGAAGGTTCCAATGACTCACAAAGCGATAATGCGGCACAGCAGTCATCATTGTCTGCACGCCGGATTTCCGCTAACATAACCTTTGAAAGCACTTATAACGATATGCTTAATTTTATAGATGCAATACAAAATAGTCCTGTTGATATTTCCATAACTAATATCGGCACTCTATCCCCGGGAGGAGATATACTTCAGGCAAACATGGTGATGAATTTCTATCATATTCCAAAGGCAGACGGTTTTACCGAAACCAACACTGACTGGATATGGAAGGACCTTGCTCAATTCGGCAAAAGCAATCCCTTTTCCTTGGGCGGCGGCCCGCTGCAGGGAGTTTCGGGAAGCAGCCACGACTTTTATATGAGCGTTGTTCCGGAAAGCTCGGATTTGCCGACGGTTATGTTAGGCAAATCGGGAGATGCCCAAAAAGCAACCTACGTTTATGCTGACAGTAATTCAGTAGAAAATGTATCCTTCGTTTTTAATAAGGAAAATGATAAATATTATTACAGATATGGTACAAAAAACAGCTCTTACCCGGCAGATGGAGGCTGGAAGGAATTTGCACCGTTAAGCGATGGAAGCGCGTATGTTAAAATCTATTCAAGCCGGAGAAATTCAAAAACCG
>ENA-UOOI01003291-UOOI01003291.1-fermentation-metagenome-genome-assembly--contig:-NODE-3291-length-12433-cov-3.514946_pt1 | contig 12433 bp, 9 predicted proteins | sample MGYA00245779_ERZ724027 | MGnify/ENA primary metagenome ERZ724027 (study PRJEB28704, sample SAMN03018318) | fermentation metagenome | biome: anthropogenic terrestrial biome; feature: soil; material... | reverse complement strand
TTTCAGAAAGGGCTGATATAAATGGAACAAAGCCGTACAAGGGACGCCATACGTTTTGGGGAAACGGCTCTCGGCATAGAGCTGGGTTCTACGAAGATTAAGGCGGTACTGATTAACTCAGAGTACAAACCGGTTGCTTCCGGAAGCCATGACTGGAAAAGCTCGTGCATAAACGGCATTTGGACATATTCGCTTGACGACGTCTGGAACGGCTTGCAGGACTGCTACAGGCGGCTGTGCGCCGACGTAAAAGAACGGTACGGGCTTGAGCTTACAAACATAGGCTGCATAGGCTTTTCAGCCATGATGCACGGTTACCTGCCGTTTGATAAAGACGGCAGGCAGCTGGCGCCGTTCCGCACGTGGCAGAACACCATAACGGGCGAAGCATCGGCGGAGCTTTCGGAAATGTTCAAGTTCAATATTCCCCAAAGATGGAGTATAGCCCATTTGTGCCAGGCAATCTTAAACGACGAAGCGCACGTTAATGATATTTCTTTCCTGACTACGCTCGCGGGCTACGTGCACTGGCAGCTTACCGGCAGGAAAGTCTTAGGCGTCGGGGACGCCTCCGGTATGTTCCCTGTTGACAGCGGCACCAATGATTACGATGAGGGCATGATGGAAGCTTTCCAGCGGAAGATTACTCCAAAATATAAATGGAAAATAAAGGATATACTTCCGCGCGTTTTGACAGCAGGCGGCGATGCCGGCGTCTTGACTGCCGAAGGCGCCAAAAAGCTTGACCCCTCCGGAAAGCTCAGGCCAGGCATACCGCTCTGCCCGCCGGAGGGTGACGCCGGTACGGGCATGGTTGCGACAAATTCGGTAGCGGCGCATACGGGGAACGTGTCGGCGGGCACGTCAATATTTTCCATGGTGGTTTTGGACAGCCCGCTTAAAAACTATTACCCTGAAATAGATATGGTGGCTACGCCGGACGGCCTGCCTGCCGCGATGGTACACTGCAACAACTGTACAGCGGACATGAATGCGTGGGTTGACATGCTCGGCGGGTTTGCGCAGTCTATGGGCTTAAAGTGCGGCCCTGACGAGATATATCCGCGGTTTTACGCAAAAGCGCTTGAGGGCAGCCCCGACTGCGGCGGCCTCGTTGTTTACAATTACCTTACCGGTGAGCCTGTAACCGGAGTAAACCGGGGCATGCCGATGCTCGTAAGGTCTAAGTCCGGAAATTTCACTTTTGCCGATTTTTGCAGGGCAAATATGTACTCGGCGCTCGCTGCGTTAAAAATAGGCATGGACATATTGAAAAATGAAGACGTAAAAGTTGAACGCCTCACGGGCCATGGGGGACTTTTCCGGCATGCCGGGGCAGGCGCTGAATTTTTGGCAGCGGCTGTGGGAGTGCCTGTTTCAACTATGGAAACGGCCGCGGTCGGCGGGCCTTACGGCATGGCGCTGCTTGCCGCATACGCGCTGGATAAAAATAACGGGAGCCTTGCGGGCTTCCTATCGGAGAAAGTATTTGCCGGGGCAAAAACGACTGTTACGCAACCTGACCGCGTGGATGCCGAAGGTTTCGCTAAATTTTTAAAGCGCTATACGGCAGGGCTTGATGCGGAAAAAGCCGCCGGAAAAATAGAAAATTGACGGCAGCCCGCGCCCATATGTTTAACCAAAATTTTTTATGTAAAAGCGGCCGTTCCTGCGCCGGCTTGTCTTTAAAGCGCTGCCGCGGCACTAAACCCATTCGGCATAAGTAAAAGAAGAAGATAAAAAGGAGAATGACTGACATGGCGTCTTTAAAAAAATATAAATTCATGTTCATTGTAGGCAGCCAGGACTTGTATGGCGAAGATGTCCTTAAAAAGGTAAACGAACACGCAAAGATAATGGCTGACGGCTTTAACTCAGACGCCGCCATCCCCTGCACCGTGACGTACCATCCGGTTGTAAGGAATTCAGATGAGATATACAGCGCCATAGTTGAGGCAAACAATGACCCGGCCTGCTGCGGCGTGATTACATGGATGCATACGTTTTCACCTTCGAAAATGTGGATAAAGGGCCTTAACGCCCTGCAGAAACCGTATTTGCATATAAATACCCAGTTTAACCGCGATATACCGTGGGACAGCATAGATATGGACTTTATGAACCTTAACCAGTCAGCGCACGGCGACCGTGAACACGGCTTCATAGCGGCGCGCATGCGCCTTAAGGAGAAAGTCATTTCCGGCTGGTGGAAAGACGAGAGGTTCCGCGTGCGCGTCGGCGGCTGGATGCGCGCGGCTGTCGGCGCTTTTGAAAGCCGCAGGCTGCGCGTGCTGCGCATAAGCGACAACATGAGGAGCGTTGCCGTAACCGAGGGCGACAAAGTCGAAGCGCAGATAAAGTTAGGCTGGCAGGTTGACCATTACGGCGTCGAGGACATAATACGCCTTGTGGATGAAGTTACAGAAGCCGAGATAGATGCCCAAATGGCCGAGTATAAAAAATATTACGATATGGACACGGACAATATAGAAGCCGTGCGTTACCAGGCGCGTGAAGAAGTCGCCATAAAGAAGTTTATGGATAAGGAGGAGTTCGGCGCTTTCCATACAAATTTCGAAGACCTGCAGCAGCTGAGGCAGCTGCCCGGGCTTGCCGCGCAGGACCTCATGCGGCAGGGCTACGGTTTCGGCGCCGAAGGCGACTGGAAGGTGGCGGCGCTTCTCAAAGTGATGATGTCCATGACTGCCGACCTTGACTGCGGGACGGCGTTTATGGAGGATTATACTTATAATTTTGACCGTGCATGCGGCATGAACATGGGTTCGCACATGCTTGAAGTATGCCCGTCCGTAGCCTGCGACAGGCCGAAAATACAGGTTTTCCCGCTTGGCATAGGCAACAGGGAAGACCCGGCGCGCCTTACTTTTAAAGCAAAACCGGGGCCTGCGGTGCTGGTTACATTAATTGATATGGGCGACCGGTTCCGTATGATAGAAAATGACGTTGTCTGCCAGAAGCAGGAGCATGACATGCCTAAGCTGCCTGTTGCCGCCGTGCTGTGGAAGCCTCTGCCCGACCTTGAGACTTCCGCTGAAGCATGGATGTATGCGGGCGGCGCGCACCATTCCGTACTGAGCTACGGCCTTACTGATACGGAAATGCGAGACTTCGCGGAGATAATGGGCATAGAGTACATACATATAGGTAAAGACACCGACATAAACGAACTCCGCAGGGAACTTACTTGGAACGACATCGTGTGGAAACTTAAAAACTGATTTATTCTATAAAAACCGCAATGAAGGGAGAACCGCGCAATGCTGGAAGATCTGAAAAAAAGCGTATGTGAAGCTAACAAACGCCTGCCGGAGCTTGGGCTCGTTGTCTTTACGTGGGGGAATGTTTCAGGCATAGACCGTGAAAAGGGCCTGTTCGTTATAAAGCCGTCCGGCGTGCCTTATGATGCCATTACGCCCGATGATATGGTGGTTGTTGACTTAAACGGCAACAAAGTGGAAGGCAGGCTGAACCCCTCCTCCGACACGCCGACACACTGCGAACTTTATAACAGTTTTAAAAATATAGGCGGCATAGTCCATACGCATTCCCGCTGGGCGACCATATGGGCGCAGGCCGGCAGGAGCATACCGGCTTACGGAACTACAGGCGCCGATTACTTTTACGGAGACGTGCCGTGTACGCGCGCCATGACCGATGGGGAAATAAAAGGCGAATACGAAAAAGAAACAGGTAAAGTAATAGTAGAAACATTTAACGGGATAAAACCGGACGACGTGCCTGCCGTGCTTGTGAGGTCGCACGGCCCGTTTACATGGGGAAAAGACTGCGGCGAGGCCGTATACCACGCGGCGGTTCTCGAGGAAGTGGCCATGATGGCATGGCACACCGAGGCGGTGTCAAAGGTGCCTTCGCGGTCCATGCAGGATACGCTGCTGAAAAAACATTTTTTGCGCAAGCACGGTAAAAATGCCTATTACGGCCAGTAAGAGTGAGGAAAGTAGCCGGCTTTCCAATTTTCATAGGAGCGGCTCCGAAGGTTTTATTTAAAAGCTGCGGAGCATGCAGAAGCCATTATTTTTAAAATGCCGCCCGTTCGCCTGGACTTTATACAGCAGGCGGGGGCGGCATTTTTTATGCGTCAGATGGATTTGCTTTTCCTGCGGCAAATAAAAGCCTTGGCGGATGTAAAAAACGGGGATGTTTCATGTGAAACATTTGAAAGAATCTTTTAATCCCACAATAAAAGTGTTATAATAAAACATAATTTGAAGGCGGGCCGCAGCTTTATGCGCGGGTACTACGGCGGATACTGTAATTAGGAGGAACGGCATTGGGAAAGATCATAGCGATAGCTAACCAAAAAGGCGGCGTAGGCAAGACCACAACGGCTGTAAACCTTTCTGCGGCGTTTGGGGAACTGAATAAAAAAGTCCTGCTCACGGATATAGACCCGCAGGGCAACTCCTCAAGCGGCGTCGGAATAGACCGCAGAAAAGTTAAAAATACCATGTACGAGGTGCTTATAGGTGATACAAGCGCGCGGGATGCCGTTGTAAACACGAAATTCAAGGGGCTTTCGCTTCTGCCGTCGAGTATGGACCTTGCCGGAGCAGAGATCGAGCTTGTCGAACTTCCGCACAGGGAAGCCCGCCTAAAAGCGACCCTTGCCCCGCTGAGGGATGTGTACGACGTTATATTGATTGACTGCCCGCCTTCCCTCGGGCTTATAACCACCAACGCCCTCACCGCTGCGGACTCGCTGCTCGTGCCTATACAGTGCGAATACTACGCCCTTGAGGGGCTGTCACAGCTTATGAACACCGTGCGCCGCGTCAAAAGGCAGTACAACGGCGGCCTGAGTATGGAGGGCGTACTGCTTACCATGTATGACGGAAGGCTTAACCTTACGCAGCAGGTTGTAAATGAAGTGAAAAAGTATTTTCCTAAAAAAGTTTTCAGCACGGTTATCCCGCGCGCGGTGCGCCTTTCGGAAGCGCCGAGCTTCGGCAGCCCCATACAGTACTTTGACAAAGCCTCAAAAGGCGCCGCGGCTTACGACGCCCTTGCACGGGAACTGCTCGGCGGCATGGATGCCTGACGGATGTAATTTGTATTATTATATGTTTTTATATGCAGTTATAAAGTGAAAGAAGGAATGACGGTGGCAAAGAGGAAAGGCGGTTTAGGCAAGGGCCTTGATGCGATTTTTGCGGAAAACGATACCGACAGCGCCAGCACCGCGGTTACGCTTAAGGTTTCGGAGATAGAACCTAACCGCGGACAGCCGCGAAAAGATTTTGATGAAAAATCGATGGCGGAGCTTGCCGATTCCATAGCGCAGCACGGGGTACTGCAGCCGCTTTTAGTGCGGCCCATACCCGGCGGCGGTTACCGTATAGTGGCGGGTGAGCGCCGGTGGCGTGCCGCGCGCATGGCGGGAGTGACGGAAGTACCAGCCGTAGTCCGTGAAATGACCGACAGCGAGGTTATGGAGTTCGCCCTTATAGAAAACCTGCAGAGGGAAGACCTTAACCCCCTTGAAGAAGCGTGCGGCTACAAGTCTCTGATGGATAAATACGGCATGACCCAGGACGACGTTTCCAAGACGGTTGGCAAGTCGCGGCCGGCCGTAGCTAACGCACTAAGGCTTTTAAACTTGCCGCAGGCCATACAGGCCATGCTCAGCGAAGGAAAAATATCGGCCGGCCACGCGCGCGCTATACTCGCTTTTCCAAACGATGCGCTGATGGAAAGAGCGGCAAAAGCTGCGGCGGAGGGCGCTTCAGTACGCGAAATAGAAACTATGGCGAAAAAAGCGAACGAAAAGCCGAAGCAGCCACGCTCCGACAAACGCCCGCATTACTACCGGGAGGTGGAGATATCCCTTAAAAACCACTTCGGACGTAAAGTACGGGTGGGCGGCGGTAAAAAGCGCGGCATGCTGCAGATAGAGTTTTACGGCGAGGACGACCTTGCACAACTTGTAAAAATGCTTGGCGAAAGCGAAAGCGGCATTAGCTCCGGCGATTAATTAATTCGTTAAATATTTAAAAAACAGAAGAATTGATATGGAGGGCTTTCAGAAGTATGATAGACATAAAACTTATCCGTGAAAATCCACAGAAAATTAAGGACGGCGCAAAAAAGAAAAATTTCGATGCCGATAAAATGATCGATGATATTTTAGATATAGACGTTAAACGCCGCGATATAACAGGCAAAGTCGAGTCTATGCGCGCAAAGCAGAACACCGTAAGCAGGCAGATACCGCAGGTAAAAAAGGAGGGCGGCGACGTTTCAGCGGTTATGGCTGAGATGAAGTCGCTGTCGGCTGAAATAAAAGACTACGGCGCTAAACTGAGCGACATAGAGGCAAAGCAGAACGAACTGCTCTCATGCCTGCCCAATATGCCGGACGAGGACGTATGCGCCGGAGGAAAAGAGAACAACAAACCGATCAAATATTATAAGGAAAAACCGCAGTTTGACTTTAAACCGAAGGACCACGTGGAGCTGTGCGAAGGCCTTCACATGATAGACTATAAGCGCGGCGCCAAGCTCGGAGGCGCCGGTTCATGGATATATACCGGCATGGGCGCGAGAATGGAGTGGGCGCTTATAAACTTCTTTATAGGCGAGCATATAAAGGACGGCTATGAGTTTCTGCTTGTGCCGCATATGCTTAACTATGAGTGCGGCTATGTAGCCGGCCAGTTCCCTAAGTTCGGCGACGAGGTTTACTGGATACAAAATCCCACGGGCAGTGATAAAAAATTTATACTGCCAACGGCCGAAACAGCGCTCGTGAACCTTTACCGTGGGGAAATACTTGACGAAAGCGAACTGCCAAAGAAATTTATCGCATATACTCCGTGCTACAGGCGCGAAGCCGGCAGCTACCGTTCGGAGGAACGCGGCATGATCCGCGGGCACCAGTTCAACAAAGTTGAGATGGTGCAGTACGCAAAGCCTGAGGAATCAGACGCGGCGTTTGAGGAACTTGTAGGTAAAGCCGAAAGGCTCGTGCAGGAGCTTGGCCTGCACTACAGGCTCAGCAAGCTTGCGGCGGCAGACTGCTCGTTCTCTATGGCACGCACATATGACATTGAGGTGTGGATACCGAGCATGGGCATCTACAAGGAAGTAAGCTCCGCCTCAAATGCACGCGACTACCAGGCGAGGCGCGGGGGCATGCGCTACCGCGGCAAAGATAAAAAGACGCATTTTGTCCATACGCTTAACGCTTCGGGCCTTGCTACAAGCCGTGTAATGCCTGCGATAGTTGAGCAGTACCAAAACGCCGACGGCAGCGTGACGGTACCTGAAGTACTGCGCAAATATATGGGAGTTGACATTATAAAACCATGACGGATAATAAATTGGATGAGTATTCACGCAGCCTGCGTATTCCGGTCTATGACGTGGGGCCGAAGAACCTGCTTAAGTTCGGCTCCGCCCTGCGGCTCGTGCAGGAAACGAGCGAGCAGCATCTTAACGTGCTTCACATAGGCTACGAGGCTTACCGCGCGGCAGGGTTTGTATTTTTTATAATATCAACACGTGTTAAACTCCTGCGCCTGCCTGAGCACGGGGAGCCGGTAACCGTAAAAACCCACCCGCGCGGGCGCGGGGGGGCGCAGTTTTACCGTGACTTTAAATTTTACGACGCTGACCGGAATTTAATTATTGATGTGATGCAGACTACCGTTTTGGCGGATGCTGAAACACATAAGGTCCAGCTGCCGCAGAACTTGTATAAATATGGGGTTTTTAAAGACTATCCTGTTGAAAAAGAGGAGCGCATATCACGTATAGGAGTTAACCGTGAGCTGCCGTTTGCCGGCGAAAGGCAGGTCTACTACTCAGACCTCGACGCGAACGGCCATGTAAACAATTCGGTTTACGGCGATATATTTGTGGATTTTTTACCAGGCGGCGTGAAAGAGGAGTCGCTTAAAGAGGTCTGCATAACATATATAAATGAAACGGAACCGGGAGACAAGCTTAAAATATATTCTGAAGAAAAAAACGGCAGGGTTTCAATGTACGGCGTCAATAAAAACGGGAACAGCTTTGCGGCGACGGCGGTCATCTAAATATTTATATACAATTTTGAGATAAAAGCATTATGCCTGTAATAAAATACACTTGAAACATATATTGAAAACATGGTATAATACACATTAATATTTTAAGGGATAAGGTTTTGTACGGGCGCATACAAACCTTATTTATTTTATAATTTTTTGTACCGGTAATTTTAAACGGTCTGCGTAAAAAATGGACGGCCGCACCAGCCGCAAGCGGCTAAAATTTGAAATGGAGGACGAATATGCTAAATACCAGCTATTCTAAAAAATTCACAAAAGAAGCACTGACGTTTGACGATGTACTGCTTGTACCCGCAAAGTCGGAAGTACTGCCGTCGGAAGCTGACTTAGCGACGCACCTGACTAAAAAAATAAGGTTAAATATTCCGCTCATGACTTCGGCGATGGATACCGTAACGGAAACGGAAATGGCCATAGCCATCGCGCGGGAAGGCGGAGTAGGCATAATCCATAAGAATATGTCCATTGAAAAGCAGGCCGATATGGTAGACAGGGTAAAGCGCTCTGAAAACGGAGTCATAGCAAACCCGTTCTTCCTTACGCCGGAACATTCCGTGCGCGATGCCGACAACTTAATGGCGCGTTACCACATATCCGGCGTGCCTATATGCAAGGACGGCAAGCTCGTCGGCATAATAACGAACCGCGATATGCGGTTTATGGATTCGGCGGACTTTGACCAGCCCATCTCAAACGTTATGACAAAGGACAGGCTGGTTACGGCACCGGTCGGCACGACGCTCAAGCAGGCCAAGGACATACTCAGGCAGCACAGGATAGAAAAGCTGCCTATAGTAGACGGCGGCGGGGCGCTTAAGGGGCTTATTACAATAAAGGATATAGAGAAGGCCGTACAGTACCCTAATTCAGCGAGGGATGACAACGGCAGGCTTCTTTGCGGGGCGGCCGTCGGCGCTACGCAGGACGTGCTTGACCGCGTGGCGGCGCTCGTTGACGCCCAGGTAGACGTGATAGTCCTCGACTCTGCGCATGGGCACAACAACGGCGTCTTCAATACTGTGGACAAGATAAAGAAAGCATATCCCGACGTGCAGCTCATAGCGGGGAACGTAGCTACGGCTGAGGGAACAAAAGCCCTCATTGATGCGGGCGCTGACTGTGTTAAAGTGGGCATAGGCCCCGGTTCCATTTGCACAACGCGTATAGTGGCCGGCATAGGCGTGCCGCAGGTCACCGCAATTTACGATGCCGCCGTTGAGGCACAAAAATACGGCATACCCGTTATAGCGGACGGCGGTATTAAGTATTCCGGCGACATAACAAAGGCACTGGCGGTAGGTGCAAACGTCGTTATGATAGGCTCCCTTTTTGCAGGGTGCGAGGAGTCGCCTGGTGAAACGGAACTTTTCCAGGGGCGCCGATTCAAGGTTTACAGGGGCATGGGCAGCCTTGCCGCTATGGGACACGGAAGCAAGGACCGCTATTTCCAAACAAACGCCAAAAAGCTCGTGCCTGAAGGCGTAGAGGGCAGAGTGCCTTACAAGGGGCCGCTTTCGGATACTGTTTTTCAGCTCATGGGCGGCCTTCGCGCCGGTATGGGCTATACCGGCTGCGCAGATATAGAGGAACTTCACGAAAAGGCGCAGTTCGTCCGCATTACAGGCGCGGGGCTTAGGGAAAGCCACCCGCACGATATACAGATAACAAAAGAAGCGCCTAACTACTCGCTGTCGGTATAAAACATTTATAGGATTGAAAAATCCAGCTTGAATGAGTTCTAATTAATTCAAGCTGGATTTTATTGCAATATTTGCAATAAGAGATACCGATGCAATGGATAATTTAAATATTTTTATAAATGGAAACTACATTTGGCAGCAGCTCCGGTTTACCGTAATTTACACAGCCCAAAATACGTATGACAGTTGAAACGGAAGATGAACCTTGCACACAACGTTAGTAAAAGGGCGTAAGTCTGAGGCTTTATCTGTTATCCACCACAACATTTATTATGGAGCAAAAATTAAGTCCGACGCGGGTGCGGAATTTGTCTGAAACCGCTTTATTAAATGACTATTTATGTAAATGGCCGTTAAAAATCGCCTAAAGATGATTTTTTTCATTGAAATTGTACTTTATATCGGTTATAATATAAAAAAGCTGTTATTTTTTTAGCAAACTTTAGCAAACTAATAATTATTAATTTTTATACGGAATGGTGATATAAAATGGATTTCCAGCAAAAAATGCAGATTTCACTCATCGTTTTGTTTACGGGACTCGTAGTTGTTTTTCTTATGCTTATAGCTTTAACACTTATTATCAAGGGCTATGGATCTGCAGTCCATTCCATAAGCAAAAGATACAGTGAGAGGCATACCGGTAGGCCTTCCGGCGATGCACCGTCAGGCGAAGCTGAAGCAACGGAAGTCGAGACGCGGCAGGACACGGAACTGCCCGCGGTAAGCATGGGCGATATACCGGCGGAAACAATCGCCGCAATAAGCGCAGCCGTTTACTGCACCATGCCAGGGGGCAGGATAACATCTTTAAAAAGGGCAGTACGGAAAGAAAACCCGTCAGGTACAGCGTGGGGTATGGCAGGAAGATTATGGAATACACGGCCTTTCTGAGAGCCTGATTTTTCATTATTAAAGAAACAAAAAAGGAAAGGACTGCTATTCTGTGGGAGTATTCAGTGAATTTATCAATTCAATAGTGAAGATTATCCAGTCTTCAGGTTTTGTAACCAACGACTGGCGCAATTACGTTATGATTGCAATTTCATGCGTGCTTATGTATTTAGCTATAAAAAAGCAGTATGAACCTTTGCTTTTACTGCCTATAGCTTTTGGCATGCTGCTTGTAAACCTTTGCCCGGCAGTTATGGCCGCCCCTACAGCCGACAGCAACGGCGGACTTTTATATTACCTTTATCAGGGTGTACAGCTTGGTATTTATCCACCGCTTATTTTCTTAGGAATTGGCGCGATGACGGACTTCGGCCCGCTTATTGCAAACCCGAAGAGTTTCCTTTTGGGGGCTGCCGCACAGCTTGGCATTTTCCTTACGTTCATTGGAGCGGTTTTGTTGGGGTTTGACCCGCAGTCTGCAGGTGCCATAGGTATCATAGGCGGTGCCGACGGCCCTACCGCCATCTATGTTACGTCTATTTTGGCGCCTCAGCTTTTAGGCTCGATAGCTATAGCAGCGTATTCATATATGGCGCTTGTGCCAATAATACAGCCTCCTATAATGAAGGCGCTTACGACTAAAAAAGAACGCATGGTACGGATGCAGCAGCTAAGGCCCGTTTCAAAAATAGAAAAAATTCTTTTTCCTATCATTGTAACAATATTGATTTCACTTTTATTGCCTGATGCCGCACCGCTCGTAGGCATGCTCATGCTTGGTAATCTTATGAGGGAAAGCGGAGTCGTTGAACGTATTTCAAAGACGGCCCAAAATGAACTCATGAACATAATAACGATTTTCCTCGGTACGACCGTAGGCGCTACTGCAACAGGTTCGGTTTTCCTTACGGCTAAGACTATAAAGATCGTAATCCTGGGGTTGTTGGCATTCTCCGTAGGAACTGCGGGCGGTGTTTTGTTTGGCAAGCTGATGTACCATACAAGCGGCGGAAAAGTAAACCCGCTTATCGGCTCTGCGGGCGTGTCGGCCGTGCCTATGGCTGCGCGTGTTTCGCAGAAAGTGGGGCAGGAAGAAGACCCTGGAAACTTCCTTTTAATGCATGCCATGGGACCTAATGTCGCCGGTGTAATTGGTTCTGCTGTAGCGGCAGGCGTTCTTATAAGTATTTTGAAGTAGACCACAGTTTAAAAAGCTTTTTAAATAAGAGTTATGGAGCAGCACGCTAAGCTGCTCTTTTTTGATACAGACGCATCAAAAAGCCGCAACCACATAAATAGATGGCAAGTAAGACACAGCAAAGGCAGTGGGTCTGAGTTTAAATATTACAACGTTTGCTGCCGAAAATGTATATAAGGCAGTGAAATATAGCAGACTTGGCAAGCAATTCTGCCGAGGGAAATAATAATGTTAATATGATATAAAAATACGATAAAAAAGGCGACTGCGTACTTTTTAATGGCGTTGGCGCATTGAAACCAAGGAAGGTATATTATTTACAACTTACCTATTAAAAAAATAAAGAAAAATCGAAAAAATATTGAAAAAGTGTTGACAATGCCTTCGTACAGTGGTATTATAGTAAAGCCGTCGAAAAACGGAACAAAATTTAAAACATGTTCGCCTAACGGATGAATTGTTTAGAAATATGTTTTGTGTACTTTGACGGATTTGGGAGCTTGAAAATTGAACAACGACGAAGAAAAAGAAGTACCCGTAATTCAAGA
>ENA-UOOI01003289-UOOI01003289.1-fermentation-metagenome-genome-assembly--contig:-NODE-3289-length-12435-cov-3.502746_pt1 | contig 12435 bp, 14 predicted proteins | sample MGYA00245779_ERZ724027 | MGnify/ENA primary metagenome ERZ724027 (study PRJEB28704, sample SAMN03018318) | fermentation metagenome | biome: anthropogenic terrestrial biome; feature: soil; material... | reverse complement strand
ACCACCGGAAGTCTCCTCTTCCTCTTATCTAAAAAAAGAGAATCAAAGGGAGTAACGTCAAAGGTTACTTCCTTTTTTAATAAAGAGGGTTGCCGGTGGAATCTCATCCTTTACAAACATCTGCAGTGCGCGATCTTACCCGGGGAGGTATTTTCCGGCAATTGCTCACGTTGGCCCTTCCATTGATGGCGATCAGCTTTATCCAGATGGCCTACAATCTGGTGGACATCATCTGGATAGGGCGATTGGGCAGCCAATCGGTCGCGGCAGTAGGTGCCGTCGGGATGCTCATGTGGATGATGAATTCGGTGGCGCTTATTTCCAAGGTAGCCGCCGAAATCTCCATCGGGCAATCCATCGGCGCCCGGCGATTAGACCAGGCGTCGCTCTATGCTTCCCATACCACCACTATCGCCATACTGTTGGGGCTTGTTTTCGGCTTATTTTTCCTTCTTTTCCCCCACCCCTATATATCTTTTTACAAACTGGAACAGGAGATTGCGATGGAAGCGACCGGATACCTGCGGATCATCTCCTTAGGGATCCCTATTATGTTCCTGATTCTCAATTTTTCCGGCATCTACATCGGTTCCGGACGGAGTGACATTCCTTTTTATTTCAACGCTACCGGCCTTGTTTTAAATATTGTACTGGATCCGCTGCTGATCTTCGGGGCAGGTCCTTTCCCGGTCATGGGAGTAAAAGGTGCGGCGCTGGCTACCATCCTGTCCCAGGGGGTGGTGCTTCTGCTGTTTGTACGGCACCTGAAAGGGAAGAACGGATTGTTGGGGAAATTCCCATTTCTGATCCGCCCACGTAGAAGGTATACCCTGAATATCCTGAAATTAGGACTGCCAGTTGCCGCCATGAATACCTATTTCGCATTCATCAATATGAACCTGGCCCGCATAGCATCGCTGTACGGGGGACATCTGGGTATCACCAGCCAGACTACCGGCGGACAGATTGAAGGAATCACATGGAATACCTCCACCGGATTTTCCACCGCACTGGGGAGTTTTGTGGCGCAGAACTTTGCCGCCCACAAGATAAACCGCGCCAACAGGTCTTTCCGTTACACTTTGATGATGATGGGAGCATTGGGGATCACGGTAACACTGGCATTTGTGCTATACGGAGAAGGGATCTTTTCTGTTTTCGTACCCGAAAAAGCAGCCTACGAGGCCGGGGGTGAGTATTTATTGATCATAGGGATCTCTCAGGTCTTTATGATGCTGGAGATCACTACACAAGGTATGTTCAACGGTTTGGGCAGAACTACTCCCCCCGCCATCATCAGTATTGTCTTCAACACGTTACGGATCCCTATCGCCCTGATACTGGGCACCCGGATGGGGGTGACCGGAGTATGGTGGGCCCTGTCCGTCACCTCCATATTCAAAGGGATCATCCTGTTTACCTGGTACCTGATCCTGCAGAAAAGGCTGTCTTCCGAACCCACCCCAAAAATGTCGTAAATTTCAATTCTATTTTTGCCTGAAAATAAAGGGAATGGGGGTCTTAATGGTCTGGGCAAGGAAGGGAAAATCAGTGGCAGGAACTACCATTAGAGTCTAATAAGAACCTATTGAAACGTGGGATACTACCTCAATGAAGTTTTGGTCTTCCAGGGGATTGTGCAAAGTGTATTGCAGGTGAATAATATACTTTTTCTTTAAATGCGGTTATGCTTTCAGCATTGAGATTACCAAGTCTGACAACTATTTTATTCTCTCTATCTAACAAAGAAATTACATGAATTTCTATCTCATCGACTATTTTCTTATTCGTGCTATTGAGCATAAACCTATTAATTGTATCCATTATTTGACTTAATTCGGTATATGAATATTTTTTTTCCTGCAAGAGAAAATGTTCATTACCAATTCTCTCGATAATATCTCTTTTTGCCGTTAATGAGTCGCCTATAATATTAATAACGAGCCTACCTGTAGAATCCCTAAATGCCCCAGCATAGTATTCCGGATAATCGGAAGCACGAACGTTATCAGAATTTTCCTTTTTAAAGGAACTCATTAACTTTTGAAAGTTACCTGAAGATATCCTTATTATCTCTTCTTTAGTATTTTTTGATTCTTTATTTTGTTTATTGCAATTGACAAACATAAACATAATAACAGGGAATAACATATAGCTAAGGAATCGTTTCATCATATCAATATAATACATTTGCACTCACACAGTGCAATATTTTCGTATTTTTGCACTATAATAGTGCCATTTCGTTTTTATTTGTGTCAATACCCAGGCAAAAACAGGCCGATATCGGTTACGGGTAAATTGAAATGATTGGCTACATACCGGTTGACCATCTTTCCGGCATACATGTAAAAACCGGAAGCAAAGCCGCGGTCGAACCGGGCAAAATGCTCGGTACCCCCACAATCGGCCATGGCGGAGAACATCGAAATAAAAATATTGCTTAAGGCGATGGAAGCAGTGCGTGCTACACGCGAACTGAGGCTCATCTCACAGAAGTGTAATACGCCGAATTTCTCAAAAACTGTCGGATGGCCGGGCAGGCAGGCTTCCATGGTAGTTTCGAAACATCCTCCCTGCGCCATCCGCGCATCGATGATAACGGCTCCTTGTTTCATCTCCCTGATCAGGTCATTGGAAATGCGGTAAAAGTGGGTTTTGTTGATATATTGCATGGCGCCGATCACCACATCGGCAGAACGGAACACATTCCTGAGCACATTGGGTTGGAACGTGGAGGTGAACACCGGCCGGCCCAGTTCATGGCGGATAGTGCGCAACTTGTTGATATCGTTGTCGAATACCTTCACCGACGCTCCCAGCGCCAACGCCGTACGCGCGGCCATGGTCCCCGCTACTCCCGCCCCGATAACCACTACCTCGGTAGGTGATACGCCGGGGATGCCTCCCAGCAAGATGCCTTTACCACCGTGGGCATTGCTCAACAGTTCTGCCGCCAGGGCAATGGAATAAGTACCTTCGATCTCGGATATGGATGTCACAAACGGGGATATACCCGTATTATCGTAAAAAAGCTCATATGCCAGCGCGTTGATCTTTTTCCCGGACATCAATTCCAGCAGAGGAACGGACAATTGATGAATATGGAGAAACGAAAAAACGGAAGCCCGCGGCCGCATCATAGTGACCTCTTCCAGGGTGGGAGGTAATATTTTCAGGATCAGGTCGGCCCGGAAAATCTCTTCGGCACTGTCGGCGATTTCGGCTCCCGATTCGGCGTAGTAACTGTCGGTGTAGTTAATGGTAAGTCCTGCCCCCGCTTCAACCAGCACTCTGTAACCTGATTCTACCAGCAACGACACGGTCTCGGGAGTCAGCGGCAGCCGTTTCTCAAGTTTCTGATTTTCCCGGGGAACCCCAATCACCACGGACGGTCTCTGCTTTTCGACTTTTTGCAGTAGTTCGCGCACGACAAACGAGGTGCTTTTTTGGGAATCGTATATCATTGAGTCCTTCTGTTTTTTAATTGTTCCTTGATACCGCGCACCGTTAAATGAATTTCCTCTTTCGTGATCATGCGGTCTATATGGTAAACGATCTGCGCTTTATTGTAATAACACTCCCTGCGGGCTAAATGTTCCGTAATAAAGGGAATAAGTTCCTCCTTCGGCTTCCCGGCAATGAGCGGCCGGACGGTTTTTGACGCCAGAAGACGGTCAGCAAGTTCTTCGGGATGGGCTTCAAGGTAAATGGTAACGCCGGCACGGTTCATCACCTCCATATTGTCGAAAAAACAGGGAGTCCCCCCACCTGTAGAAATCACTATATTTTCAAATTCGGCCACTTCTCTGAGAACCTGGCTCTCTATTTTCCGAAAACCCTCCTCCCCTTTCTCCGCAAAGAGAACGGGAACCGTTTTACGATATTTATTCTCGATATAGGCATCCAGATCGACAAAAGAGAGTGAAAACGACCTGGCCAGTCGTTTTCCTATGGTAGTTTTGCCGGAGCCCATATAACCTACAATAAAAATTCGTTCCATACAATTTATACTTTTTCAAGTTTTATTGCCCTATTTCAAGTCCTTATCGAAATAGTTCCGTCTCCACAGCAACACACGTTACAACAGGGGGGCGAAAAGCCGCATAAACGATTCTATAAAGCGCTTCAATACAGGGCGATTAGACCATTCCCTCATAGAAACCGTCTCTGAAAAGCGCTGATCTTCGACAAAGATATCGCCGGCCTGCATTCCCAGTTTTTTATCATAAATAAATGCTTCCACTTCAAAATTCTGCTCGAAACTACGTGAATCGAAATTGGCAGACCCGACCAAAGTAAGCGAACCGTCGAACACCATCATCTTGGAATGCAGAAATCCTTTGTGGTACATATATACTTTCACTCCGCTTTCCAGCATCATATCGGATCGTTTGGACATCATGACCCTCACATCGACGCCTCTGGTGGCAGCCGCCTGTAGTGCGTCGATCATCGCATCAGGAGGCAGGAAATAGGGAGTCTGGATAAAGATAGATTTGCGGGCATCATAAATGGCCTGCATAATCCCGTAAGAGATCTCGTTATATACACTTAAAGGGCCGCTGTTCACTATCTGCATGGGACATTCCCCATAATTTTCCAGCACAGGAAAATAGTCGCGTGACGTGATCAGCGTCTGCGATACGAAATACCAATCGATCAGAAAGACCGACTGCAATCCCTGCACTCCCTTACCCTCGATCCGGGCATGGGTATCGCGCCAGCATCCCCAGTCAAAACCTTTCAGATAACGGTCGGCAACATTCATTCCGCCCACATAGCCTATCCGCCCGTCGATGACCACTATCTTACGGTGTGTCCGGTAATTGAGCCTCGAAGTTAGTGCCGAGAGGCTCAACTTTAAAAAAGGTTCGGTTTCGATTCCCGCTTTCCGGAAATCCTCAAAGAATTTTCTCTTTGCTTTCCGCGACCCGAAACTGTCGTAAATGATACGTATCTCCAGTCCTTCTTTTGCCTTGCGGATAAGCGCCTGCTGGAATTTGAGACCCAGTTCGTCGTCGAGCAGCACATAATACTCTATATGGATATGTTTTTCCGCCTTCTCGATATCGGCAAAGAGATTTTCAAATTTATCCTCCCCACAGGTGAACAGCTTCACATCATTTCCTCCCAGTAAAGGAGTATAATCCAGATTTTGCAGCAGACGGATAAGGTTAGTATGCCCTTCGGGGAAAGTGTGTTCTACCACGGTCTCCATCCCGTCGAGCGGGCGCTTCTTCAGTTTACTGTACATCCGTCTGGAGATCACTTGTTTTTTGGTGGCGTCCTGTCCGAAGAAGGCATACCAGATAATACCGATAAAAGGAAGGAAAACCACCGCCAGTACCCATGCCACTGTTTTGATGGGATTCCGGTTTTCCGAAATCACCACCACTACGATACTTGCCACAGTGAGCAGGTAGAGTGTCTCGATGATCAGAAGCAGTGTACTGTTCAGTTGTATATTCATAACCGGTATTTTCCTTCTTCAATGTCTTCCAGTATATTCAGGTATGAATGGTAGCGGCTTTCACTGATATGGTGATTTGCCACCGCCTCCACCACAGCACAGCCGGGTTCGTTGAGATGCAGGCAGTTGTTGTATTTGCAATTTTTCGAAACCGTGAATATCTCAGGGAAATAGTGGGACACCTCAGCCCGGCTCATGTCGATGGTACCGAACCCCTTGATGCCTGGGGTGTCGATCAGGAATCCGCCGTTCTTCAATTCGATCATTTCCGAAAAAGTGGTGGTATGCATCCCTTTGTGATGATAACCGGATATCTCACTCACCTTTTGCGCCTCATCTCCCACCAAAAGATTGACGATACTCGATTTCCCTACTCCCGAATGCCCTGCCAGCAGGACTGTTTTTCCTTCGGCAAGCGCCTCTAATTGGTCTTTTCCTTCACTCGTCACTATCGAAGTTTTCAAACACCGGTAACCGATCGTGGAATAGAGGTGTATCAATGCATCCAGGTATCCATGCTCCTCTTCATCATAGAGATCGATCTTGTTAAAAATGAGGTATACCGGAACTGAATAGGCTTCGGCAGTGACCAGGAACCGGTCGATGAACACTGTTGTGGTCTCGGGATGACTCACGGTGATGCAAAGAAATGCCAGGTCGATATTGGCAGCCAGGATATGTGAGTATTTAGAGAGGTTGGAAGCTTTGCGGACGATGTAATTCTTCCGTTCCGCAATATCAGTGATAAAAGCGGTGCCGTCGGGGTTCCGATCCATAAAGACCCTGTCGCCCACCACAATGGGACTTGTGCTCCGGATCCCTTTGAGCCTCAGATTCCCTTTTGCTATCCCAATGATATCGTTACCGTCATCATCGCGTACCAGATAAGAGTTCCCGGTATTCCTGACAACCAGCCCCTGCAACCCCCTCTTACCGCTTTCCTCTCCGCCTTTTGCCATCAAACGGTAAGTATCTCTTTCTCCTTTTCGGCGAACATCTCATCCACTTTCCTGATATATTTGTCGTGAAGTTTCTGTAGTTCGTTCTCGCCGTCTTTCCCCATATCTTCCGCCAAACCTTCTTTGACTGCTTTTTTCACTTCGTCGATCCCTTCACGGCGTGCATTACGGATGCTGATCTTCGCCTCTTCTGATTCCTGTTTGGTCTGTTTCACCAGTTGTCTACGGCGTTCTTCCGTAAGCGGCGGTATGCCTAAACGGATCACCTCTCCGTTATTTTCGGGTGTGATACCCACGTCGGAGTCCTGAATAGCTTTTTCCACTACTTTCAACATCGCTTTTTCCCAAGGCTGGACTATGATGGTCTTCGCATCGGGAGTGGTAACCGTTGCTACATTCGACAGCGGGACAAGACTACCGTAATATTGCACCCGTATGCCGTCCAGAATACGGGCGTTGGCGCGGCCTGCACGGATACGTGAAAATGTTTCGTCCAAGAATTCGATGGTTATCTGCATCTTTTCTTCGGCTTCTTTTCTGATTGTCGTTGTTTCCATAACTATCTTCAAATAAATTTAGTCGATTTCAGATCTTATTGCATTATTTCAATCACTTTAGGCTATTGTCCATACGATTAAACTATTATTTCAAAGGTATCGTAGGGGACTTTTTTCCCTCTATTCACCTCTATCGGAATAGTTTTGGACAAAAATAGTGAAAAAATTTTAATTACCCTCTATTTCCGTCGGACGGATAACCTGACGAACAAGAAGGAGTGATACGGCATTGTCGGACCGGCAGACTAAACATGCACCAAAGTCCCGATATCTTCGCCTTCAATCACTCTTTTCAGGTTGCCGTATTTGTCCATATCGAACACCACGACGGGAAGGTTATTCTCCTTACACAGGGTTGTGGCAGTCAGATCCATTACTTTTAATCCGCGGTCGTAGACTTCATCGAAAGTAATGGTATGGAATTTTGTGGCGGCAGGGTCTCTCTCCGGATCGGCTGTATAGACCCCGTCAACCCGGGTCCCTTTGAACATGGCATCGGCCTCAATCTCAATTCCCCGGAGCGCGGATGCGGTATCGGTCGTAAAGAAAGGGTTCCCCGTACCGGCGGCAAGGATAGCGATTTCGCCTTTTTCCAACGATTCAATAGCTTTCCATTTGGAATAAAGTTCTCCTATCGGCTCCATACGGACTGCGGTGAAAACACGGTTCTTTTGTCCGACCGAGGTGAGCGCCGAACTCAGCGCGAGGCTATTGATCACGGTGGCCAACATTCCCATCTGGTCCCCTTTCACCCGGTCAAACCCTTTGGTAGCACCGCTCAGGCCACGGAAAATGTTCCCCCCGCCAATCACGATACCTATCTGGACGCCTGTCTGCGCCGCTTCCTGTATCTGTTCGGCATATTCCTGCAGGCGTTTTTCATCAATCCCATACTGCTTGTCGCCCATCAGCGACTCTCCGCTTAATTTGAGTAAAATCCTATTAAATTGCATATATCTTTTAAACTAAAAGTGAAAAGTGAAATTAGTTCTCTGGTTCATTGATAAAAGCGACCTCTTTGAATGCATACGTCCGCTCCTCCTCGGTATCCATCGTCTTCAATACCAGATGTCCGGAAGGGAGTACATCATCGATCTCAGCCATGAATCGGCCGTTTTTATCCTCATACCAATAATAACCGTTTACCCGGTAGAGGTCGAGCATATACTCATCTTCAATAACTTTAATTTCGCCTTTCTGAAAATCACGATAGAGCAGAAAAAATTCCCTTTGAAAAATATCGAGGATATAGTCCCGATCTTGTATTGATCCGGTAATCTGCCGGAGTGAAACGGGATTGGAAAGATCGGGGGGGAACATTTGCTGATTGACATTGATACCGATCCCGATCACTGAATTCGTGATGTATTTTTCCTCTATATCATTCTCTATCAGCATTCCTGCAACTTTTTGCTCTTTCCAGTAGATATCATTAGGCCATTTGATGCGGATATCGTCCGTAAACCGGTCGAGTGTATTCTTGACGGCCAGCGATGCGATACGGGAAATAATGAACTGTTCATTGGCCCGCACATTTTGGGGATAGATAAGCAGACTGAATAGCAAATTTTCCCCTTTCGAAGAAAACCAGGAATTCCCCATCTGTCCCCGTCCGCCGGTCTGGAAATCGGTAATAACCATCGAACCCTCTTCAAGTTGCTGCTCCCTGAGAAGTTGCTTTAAATAGACGTTTGTCGATTCTGTTTCTTCCAACCGGACTATCCGGCGATCTTTACTTAACTGTTCCATAATATTGTTGTTGCTGTTTTTTGGGCAATTTCTTTATAACCTCCTCCACAGAATGATCGATCCATTCCTTGAGTTCCTTGTCGGGCATATCCCCGTCTAAATAAATGGTGTTCCAATAGGTTTTGTTCATATGATAGGCCTCTTCCACGCATGCATACTTTTCACGCAGCGGGATGGCTTTCGCCGGGTCGCATTTGAGGCTGATGCAGAACCTATCTACATCCGTAGGGATCAATGCAAACATTTTACCCATCACCTTCATTACAATGGTGACCTCATCAAACGGAGTGGTTACCTCTGCCCCCTGAATGGATTGGCAATAATCAAACAGTTTCTCGATATTCATACGAACACTATTAATTTTTTAACACTATAGCCGTATGGAACTCGCATATCCATTATCTTATGTATATATTATCGTACATGCTCGTTTCATCTCCGCTTCCTGAAATTAAGAGGGGTCCGTATCCTGCCAAAGTTATGTTTTACAAAAAGGGTAAAAACGCATCTTCGATATGTTCCAATTCAAACTGCCGTTCATTCCATATTATGGCGATAATGTCGAACCGGGCCGGTTTATCAATACGATTTTTTTTAAGATAATGACTGGCAGCACGAACCATGCGCCGCATACGATACTCCCCGATAAAATCTCCCGGATCACCCCATTCCGTCGATGTGCGGGTCTTGACCTCCACAAACACGATAAAATCTTCCTGTTCCGACACGATATCGATCTCATAACCGGAAAAAGACCAGTTTCTCTCCACAATATGGTGTCCTTTCTTTTTGAGATAGGCTACCGCAGCCTCTTCACCTTTCCTCCCCAACTCATTGTGTTCGGCCATCTCTTTTTTAACAAAATAGCTTATAAACTTTGTAAAAATACAAATTTACACCGGAAACTCTTCTTTTTGGCGAAAATATTTTGTTTTTTTGCATCTGCAAAGGGAAAGGGGGTGCTTACACTGAGTAGATCCGTTTTCTGTGAAGCAGAAATTTCAATGGTTATTTGATGAGAACAAAGCAATACAAACCACAGGGTAAGATCAAGCCGCGCATAAAAAAGGCCGTGTTCATGCTCAGCGATGAGGAATACAGCCTGATTCATTTCTATCTGAAAAAGTATAAGATCACCAACCGTTCCCGATGGTTTCGTGAAACCGTTCTCAATCATGTGCTGAAAAATATGGAACAGGACTATCCTACCCTGTTCGAAGAGAATGAAATGAGGAGATGATTCAAAAATTCAAGATTTAAGATTCAAGATTTGGATTTCTGACTTCTAATGGGTAATTTGTAACTGATAATTAGCAATTTAAAACTGGTGCTGGACGATCAATATTTTATGCAGCAGGCTTTGCGGGAAGCGCACAAAGCATTCGAGAACGGAGAGGTTCCTGTGGGCGCGGTAGTCGTTGTGAATGATCGCATCATTACCCGTGCACACAATCTGACTGAGACACTGAATGATGTGACAGCCCACGCCGAGATGCAGGCAATCACAGCCGCAGCCAATGTGCTGGGAGGAAAGTACCTGACCGATTGCACCCTCTATGTTACGGTAGAACCCTGCCCCATGTGCGCCGGTGCGCTGCGGTGGGCGCAAATATCACGCATAGTATATGGAGCGTCGGATGAAAAACGAGGCTACTCACAGATTTCTCCTTATCTCCTTCACCCCAGGACAACGGTCACTTCCGGTATTCTGGCCGATGATTGCGCCGACCTGATGAAACTTTTTTTCGCCCGCTTCAGAAAATAATTCAGAAAATAAAATATTGAAACGAGCAGGATATCATTATCATACAAGATTATGATAGTACGCGAGTTCCATATGACCTTAGTGTTAAAAATAAATATTGTCATATGAAAAACAACACACAGTAAGTAGAATTTATTGTTTCCTCCTGTTGAAATTCCGTAAACAGCTACCAATAACCTATCAATAATTATTATCAAACAAAAGCCATGAGAAAAGCGTTAATACTATTCCGGAAATATCTATTTAAAAATCAGCAAATCAATTAAAAAAATCAACGTCAACGATTAATTTTATAAATTATGAGCAAAAAGAAAATAGCTGTATTGGTAGGCAGCTTACGCAAAGAATCGGTCAACAGAAAACTGGCAAACGAAGTCATCAGATTGGCTCCGGAGTCTCTGGAGTTGGAAATTGTAGAGATAGGTCAATTGGCGCATTACAATGAAGACCTGGAAGAGAACCCGCCCGCAGAGTGGGTCGAATTCCGCAAGAAGATCAGTGAAGCCGACGGATATCTTTTCTTCACACCCGAATATAACCGAACTACTTCAGGAGTACTGAAAAATGCACTTGATGTAGGATCAAGGCCATACGGGCAAAACAATTGGGGAGGTAAACCCGGGGCAGTGGCAAGTAGTTCCGTAGGGGCACTGGGAGGCGTATTGGCTAACCACACACTCCGTCAATCTATGGTGTTCATCGACGTTTATACGATGCAGCAGCCGGAAGCATATATCGGGGATTCCTGGCATTTGTTCGACGAGCAGAACCACCTGAAGAAGGAGGAGACCCGCAAATTCCTTAAAAGTTGGATAGACGCATTCGCCGAATGGGTATATAAGTTCTGAGAGATCGAAAGACCCGCAAAAAGTTTTCGCTCCGAAAGTAATACTGCTTCCGGAGCGATTTTTTTATTCAATTACATTAGTAGTCTTCGTGAAACAACATAATTCGGGAGATTATCAGAGTTTCGGCAATTTCCACGGAGCCCGGTAATTGGCTTTGATTAACCTGTTGGCTTCGTCGCTTCCTATGAACTTTCCGGCATCGTTATCCCAGTTCAGTGCGGTTCCGACGCGACAGGATATATTGGCCATATGGCTCAGTTTGGCCACTTCGGCACCAATGGCAATATCGGCATTGGGTAGTTCGCGCGAGCGCATACAATCGAGCATATTGCCCGCATGCAGGTATAGCCCTTTACCCGTACCGGTTCTTTTTTCTACCGCTTCCATCCGAAGCGTATTAGGTTTCCTCTCTTCATCGCATGGATAGCAATAGGGGAACGTACGGCTATTGATAGCTTGTTCGGGAACCACTTCCCAACCCTGCCGGGTAAGTATCAACGTACCGTTCTCACCGAAAAAGGCAACCCCTTCCCGAAGTCCGAACATCCCGGCGCCTATGCCGCAGGCATGATCCCACATAATATTGAAATCGGGATATTTATAGGTTACCATCAGCGTGTCGGGAGTCTCCATCGCATCATCCGGATAACCGTACTTCCCTCCCGCTCCATAAACATATGAGGGTAATCCCACGTTCATCCCTTTCATGGCGTAATCGAGCAGATGCACTCCCCAGTCGGCCATCAACCCGCCGGCATAATCCCAGAAGAAGCGAAAATTGTAGTGGAACCTGTTCTGGTTAAAATTGCGCTTTGGCGCCGGTCCCAGCCACATATCATAATCCACTCCCGCCGGCGGCGCCGAATCAGGCACTACCGGCAGTGTCCACTTACTGGTTTGATAGGCCCATACTTTTACGGTTCGCACGCGTCCTAATTCCCCGCTTTGTACGTATGCCGCGGCTTCGTCCCAGTGGGGATCGCTCCGTTGCCACTGTCCTACCTGCACGATACGGTTGTGTTTCCTGGTAGCTTTCACCATCAGGTCGCACTCTTCGATGGTATTGGCCAGCGGTTTTTCCACA
>ENA-UOOI01003288-UOOI01003288.1-fermentation-metagenome-genome-assembly--contig:-NODE-3288-length-12440-cov-14.323456_pt1 | contig 12440 bp, 10 predicted proteins | sample MGYA00245779_ERZ724027 | MGnify/ENA primary metagenome ERZ724027 (study PRJEB28704, sample SAMN03018318) | fermentation metagenome | biome: anthropogenic terrestrial biome; feature: soil... | reverse complement strand
CGGCGTGGGCTGCGACTGCGACCGCTACGTCGAGTTCTGGAACGTCGTGTTCTCGCAGTTCGACAGCGACGGCAAGGGCCACTACCCGCCGATGGAGCACCCGAACATCGACACCGGCATGGGCCTCGAGCGCCTCGCCTGCATCATGCAGGGCGTGGACAACCTGTTCCTGGTCGACACGATCCAGAACATCATGAAGCACGTGATGCGCATCGCGGGCGTGCAATACGGCGAGGACCCCCGCCGGGACGTCTCGCTGCGCGTGATCACCGACCACATCCGCTCCACGACCTTCCTCATCGCCGACGGCGTGATGCCCTCCAACGAAGGGCGGGGCTACGTGCTGCGCCGCCTGCTGCGCCGCGCCGCGCGCCACGGCCGCCTGCTCGGCATCCGCGACACGTTCCTCTACCAGGTCGCGGACACCGTGATCCATGAGAACGAGGCCGCCTACCCCGAGCTCGCCGAGCGGCGCGACCGCATCGTCAAGCTGATCCGCGTGGAGGAGGAGAGCTTCGCCCGGACGATCGACCAGGGCCTCCAGCTCCTCAATGGCTATATGGACAGCGCCGTCAAGACCGGCGCGAAGACGTTCTCCGGCGCCGACGCGTTCCGGCTGAGCGACACCTACGGTTTCCCGATCGACCTCACGAAGGAGATCGTCGCGGAGCGCGGCCTGACCGTGGACGAGGAGACCTTCCAAAAGCTGATGCGCGAGCAGCGGGAGCGCGCGCGCGCCGCGCGCCGCAACGCCGGGGCAGACGCCTGGGCGGGCGAGAGCTCGCTGCTGGACGGCGTGCCCGGGACGGAATTCCTGGGCTACGACAAGCTTGAGACCGACGCGAAGGTGCTCGCCATCCTGAAGGACGGCGGGCGCGCGGATTCCGCCACGGCGGGCGACGAGGCGGTGCTGGTGCTGGACCGCACCGTGTTCTACGGCGAGGGCGGCGGCCAGGTCGGGGATACCGGCACCCTCGAATCGGACGACGCCGTGCTCGCCGTGACGGACACGACCAAGAACCGCGCGAAGAACTTCCTGCACCGCTGCACCGTGCGGGCGGGCGAGGTCCGCGTCGGCGAGACCGTGCGCGCCGCGGTGGATATCGGGCGCCGCGGGGCGATCATGCGCAACCACACCGGTGCGCACCTGCTGCAGGCCGCCCTGCGCCGCGTGCTGGGCGCGCACGTCGAGCAGGCGGGCCAGCACGTCGACGAAAAGGTTCTCCGGTTCGACTTCACCCACTTCGCCGCGATGACGAAGGAGGAGCTCAAAAAAACGGAGGACCTCGTCAACGGGGCGATTTTCGACGCGCTGCCGGTCGAGTGCCGCGAGATGCCGGTCGAGGAGGCCAAAAAGCTCGGCGCGATGGCTTTGTTCGGCGAAAAGTACGGCGCCGTGGTCCGCGTGGTCTCGGCGGGCGATTTCTCGAAGGAATTCTGCGGCGGCACGCACGTCTCCAACACGGCGCGCATCGGCCTGTTCAAGATCGTCTCCGAAAGCTCCGTCGCCGCGGGCGTCCGCCGCATCGAGGCCGTCACGGGCGCCAACGTGCTCGCCCTGCTGAACCGTACGCTGGACGAGCTGGACCGCGCCGCCGCCGCGCTGAAGGCCGGCAGCCCCTCCGAGCTGGTCCGCCGGGCGGAGCAGGCCCAGGCCGAGCTGAAGGAAAAGGACCGCGCGGTCGAATCCCTGAGCGCCAGGCTGGCCGCCGTCCAGGCGGACGGCCTGATGGGGAGGGCGAAGGACGTGGGCGGCGTGCGGGTGATCACCGCGAAGTTCGCGGGCGTGGAGCCCGCCGCGCTGCGCCTGATGTGCGACGAACTGCTGAAGCGGTCGCCGGACTGCGTGGCCGTGCTGGCGGGCGTTTCCGGCGGGAAGGCCGGCCTTGCGGCCTGTGCCGGGGAAGCCGCGCGGAACAAGGGCGCCCACGCGGGCAAAATCGTCCGCGAGGCCGCAGCCCTGGCCGGGGGCGGCGGCGGCGGCCGGCCGGAAAGCGCCATGGCCGGCGTGAAGGACCTCTCCCGCCTCGACGCCGCGCTGGCCGGCGTGGAGAAAATCGTTGCCAATATGGTAAAATAAGATTATAATCAATACGGTTGCCGTCGGTTCGCAGAAGGAGGTTCCGGCATGGACTGCGTTTTCTGTAAGATCGCAAGGGGAGAGATCCCGAGCAAAAAAGCGTACGAGGACGGCGAGGTCCTGGCTTTTTACGACCTGGAGCCGCAGGCCCCCGTGCACATCCTCATCATTCCGAAGCGGCACATCGCTTCCGCCGCCGACATCACGCCGGAGAACAGCGCGGTCGTGGCCCATATCTACGAGGTGGCCGCGAAGCTCGCGGCGCAGAATCACCTCGATTCCGGGTTCCGCATCGTCTGCAACGCCGGCAAAGACGGCGGCCAGTCGGTCCCGCACCTGCATTTCCACCTGCTCGGCGGGCGCTCGATGAAATGGCCTCCGGGCTGAGGGCCCTCAAAAACGGAAAGGTCGGTTGGTTCACCATGAGCGGCAAATACTACAAAATGACCATCGCGGGTTGCGAAAGGGAACTTCCCATCTGCCCCATCAACGATCATCTCGATATCGCCGGGTTCATCATGCTCGGCGACGTGGAGCTGACGGAGAAAACGGCCGCCGCGCTCCTGAAACGATGCCCGGAGCATGACGTGGTCGTCACCGCGGAGACCAAGGGGATTCCGCTCTGCTACGAAATGGCGCGGCAGGGCTGCAGAAAATACGTCGTCGCGCGCAAAAGCGTCAAAGCCTACATGCGCAACCCCATTCACGTGGAGGTCAAGTCCATCACGACGGACCACATGCAGCGTCTCTATCTTTCGGAAGAGGACGAGAAGGTCCTGCGCGGCAGGCGCGTGCTGATCGTCGACGACGTGATCAGCACCGGCGAATCCCTCGCCGCGATGGAGAAGTTGGTGAGGCGGTACGGCGGCGAGATCGTCGGCCGCGCGTGCGTGCTGGCCGAGGGGGACGCGAAAGACCGCACCGACATCCTCTATCTCAATCCGCTGCCCCTGTTTTTCAAATAGACGGACCGGAGGGGGACTTCCGCATGAAACGGCCGCTCGTGCTGGTGGGGTTTTGTTCCCTGCTGACGCTGGCGGCCGCCGTCTTTTTCGGGGCGGAGATTTCCTTTGCCCTGTTCTGGGTCTGCGCTGCAGGGGCCGCCGCCTCGCTTCTCCGGCGGCGCACGCGCCGGGCCGCGGCGGTGCCGCTCGCGCTCTGCACGGCGGCCGCGTCCCTGGCGGCCTTCTGCCTTTACACCCGCTTCGCCGTCGAGCCGCCCCGCGCGCTGGACGGCCGGGACCTCGAGGTGGAGGCGACCGTCTGCGAGCTGCCGTCGCGGCGGTACGGCCGGTGGTACTATATTGCGCGGGTCGACCGCGCGGAGGGCGCGGGCGCCCCGGCCGGGTTCAAAATCCGGATCTCCTCCTCCGCCGCGCTGGAGGCGGGGCCTTATTCCCGTGTCCGCGGCCGGTTCCACCTGTTCCTGCCGCCCGGCGGGGAGGGCTATTCCTCGCGCGGGTACTACGCCTCGAAGGGCGTGATGCTGTTCGCGTACCCGCTGGCCGGGGGCGGGGACGTGCAGGTCCTGCCGGCGGTCTCCAGGCCGCCGTACTACTACGCGCTGACGCTGCGGCAGCGCCTGCTGGGATCCGTGGACGCCCTGCTGCCGCCCGACGAGGCGGCGCTGCTGAACGGCGTGCTGCTGGGGGACACGGACGGCCTTTCCGAGGACCTGGTCGCCGATTTCCGCACGGACGGCGTCTCGCACATCCTCTCCGTTTCCGGCCTGCATATGGCGACCGTCGCGGAGCTGCTGATGCTCCTGCTGCTGTTCCTGCATGTTCCGAAACGCGCGGCGTCGCTGGCGGCGGGGTGCGGGGTGCTGGGCTTCATGGCCGTCGCCTGCTTTGTGCCGCCGGTCACGCGCAGCGGCGTGATGTGCCTGCTCTGCCTGGCGGCGCCGGTCCTTTCGCGCCGGGCGGACCCGCTCAACTCGCTGTGCGTTTCGGCGCTGCTGATCTGTCTTTCCAACCCGTACGCCGCCGCGGACGTAGGGCTGCTGCTCTCGTTCTCCGCCACGCTCGGGCTGGTCCTCTTCGCCGGGCCGGCGGCGCGCTTCCTGAACGCGCGGCTGGACCGCGTGCCCGCCCTGTCGCCGCTGGTGCGCGCGGCCGACGGCGTGCTGGCCACGACGGCCGCCGCCACGCTGTTCACCCTGCCCGTGGTGCTGCTGAGCTTCGGCACGCTCTCCGCCGTCGCCCCGCTCGCCAATCTGCTGGAGCTGGTCCCTTCCTCACTGATGATCGCCTTCGGCGGCGCCGCGGCCGTGCTGAACCTGGTTCTGCCGCAGTCGTTCCTCGCCATGCCGTTCGCGCTGGCGGCGGGTTTGCTGGCGAAGTATATGCGCGCGTGCGCCGCGGCGCTTGCCCGGCTGCCGGGGGCTGGGTTTTCCGCTTCGCAGGGGTTCGTGCCCCTGTGGCTGGGCGGGGCGGCGCTGCTGCTTGCCGCCGCGCTCGCGCTCGGCCGCGGGAAGCGGCTGCTGCCGCAGGCGGCGTGCCTTTCCGTCCTCGTGCTGCTGGCGGGCGTGCTGTCGTACCAGATTCCCCGGCGCGGCGAGGTCCGCCTCGCGGTGCTGGATTCCGGCACGGGCGTGGCCGCCGTCCTCACGCGGGACGGGCACGCGGCGGTCATCGGGTGCGGCGGGTACGATTCCAACGCCGTCCTTTCCTACGTGCAGGAGCAGAACGTCCGCCGGCTCGACGCGCTCGCGGTCCTCACGCCCGGGCGGCAGGAGCTTTCCTGCGCCGCCGGCCTCGCCGGGCGGTATCCGCCGGAGTGCGCGGTGGCGCAGGAAGGCAACCGGGTGGACGGCTTCTGGCAGAGCGCCGCCGCGAGGGCCGGGCGGAGCGTCCTCTACCGGCAGAGCGCGCGGGTGTCGCTCTGGGGTGGGGCCGCGTCGGCGGAGACGCGCTCGTGCGGCGGGGCCGAGGCCGCCTGGATCCGCATGGGCGGCGTTTCGGTCCTGTTGCTGCCGGCGGAGGCGGACGCCGCCGCTTTGCCGCGGGAGTGGCGGGAGCCGGATTTTCTGGTGACGGACGCCCCGCCCGGCGGGGAGACCCCCGCGGCGCTGTGCACGGTCTTCGCGATGGAGGAGGACGACCTCGCCGCCGCGCAGCGGGCCGTGCGGTCGAGGCGCTGCGTCTGGACGGGCGGGCGCGGGAACGTGGTGCTGGAGCTGAAAGGAAACAGGACCCTGTCGGTCGGGAGGGAGCAGTAATGCCGGAGATCACGGAAGCGGAGCTGAAAAAGCAGATCGCCGCCGCCGATTTTCAGAAGCTGTATTTTCTGTACGGCGAGGAAAAATACCTCGTGGGGGCCTATGCGGAGAAGATTCTGTCGAAGGCGGGCGCGGGCGGCCCGGGCGACTTCAACCGGCAGAAGCTCGAAGGCGGGGCCGGCGTGGACGACATCGCCGCCGCGGTCGAAGCGCTGCCGGTGCTCGCGGAACGGAAGTGCGTCGCGGTCTCCGACCTCGACGTCCCTGCGCTGCGCGCGGGCGAGGCCGCCAAACTCCGGCAGCTTTTGGACGACCTGCCGGAAAGCTGCGTGCTGGTGCTTTCGCTCCCCACGCTCGAGATCGACGAGCGCAGGGACCGCGGCTGGAAAAAATTCATCGCGCTGGCCGAAAAGGCCGGCGCCGCCGTGCGGTTCCGCCGGCGCACGCAGACACAGCTCGAAAGAATGCTCTGCGCGGGCGCGGCCCGGCGGGGATGCGCGCTTTCGCGCGAAAACGCCGCCCGCCTGGTCGATTCCTGCGGCACGGACCTGCGCACGGTCCTGAACGAGCTCGAAAAGCTCTGCGCTTTCACGGGCTCCGGCGAAATCTCCGCGCAGACGGTCGGGCTGCTCGCAACCCGCAATCTGGAGGCGCGCGTGTTCGACCTTTCCAAGGCCGTCTTCGCGGGGAACGGCGACCGCGCCTACGGGATCCTGGACGGCCTGTTTTACCGGAACGAGGAGCCGGTCGCCGTGCTCTCCGTGCTCTCGGGGGCGTATCTGGACCTGTACCGGGTGCGCGCCGCCGTGCAGAGCGGCCTCCCCGCGACGGAGCCGGCCAAATACTTCGACTACGCGCGCAGGGAGTTCCGCCTGACGAACGCGGAGCGCCTGAGCGGGCGGTTCACCACCCCCATGCTGCGGGAGAGCCTGAGCGCCCTGCTGGAGGCGGACCTCGCGCTCAAAAGCGCGCGCGGCGACCGCAGGACCGTGCTGGAAGCTCTGGTCGCCCGCCTGCTGTGGATCGCAAAAGGAGAGAGAACCGGTTGATTCATGTGAACGAAGCCGTAATCGTCGAGGGAAAATACGACAGGATCCGCCTGTCCTCGCTGATCGACGGCCTGATTCTGGAAACCGGCGGCTTCCGCATTTTCCGGGACAAGCAGAAGATGGCCCTGCTGCGCCGCCTGGCGGACGCGCGCGGCCTGCTGGTTTTGACGGACAGCGATTCGGCCGGGTTTCTGATCCGGCACTACCTTTCGGGCTCCATTCCGCCGGAAAAGATCAAGCACGCTTATCTGCCGGACCTCTTCGGCAAGGAAAAGCGCAAGCGGCGGCCCTCGCGCGAGGGCAAGCTCGGCGTGGAGGGCGCGCCTTCCTGGGCGATCCTGGAGGCGCTGCGCCGCGCGGGCGTCGCCTGCGACGGGCGTCCCCCCGCCGGGCGCGGGATCACCCGGACGGACCTGTACCTCGCGGGGCTTTCCGGCGGACCGAACAGCGCCCGCAAACGGCTCGCGCTGCTCCGGAAGCTGGACCTGCCCGAGCATCTCTCCGCCGCCTCGCTCCCCGGCGTGCTCACCTGCCTGATCGGCTACGAGCGGTTTGTGGAGCTGGCGAAAACGCTGAAAGACGAGGATTGAATTCCGCGTCCGCGCATGACTTTACGGAATTTCTCCAAAATAAGAGGGAGAAATCCGGATGGGAGGGGTTTTTATGCTGCAAGAAATCGAATGGACGGAACCGACGTCGGGGAAGAGCCGGAAAAAGGAGACGGAGGAGCTTCGGGCGCGCCTTTCCGCGCTCCAGCAGGAGGTCCGGCGGAAAAAGCTGCCGGTCGTCATCTTGTTTGAGGGCTGGGGCGCGGCCGGGAAGGGCAGCCTGATCTCGGACCTGATCCTGAATTTCGACCCGCGCGGGTGCAAAGTGTATTCCTTCACCGCCCCCACGTCGGCGGAGCGGCGCGAACCGGTGCTCTGGCGCTACTGGCGCGCGCTTCCCCCCAAAGGGCAGATCGCCGTGCTGGACCGGAGCTGGTATACGGACGTCTCCACGGAGCGCGTCGAGAAGGACCTGGACGACGCCGAGACCGCGCGGCGCATCGGCGACGTCAATATCCTGGAGCGCCAGCTCGCCGACGGCGGTTATCTGATCCTGAAATTCTTCCTCCACATCAGCCAGAAGGAGCAGAAAAAGCGGTTCGAGAAGCTCGCCGCCGACAAGGACACCGCCTGGCGCGTGACGGAACAGGACTGGCGGCGCAACCGCCGGTACGAGAAATATTTCGAGGCGTTCGACCGGATGCTGGACGACACCGACACCCCGTGCGCCCCGTGGCACGTCGTCTCCGGCATGGACCGGAAGGCCGCCTCGCTGGAGGTGTTCCGCATCACGGTGCGGGAGATCGAGCGCGCGCTGGCCGGCGGGCCGGCCGGGCGGCCGGGGGCGGAGGCCGTCTCTGCCGGCGGTTTCCCGCTCGTCCCCATGCCGAAGCTTTCCGAAATCCAGCTCTGCCATTCGCTCGGCGGGGACGATTACCGCCGCGAGCTGGACGGGCGGCAGGCGCTCCTCGGCGAGCTGCACAACCGGCTCTACCGGAAAAAGGTCCCGGTCGTCCTCGTGTTTGAGGGGTGGGACGCGGCCGGAAAGGGCGGCTGCATCCGGCGCGTCGCCCGGGCGCTCGACCCGCGCGGCTACGCGGTCGTCCCCGTCGCCGCCCCCACGCCGGACGAGGCCGCGCGGCATTACCTGTGGCGGTTCTGGGTCAGCCTGCCCCGCAGCGGGCACATCGCCGTTTTCGACCGGAGCTGGTACGGCCGCGTGCTGGTGGAGCGGGTGGAGGGCTTCTGCACCCGGGACGAATGGGGCCGCGCCTACCGCGAGATCAACGAGTTCGAGCGCCAGCTCTGCGACTGGGGCGCCGTCGTGATCAAATTCTGGCTCCAGATCGACCGGGACGAGCAGCTGCGCCGCTTTCAGGACCGTCAGCGGACGCCCGAGAAACGCTGGAAGATCACCGAGGAGGACTGGCGCAACCGCGCCAAGTGGGACCAGTACGAGGTCTGCGCGGACGAGATGCTGAAGCGCACGTCCACCGAGTACGCCCCCTGGCACATCGTCGAGTCGCAGGATAAAAAATACGGGCGCGTCGAGACGCTCCGCGTGATTACGGAAACGCTCAAAAAGAGGCTGAAATAGGCCCGGGACTTGTTTTTGGAGGTGCTTTTATGGTCGGAATCATCGGCGCCATGGCCGTCGAAGTCGAAAACCTGCTGGAGCGGATGGAAGAAAAAGCATCCCGCACCGTCAGCGGCATCGTCTACCACGAGGGGAAGATCGCCGGGACGGAATGCGTCGTCGCACAGTGCGGCGTGGGGAAAGTCGCCGCCGCCGTCTGCGCGCAGACCCTGATCCTCCGGTATTCGCCCCGCGCCGTCGTCAACGTCGGCGTGGCGGGCGGGATCGGGAAAGAGATCCGGATCGGCGACGTCGTCGTCTCCACCGGCCTGGTGCAGCACGACGTGGACACCTCCGCGCTCGGCGACCCGAAGGGGATGATCAGCGGGCTGAACCTCGTGACCCTCCCGGCCTCGCGCCCGCTCGCGGACCTGACCCTCGCCGCCGCGCGCGGCCTTTACGGGCCGCAGCGGGTCCACGCCGGCGTCGTCGCCACGGGCGACCAGTTTGTCGGCGACGCGGACCGCCTGAAGCGCATCGCGGAGGAATTCGGCGCCTGCGCCTGCGAGATGGAGGGCGGCAGCATCGCGCAGGTCTGCTGGATGAACGGCGTGCCGTTCGTCGCGGTCCGCTCGATCTCGGACAATGCGGACGAGCGCGCGGCCGTCGATTTCGGGGCTTTCGCCGCGCGCTCCGCGCACGAGACGGCCGGGCTCGTCGAGAAGATCCTGCCGCGCGCGGAGGAGGCGGCGGGGCGGTGATCCTCGACATCTCGCGCGAGCTGTTCTCCGCGCCGGTGCGCCCCGGAGCCCCCGCGCCCCGGCGCGACCGCGTGCGGCGGATGGACCTGGGGGACGACTGCAACCTCTCCGGCTTCTACGCCTGCTGCCACAGCGGAACGCATCTGGACGCGCCGCTCCATTTCATCGACGGCGGGGACCCCGTCGACCGCGTGGCGCTTGCGCGGTGCCTCGGTCCGTGCACCGTGGCCGAGGCCGCCGGCATCGTGACCGGGGCGGACATCGACCTCCTGATCCCGCGGGCGCAGAAGCGCATCCTGTTCAAGGGGGGCGGCAGGGCCTTCCTGTCGCAGAGCGCGGCGTTCGCCCTGGCGGACGCGGGGTTCCTGCTGGTCGGCACGGACGCCTGCAGCGTCGGCGCGCCCGGCGGCGAGGAGGCGCCGCACCGGGAGCTGCTGGGCGCGGGCATCCCGCTGCTGGAAGGGCTGGACCTTTCCCGCGCGGAGCCGGGGGACTACCGCCTGATCGCGCTGCCGCTCCTGCTGGGCGGAGCGGAGGCCGCGCCGGTCCGCGCCGTGTTGCTGCGGGACTGATTTATAAAAAATTCATGATGAATTCATAACTCCTTCACAACCTTTTTGTGCATTGAGCTATAATAATGTCGTAATCAGGAAGTTGGAGCCGCACCGCTTTCTGATACATGTTCTACCCTCCTCAATATACCCCTCAAGCGAACGAAAGAGGGCCTGGCTTTGACCGGGCCCTTTTTCCATGCGCGGGCGGCGGGCGGCGGCCCGGCTCGGCCCGCCGTTCAGCCCGGAGTGAATCGCAAGCTTTTTTAGGCGGGACGGTTCGGAGCGGCTCCCGCTTTTCCGCTTCACCGCCCCGCTCCCCGGCCTCTTTGCGCCGTCGGCGGGGATTATTTTTTACAAAAAAAAGGACCGCCCGTCGCGGGCGGTCCCAAAAGGAGAATAATGAAAATGAAAAGGGAGGAAAAGAAAGCATATGAAAAAATCTTGTAATCATGATAAAAACGGAACGGGATCGAAAGAACTGCCTTTACTATAAAGGCCGAATGTGTCCCCCGCGTGAAAACAATTTGAAGAGTTTGAAAAGGAACTGTGAAGAAACTGCGAACGGCCCGCGGATTTTCCCGCGGGCCGCAAAGCCTATTCTTTTTTTCTGTATTCTTCAAGCCGGTCGTGCAGGTCTTTTTCGGAGGTGGCGCCGCGCCTGAGGATCTGCTGCTGGACCTCTTCGGGCAGCGACAGGAACTCCTCTTCGTCGTCCCGGTTCAGCAGACTGGGCGCCGCCATCGGATAAGGCCCGGAGTTGTAGTTGAACCATCCGGGAAACATGCCGGTCACCTCCCGATTTTAGTTTGCGCTTCCCGCGCGTTTTTAGGCCTTGTAAATACCGGAAGCAAAAGAGGAAACCGGCCCGCTTTTACGATGAAAAACACAGGATGCGGGAGCAAACAGGAGAAATTCCAGAAGATTGGGGGGATAAATTTATAGCATTCTAAAAAGTTCTGAAAAAATCACGTAAAATTTCAAAAAATAATTGACAAACCGGGACTGTGATTCTATTATTTGATATGTTGCGTTTGCATCTTGGCGAAAACGGCGGCGCTGATTGCCGCAGCCTGCGGGCTGCGAAAAATCCTTTGCGGAGGGCAATCCCGAAGCGGCGCTGCCGGAATTGCGTTGAACCGATCCGGCTTTACGCAACTTTATGATTACCGCAAAGGGGGATGCACAGAAATGGAAAAAACACCCATCGTTTCGCTGCAGAACGTCTCGATCGCGTTCGACGGCGAATCCGTGCTCCGGGATTTCAACCTGGACCTGGGGGACGGCGAATTCGTCACGCTGCTGGGGCCTTCGGGCTGCGGCAAAACCACCACGCTCCGCATCATCGGCGGATTCATCCGGCCGGACGCCGGCGACGTCTTTTTCAACGGCGGAAAAATCACCGACCTGCCGCCCTATCGGCGGGAGGTCAACACCATTTTCCAGAAATACGCGCTCTTCCCGCACCTGAACGTGTATGACAACGTGGCGTTCGGGATGCGCGTGCACGGCAAAAGCGAGCGCGAGGTCCGGGCCCGCGTCGGCGAGATGCTGAATCTCGTGAACCTGAACGGCTTTGCGCACCGCAACGTGAACCTGCTTTCCGGCGGGCAGCAGCAGCGCGTGGCCATCGCGCGGGCGCTCGCCAACGAACCGAAGGTCCTGCTGCTGGACGAGCCCCTCGGCGCGCTGGACCTCAAGCTGCGCAAGGACATGCAGGTCGAGCTCAAAAAGATCCAGCAGCAGACCGGCATCACCTTCCTGTTCGTCACGCACGACCAGGAGGAGGCGCTCTCGATGTCCGACGAGGTCGTCGTGATGGACGAGGGCGCCATCCAGCAGATCGGCACGCCGCTGGATATCTACAACGAGCCGAAAAACGCCTTCGTCGCCGATTTCATCGGCGAGAGCAATATTCTGGACGGCGTGATGCGCGAAGATTACCTCGTGGAATTCGCGGGCAGAAAATTCCGCTGCGTCGACAAGGGCTTCCGCCCCGACGAGCCGGTCGACGTGGTCCTCCGGCCGGAGGACGTCGACATCGTCCCGCCGGACGGCGACCGGCTCGTCGGCACTGTGATCAACGTGAACTTCAAGGGCGTGTTTTACGAGATCATCGTCGACGTGCAGGGCTTCAAGTGGATGGTCCAGACGACCGATTTTGAAAAAACGGGCGCGCGCATCGGGCTTTCCATCCAGCCCGACGAGATCCACGTGATGCACAAATCGAAGTATTCCGGCACGTTCGGCGACTACAGCACCTTCAGCGACGAGATGGACGAGGACGCCCACGCCGCCCCCGGCGGGAAGGAGGCGGAGGAATAGATGAAGGCGAAATCCGCTTCCTACCCCTACCTCGTGTGGATGGCGGTGTTCATCATCGTCCCCACGGCGCTGGTTGCGGTCTTTGCGTTCACCGACCGCAGCGGCGCCTTCACCCTGAAGAACCTGGAGGGCGTGGGGCGCTATTCCAACGTGTTCCTGCGCTCCGTCTGGCTGGGCGCGATCGCCACGGCGGTGTGCCTGCTGCTCGGCTACCCGCTGGCCTACCGCATCGCCAGGTCCGCGGGGCGCCGGCAGGCCGTGCTCGTGATGCTGGTCATGCTGCCCATGTGGATGAACTTTCTGCTGCGCACCTACGCCTGGATGACCCTG
>ENA-UOOI01003287-UOOI01003287.1-fermentation-metagenome-genome-assembly--contig:-NODE-3287-length-12441-cov-6.904650_pt1 | contig 12441 bp, 10 predicted proteins | sample MGYA00245779_ERZ724027 | MGnify/ENA primary metagenome ERZ724027 (study PRJEB28704, sample SAMN03018318) | fermentation metagenome | biome: anthropogenic terrestrial biome; feature: soil; material... | reverse complement strand
CCCCCCCCCCACCCGACCCTTTTTTCGGACCTTTTTGCCCGAATGCTGTTTTAAACAGTCAATCTGGTGGTAAATGCCTGGCCTTTTTCTGGATGCTTTATTTCACTAGATGACAGGCGACAAAGTGCCCCGGATTAACCTCTTTCCATTCTGGTACCGCCTCTGAGCACTCCGGACGGGCATAACGGCAACGGGTATGGAAATGACATCCTGGCGGCGGGTTAATCGGACTCGGAACATCCCCCTCTAGCAGGATCCGGTCGCGCTTGACTTCGGGATTCGGGATGGGAATCGCCGATAACAACGCCTTCGTATACGGATGCAACGGATTGTCATACAATTCGCCTTTGGTTGTTAGCTCGACGATCTGGCCCAGATACATAACTGCCACACGATCGCTAATATGTTTGACAACCGCCAAGTCATGGGCGATGAACAGGTAGGTCAAGCCAAATTCCTTCTGCAAGTCCTGCAGCAAGTTAATGACCTGCGCCTGAATGGAAACGTCCAGTGCTGAAACGGGCTCGTCGCAGATGATGATTTTCGGGTTAACTGCCAAAGCGCGGGCCACGCCGATACGCTGCCGCTGACCGCCGGAAAACTCATGCGGATAACGACGGGCGTGTTGACCAGAAAGACCAACGACGTTCAACAGTTCTTTCACGCGCTGCTCCAGCGCTTTACCAGTGGCCAAATTGTGAATGAGGAGCGGCTCACCGATAATATCACCGACTGTCATACGAGGATTCAATGAGGCATACGGATCCTGGAAAATAATCTGCATATCACGGCGCAGTTCCCGCATCTCATGGTAACTTAAACCCAAAATTTCGCGGCCTTCAAACCAGACTTCACCGGAGGTCGCTTCCAGCAAACGTAAAATCGTACGTCCCAAAGTTGATTTGCCGCAACCGGACTCGCCGACCAGACCCAAGGTCTCACCGCGGTGAATCTCGAAAGAGACATCATCGACCGCTTTATTTAGGCCTACCACTTTTTGAAAAATAATTCCGCGTGTAATCGGAAAATGTTTCGTCAGGTTTTTTACTTCAAGAAGAACCTCTGCCACTGTGTGCACCCCTCTCTGTATTTCAGCGTTCCGGCTTTACTTCTCTCTCAGCCAGCAGCGAACGGAATGATCTGGACCGATTTTCCTGATCTCCGGCTCCTGCTCGCGGCAAATATCCATCACATATTCGCAGCGCGGATTAAAACGGCACCCCGGGGGAAGATTCATCGGGTTCGGCACAATGCCGGGGATCACCTTCAGGCGTTCGGTCTTCTTATCAATCGCCGGAATGGAGCCAAGCAAACCGAGCGTGTACGGATGCAGCGGTCTCGCGAATAACTCGCCAACCGGAGCCTCCTCCACAATTTTACCGGCGTACATGACGACTACCCTTTCGACTACTTCGGCAATTACACCCAGATCGTGAGTAATCAAGGCAATGGCCATGCCGATATCGTTTTGAAGCTTCTTCATTAAGTCAAGGATCTGGGCCTGAATCGTCACGTCCAAAGCTGTGGTCGGCTCGTCGGCGATGAGCAGTTTGGGGTTACAGGACAAAGCCATGGCAATCATGACACGCTGACGCATACCTCCGCTCAGTTGGTGCGGATATTCATCCACACGTTTGTCAGGGGCAGGAATGCCCACTAACTCAAGCATTTCAATCGCTTTTGCCTTGGCATCATGTTTATTAAGCTTTTGATGCAACATAATGGCTTCCATAATCTGATTACCGATTGTGAAAACCGGGTTAAGCGAAGTCATTGGTTCCTGGAAGATCATTGAAATGTCATTGCCGCGAATGGCGCGCATTTCTGCTTCCGTAGCCCGAACCAAATCTTTGCCCTCAAAGAGAATTTGGCCGTCCACAATTTTCCCTGGCGGCTTGGGGATGAGACCCATGATCGAAAGCACGGACTGGCTTTTGCCGCATCCTGATTCACCGACAATACCGAGGATTTTGCCACGGTTTATATCGAAATCAACACCGTCTACGGCTTTTACGACACCATCCGGAGTAAAATAATGCGTTTTCAGATTGCGGACTGATAGTAATTGTTGCTGTTGCTCGCTCACTGAACCATGCCTCCTTCTATATGACGTAAGAATTTTACCGCTTATCAAGCCACATTTGCGCGTAGAACAGCGGTATAACCGGATGAATGGAGTTACCTTTGACCCAGCTTTGAAATGCTCGAACCGCTGCCGGATGAAAGGTCGGGATCATCGGAACTTCTTTCGCGATTTGATCTTCGATATTCTGATAAAGTGTCAGCCGCTTCAGGGGATCCCGTTCCTCACGAGCCTGATCGATCAATTTGTCAACCTGCGCATTCTTATAGCCAGTGAGATTCGTAGCACCGATTTGGCTGGAATGGAACAAATTGAACATGAAGTTGTGCGGATCCGGATAGTCGGCGGTCCAGCCATAACTAAACATATTGGTTTGGCCTGATGCGACATATTGATCATATTTGTCCGGATCAATCTGCTCGATTTGGACCTTAAAACCTAGTGTTTCTAAATCCGCCTTGACCAGTTCCAGCAATTGCTTCTGCAATCCGGACATGGATCCCGCGCTGATCTTAATGGGCGGCATGCCGCGCCCACCGGGATAACCGGCTTTGCTAATCAAATTGGCCGCTTCTTTTAAATTCCTGACGGGACGTTGGCGCTGCGGGTTATGGCCTCCGATTCCGGGAGGCAAAACGCCATTGGCAACCTCCCCGGCCCCTCCGTGCAATCCGAGATAGGCAGCAGCGTTGACAGTTAGCAATACTGCCCGGCGCACCTCCGGACGATCAAAGGGCGGCTTTTGCATGTTGAAGCCGAAATAGAAGGTTGTCAGTTCGGGCCAGGTCTGCATCGTCTTATTCCAGGAACCGCGTTTACTGAGCAGGTCAAGATACTGCGGATCCAAGTTAATTAAGTCGGTTTCATACGTAGTAAACGCATCATAGATCGCCTTCGCTGTATTGTACCTGGTCCACGTAATTGATGCCAGGTACGGCAGCCCTGACTGCCAGTATTGATCATTCTTCAAGAGACGAATACGCTGCGGCCCAAATTCACCTAGTTTAAACGGCCCAGTTCCGCGTGGTATTCGGCCAAATCCGGCTGGGTCCTTAGTAACCAAATCTTTAGGAACAATGGATAATGCCGGTTCTGCCAAAATGGTAAAGAAAAACATCGATGGTTGGCTTAAGTTAATCTGGATCGTATACGGATCGACCACCCGGACGCCGCTAAGCCCATTAGCAGCATTACCGCCAGCCAATACCTCCGCACCTTCCACCGCCGAAAGCAGTGATACGGCCGTAGAGCCAGTGGCGGGATTGGCAGCACGATCAAAGGAAAACTTGACATCCTCGGCCGTCAGCTCACGTCCGTGATGAAAAAGTACCCCTTTACGCAGTGTGATCCGAAATACCTTGCCGTCCTTGGAAACCTGAATCCCGCGGGCGAGCCCATAATCGAGGGCACCTGTAGTTTGATCATAAATCATTAGAGTATCGAATAGCGCCGGGATAATGGCCCTTTCTCCGGCAGTGGTGAATAACGCCGGATCAAGGGAATTAACATCTCCGTCTAGTGGGAGTTGCAGTGTACCCCCCGCAACGGGTTTGACGGGCGGCTCCGCATTCGCCGAATAAACAGTGAATCCCGACAAAACGATGGATAAACATAGCAAGACCACTATTCCTAATCGTTTCATCGGATACCCTCACCTCCTCCTCGGTTTAGTTCGATTTACTGATTTTGATGGTTATTCGTTGGCTTTTTTATTCACGACTGCATAACTGGTTCCATAACTAGCGGCAATTTCAAGGATTGGGGTGGGCACTTTATGCATTTGCCGCTCCAATTCTTGATTTCACCTGGCTCCGGAACTCCTCATCGCAAACACAATTATACAATGCGGAATATGGAATAATTCTGCGGGATAAATCTAATTCCTTCCTCCAGGTGGAAATTTGTGATGCAAACTTGTTCTTAAGGCGCAAAAATCCTCATAGTATTGACTGCAGAACAAAAGGGTGATATTATGCATTCATCGAGCGAGTACTCACTCATCCCATGACTGATATCAACCCCTATCCTTACCCCTCCCCCCCCTATAGCCTGACTGTTGCTCACTAAATACGAAGGGATGTGCGAATATGGTCGATGAAAATGTTAAAGCGTGCATCAACCTGCATGCAGTCCTGAGAAACATGGAAGACCTGTGTGAGCTGGACAAAGAAGCTCACGATATTATCCAGGGTAAAAATGTGGCCATCCGGTTTTCGGTCAAAAACATCCCTGCGGCAATCATGACTTTCAACAGCGGCAAATGTATCATGGAAAAGACTGAATCCCGGAACTGCCACATGAATCTGCTTTTCAAGAGTCCCGAGCACTTCAACCTGATGATCGAAGGCAAGAGAAACCCAATTCCAACAAAAGGTTTTAGGCGCATAGGATTTCTTAAAAGAGATTTCGCCCGTTTGGCGGATCGCCTGAGCTATTATCTAAAACCCACGCATGAGTTACTGCGAAACAAAGACTCCGCTCGCATCAACACAATCCTCACCGCCTACACCGCCTTTTTCGCCATACCGGAAATAGCCAACAACGATCCCTTGGGGAAATTGAACGCCTCACGTATCGCAGACGGTACTATTAACATTGAAATTGATCAGGGACCCGCCATCCACATTACTGCCAGGAGCGGCCGCTTGGAGGCAGCGAAGGGCAAAGCTTCCAATGCACGAGCCTTTATGGTCTTCGATTCGATTGATACGGCCAGTGGCATCTTAAATGGCACGCTGGACAGCTACAGCTGCATTGGAACCGGTCAATTAGCTATCCGGGGTTTGGTGCCGATGATCGATAACCTGAACAAGATTCTGGCCCAGGTTGCCGGATATTTAAGGTAAAGGGGGAGCACGATGAAAACTTATACCTACCCTCAAAGCCAAGAGTTGTTCAAACGTGCGGGAAAAGTCATTCCTTCCGGGATTTATGGGCATTTAGGCCCCAGTCAGGGCTGCTATATCCCCACACAAGCCTTTCCATTCTTCCTGGAGAGAGCGCAAGGGGCTTATATGTGGGATGTGGACGGGAATCGCTTCATTGATTATATGTGTGCCTATGGCCCTAATGTCCTCGGTTACAACGACCCGGACGTTGATCAGGCAGTGCGGGAACAAATGCAAATCGGCAACTGTACAACCCTGCCAACCGCCAAAATGATCGAACTGGCGGAACTGCTGGTCGATACTGTAGACTCCGCTGATTGGGCGTTTTTCGCAAAAAACGGTGGCGATGTAACGAGTTTTGCCTTAATGATCGCCAGAGCCGCTACCGACAGACCGAAGGCAATCCTGTTTAAAGGCGGCTACCATGGAGTTGCACCCTGGGCGCAAAAGCTCGGTTATCCGGGAATCACTGAAGCGGACACCGAAAACAACATTTATGTACGCTGGAACCACTTTGAAGACCTTGAGCAAGCAGTACAACAGTATCCCGGTCAAATTGCCTGTGTTATGGCAACACCATATCACCACCCGATTTTTGAAGACAATCAGCTGCCTGAATATGGCTTCTGGCAAAAGGTCCGTAAATTATGCACCGATCACGGTATTGTCCTGGCGATCGATGATGTGCGCTGTGGTTTCCGTCTGGACACCAGAGGCTCTGATCACTATTACGGCTTCAAAGCTGATCTGATCTGTTTCTGCAAAGCCATCGCCAACGGCTGGAATGTATCTGCGTTATGCGGAATCGACGGCTTGAAGGAAGTGGCCAGTTCCGTAATGTACACCGGTAGTTACTGGCTCTCAGCTGTGCCTTTCGCCGCTGCCATAGCCACTATCACAAAACTGAAGCAGATCGACGGACCACAAACGATGCTGGAAAAAGGCAAAAAACTGACCGACGGTTTACGTGAGGTTGGCAGTAAATATGGATTCGATTTAAAGATCAGCGGTGAAAGCTCTTTATGGTTTATGCGCATCACCAATGACGATAATTTGGTTTTGCATCAGGAATGGGTTGCCGAATGTGTGCGACGCGGTGTTTTCTTCACCAATCATCATAATCAATTTATCAATTGTGCCATGACCGATGCAGACATCAGTTTCACACTGGAAGTCGCGGAGGAAGCATTCAAAGTAGTTAAAGAGCGTCATCCTGAAATCGGCGGTTAAAAGGAGGGGGCTAATGTTATGGGATTAAGTAAAGAAGAGTTGGCACGCCTGGAAACCAAAGCTCATGACCTACGGCATTCCATCGTCAATACTGTTCTTTTCGCAGGCAGCGGCCATATCGGCGGGGCTTTAAGTGCTCTGGATATCATGGTAATGCTCTATTATCACTTCATGAACCATAAGCCAGGTGACCCGCATTGGGAAGATCGTGATCGCTTTGTGCTCAGCAAAGGTCATGCGGGCATCGGATTTGCCAGTATCCTGGCAGATTTGGGTTACATAGAAAAAGAGCAACTGAAGACCTTTAACCTTACCGGATCAAAACTGGGCATCCACCTTGACTCTAATAGAATCCCCGGCGTTGATGCCTCCACCGGTTCGCTTGGTCACGGATTGTCCATTGCGCTGGGCATGGCGCTGGCCGCCCGCCAACTTAAGAAAAACTACCGCACATTCTGCATTTTGGGCGATGGCGAGTGCGATGAAGGATCGGTCTGGGAAGCGGCCATGGCGATCTCACATTTTAGAGCAACAAATTTAGTTACTTTCATTGATCGCAATCAGTACATGATCGACGGTAACACCGAAGAAGTCATGAAACTGGAACCCTTTGCCGAAAAATGGCGTGCCTTCGGATTTGATACCCTGATCATCAACGGCCACAGTTTTAATGAGTTACATACTGCAATTGAGCATGCATTAGTTGCGTCAGAAAAGCCTGTGGCGATCGTGTGCAATACTGTTAAGGGCTGTGGTGTCAACTTTATGGAGGGCAACTACAAGTGGCATTACGGCGCTATAAATGAAGATGTGGCTGAACAGTGCCATCGCAGCCTGGATCAGTACTATGAGAAACGTGTTCAGGAAAAAGGAGCGTGACTGAAGAATGGCTGGCGGAATTTCTTACACCGTTGATGAAACTACCAAACTGTCCACAGCTGAGGTATATGCCAAAGCACTTTCTGATCTGGCCTTACAGGATCCACGCATTGTCGTATTAACTTCGGATCTGGCCAAGTCTACCAAGATTGGCGTTTTCGAAGAACGCTTCCCGGACCGCTTCTATAATGTAGGCATCGCTGAGCAAAACATGTTCGGGATTGCATCCGGCATGGCAAAGTGCGGGCTAATCCCGTTTACTTCCTGTTTCGCGGTTTTCACCGCGTGCCGTGGCCTTGATCAGGTCCATACGGACATTTGCTATCAGAATCTGAATGTGAAAATGATCGCCTCCCACGCCGGCACTTCTTTCGGCCAGGCAGGCACTACCCACCATTCTACGGAAGACATTGCGATTATGAGATCGATGGCCAATTTAACAGTCATCGTTCCCGCCGACGGCCTGGAAACCGCCAATGCCGTTAAGGCTGCGATTGAACTGAATGGCCCTGTTTATATTCGGATTAACCGTGGCTTTGATCAGATTGTTAACGATGGAATGGATTATGGCTTCCAAATCGGCAAAGCCGTTCAATTAATGGATGGTACGGATCTAACCATTATTGCCTGCGGTTCGGGTGTCTTCCAGGCGGTACAGGCAGCGCGCGAATTGGCTTTCAGCGACGGAATCAAAGCCCGGGTACTGAATCTGCACACCATTAAGCCGATTGATCGCGAGGCTATTATGAAAGCGGTGCAGGAAACCAGGCGCATCATTACTGTTGAGGACCATACCATCATTGGCGGTCTGGGAGGTGCCGTAGCGGAGATCATTGCAGAAGGTGGAAAAGCATGTGCCTTCAGACGCCTGGGACTTCAGGACGCTTTCTCCCCCATCGGATTGCATGAAGACTTGATGTCCTATCATAAAATTGATGCCAACGGTATCATTGAAACGACACGCGCGCTGATGAAACTCGACTTTGAAGAAGATGATAATTGGGAAGATGAGGTGTGATTACGGCATGGCACCTACTGATGAGATTTATTCCGCGAAGATATTTTTCAATGCCGTTTTGCCGCTCTTCAAAGAAATTGCATTAAGCACGGGCCTTAAGCGCTCATTCGCCGGCAAAAACGGTGTGATTCAGGTTAGCGCTATTGCTGACGACGGCAAATGGGGTACACATTTCTTGCTGAGTAACGGTGCAATGACTGTCCAGCTGGGAACGCATCCTTCGCCGACAGTTGATCTTGAGTTCAAAACTCTCAGATCTTTTAATGACTTCTTCAAAGGAACCAGTAAGATATTGCCGAAAATAAAAGGGATTAGCCATTTAGGGCTTTTGGTCCCCACATTCAGGACCTTGCTGAAAATGGCTGCTTTGCTGGGCGCCAAAGGCGCACCTGCGAACCCTCAGGAAAGAATATTACTCGTCCGACTATATTTCTACTTATTATCTTCCGGCATCAGTCAACTCAATAAATGCGGGCATCCCGAGGTGTCTTCATGGGCAAAAACGAGTCCGGATCGCGTCTATGCCTGGTCTGTTGATAATTACCCGGAGCTGGCAGCCTTCATTCGCGTTAAGGCCGGCAAAACGAAGTCCAGCCGCGGACTGTATCAACGTTCAAAGCCGTTTTTCACGATGCGTTTTGATACTCCCGAGAGCGCTTTGGGAATTCTCCTGCAAAAAGATGATATGCTCGCGTCGACCACCGCAAAGAAGCTGATCATGGAAGGTGCGCCGGAGTTTGGTGCCCAAATCGGTAACTATATGATGTTGGTGGGATCCTACGCTAAATAACGGCACAAAGATGAATTACGGCAGCTAATAGCGGCACAAAATGGAGCGATTGTATGAAGAAAAAAGGTAGCGCTGTTTTTCACAAAAACACATTTGATAAGATTTCGCCAGAAAAGAAGGATAAGATTTTTACTGTGGCAATCGCAGAATTTGCGGCCATGGGCTATAATGCTACCAATATCAATATGATTGCTCAAAAAGCTGACATCAGTATCGGTTCACTCTACAGTTACTTCAGTTCTAAAGAAGACCTGTTTTTGGCTATGGCTGAAAAAGGTTACGAGTTATTAGGAAAGGCTTTGGCTGAACTGCATCCTGAAGAAGGGACTGTCTTTGACGTCATTGAGCGCTTACTGCATATCACTGTTAATTACGCCGAACAGCATACCGACTTCTGTCTTATCTATATCGACCTGAGTACTGAAACTTTGTCCGGTTTGAGTGAACGCTTGTCTGACAACGTTGAAACAGACTATGTGAACGCCTATAAGGAGTTGCTGGCGGCCGCCAAAGAAAAAGGCGAAGTACGTTCTGATTTGGATGTTCCTATGGCTGCATTTTTCCTGGATAATCTGGTGGTCATGCTGCAGCTTTCAGTAGCCTCCAGCTATTATCGGTCAAGAATCAAGTTATATTTGGGGGAAGATGGTGCCCAGGATCGCGAAATGCTGATTGGCGGCTTGCTGGCTTTGATAAAGAGGGCTTTTTCCTGAAATTGTTTCACCGATAGTGTTTCGCGAGTGCAGCGCGGCCACCTTTTGAGGCAAATGTTGCTTTTTGAGAACAGTGTTCTGCGGGAGGGATCTTTGATGTCTAAATATGGTGGCTATATGGGCAAAGTTGTGGACATTGATTTATGCGCCCGCACCTATCGCCTGTACCCTTGGTCTGAGGAAGATCAGCGCCGCTACCTGGGCGGCAAGATCATGGCGGCCCGTATCATTGCTGATAATGTGGCCCCGGCTGTCGGGGCTTTTGATGATGCCAACATTCTGGTGGTATCAACCGGTCCGTTGAATGGCTGTAACACGCCAACGTCTGCGCGGTTCAATGTCTCGACAATATCGCCGCTGACGAATTTGCTAACCTCCTCCAACTGCGGCGGCAACTTCGGGATCTACCTGAAGAAAGCCGGTTATGATGCGCTCATTTTGCGCAATAAGGCGACGACGCCAATCTGGATGGAGATCAGCGAGGATCAGGTGCTGTTCCATGACGCGGCGCACCTGTGGGGTAAAACGACGTCGGAGACGCAGGCTTTGCTGCCAGGCAATGACGGCTATCTGGCGATCGGTCCGGCTGGCGAGCACCGGGTCAAATATGCCAATTTGACCAGCGGAGAGCGTGTGGCAGGCCGCGGCGGTACTGGTGCGGTGCTGGGCGACAAGAATGTGAAAGCGATAGTAGCGCGCGGCAACCGGAAGCCGGACATCGCTAATCCTGAAAAGACAAAACAGCTGACGAAAAATTGGGTTGCGGCGCTCAGAAAGCATCCTTTTTGCGGTGAGCGGCTGCCCAAATATGGCACTGCCGGTTTGGTGCGCTCCATGCAAAAGGGCCATACCTTAGCCACTAAGAATTTTGCGGCCGGCCAATATGATAATTATGAGGCGATCAGTGGCGAGACGCTGTCTGCCAAATATCTAATCAAAAATAAAGGCTGTATGACTTGTCCGATCCAATGTGGTCGCCAGGTCGGGCGCAGTGGCAAAGCGATCAAAGGGCCTGAGCTAGAGACGATCGGTCTGTGGGGACCGAACCTGCTCAATAGCGATTTGCAGGCGATTATTGAGTGGAATTACCAAATGGATGAGTTGGGCATGGACACAATCAGTGCTGCCGGTTGCGTGGCCTTTGCGATGGAGCTGAACGAGAAAGGGCTTTGGCAGAACGGGCTGGAGTTTGGCGTCACGGATCAGATTCCGCAAGTGCTGCATGATATTGCCTACCGGCGCGGCATCGGTGATGAGCTGGCGGAGGGTACCCGTTACCTGTCGCAGAAGTATGGCGGGTCGGAATTCGCGATGCAGGTTAAGGGGATGGAGTTGTCAGCCTACGAGCCCCGAGGGGCGGTCGGCCAAGGTCTCGGTTATGCGGTCTCCAACCGAGGCGGCGACCATCTGAATGCCGGCTATACGATGATTTATGAAGGCCTGGCCATGAATGTCAAACCGCGCAAAGTTCAGGCAAAGGCCGAATTGACAGTGCTTAATCAAAATATTATGGAAGCAGCTTCGGCGGCTGGCAGCTGCCTTTTTACGCTGTATGCCTTTGTACCGGGATTCTTAATCAAAAAGCCGCACTCCGTTATCAGCCGCGTCGTTAACGCAGTGATGGCCTCCTCATTGGTGGCCGCGACCCTGCGCTTGGTCATGAAAGCCAATGACAAAGTGCTGCCCATTCATATGCCCGGGCTACCACATTCGCAGCTGATCTCGGCGGTCACAGGCATGCGCGTTAAGTTTATGACGCTGTGCCAGATCGGGGAGCGCGGTTACAATCTGGAGCGCTTATATAATGTGAAGCGCGGCTTGACCGCAGCAGACGACCGACTCCCGGGGCGCCTGGTCAACGAGTTGGAAGATCCGCAACTGCCTGACAGCAAAGTGCCGCTAGCCATCCTGAAGCGGAAATACTACCGGATTCGGGGTTGGGATCAGAGCGGCGTGCCACTGGCAAAGACGCTGCGGAGGCTAGGGCTAGTATTGCGGGACTTCCTTATATAAATGAAGTTCTTCTATATTAGAAAACCGAAAATATTGGGCACTGTTTCTGCGCCAAAGGTCTTACAGGCCATTCGGTACATTGCCTTGGCATGGATCCTGTCGTGCCAGACGAAGCGGCGGCAGACTTTGCGCAGCGTCCATTCTTCCCCGTAGCTGCCATTAAACAATCTGTTAGCCAGATAATTTGGTACGCCTGTTTGTGTGATTTCCAGTTGTTCAAAGGATTGCAGGCGGCGTGTTACAATGATGCCAGCCTCATAATTGGCGCTATCGGCGGGGCTATTGGTGGCACGATCGGCACGAATTCCGATCTCACCAAAATAGTAGCTGTTAACTCCGCTGGTATGATCATACATTTGCTGCGCGGTGATCGGAACCTGACCATAAAAAGTCTCTCGCACCGATAATGCAGTGCGATTTTTGTCAGGAATTGCGTCAAACAGGCGTTGAAAATCCCGGGCAGATTTGATAGCCAGTTCTTTTAGCTTTAGATACTCCTTTATTAAGAGCGGTCGCTTCTCTGATTCAAAGAGTACATCCGAATCAGCATCAGCGATCCTTAACTCGGAAGCCTTCTCTTGGATGATGATGGCCTCAATTGTTTCATCGACGGGAAAGGACAGGCCATCACGCCATTGCAGATAGGACCTGATTTCGCGATCCATTTTTGCCAAGGCCTCTTCTTTGGAAGATCCCCGCGTGAAGGCACCGATGCAGTCCTGCGCATAAACCAGAGAATCGTTCCCATTGTGTTCCCAGATACAGTACACTTTTATTGCAAACACCTCGCTGCGGCGGTTGGAGCTGGAGTGAAATGCGAAACGTTC
>ENA-UOOI01003286-UOOI01003286.1-fermentation-metagenome-genome-assembly--contig:-NODE-3286-length-12443-cov-45.396432_pt1 | contig 12443 bp, 12 predicted proteins | sample MGYA00245779_ERZ724027 | MGnify/ENA primary metagenome ERZ724027 (study PRJEB28704, sample SAMN03018318) | fermentation metagenome | biome: anthropogenic terrestrial biome; feature: soil... | reverse complement strand
ATATTTCTGACGTTCGCGCTAAACTTATTCCACAAGGTTCCGATAGATAATAATGAAAAGGGAAATCAGGCGGCCGCCGGTTTCCATTCCATGCAGACCGGGCAGGAATGCCAACGAAGATTGAAGGAGGAAAGATTATGAGAATTAACAATAACCTGATGGCCATGAATACTTATCGCCAGTTGGGATTGGGCGAAGCTGCAGCCTCCAGATCCATGGAAAAGCTGTCTTCCGGTTATCGAATCAACCGTGCGGGAGATGACGCAGCAGGGCTGGCTATTTCAGAAAAGATGAGAGGACAGATCCGGGGCCTGACACAGGCTTCCAGGAATGCACAGGACAGTATCTCCCTGGTTCAGTCCGCAGAGGGTGCCCTGAGTGAGACACAGGCGATCCTTCAGAGAATGCGGGAGCTGGCGGTACAATCCGCAAGTGACACAAATGTAAATGCAGACCGGACAGCTGTACAAAATGAAATGGATCAGCTGGCCGAAGAAGTATCCAGAATATCCAATGATACCGAGTTCAACACGCAGAAGCTTTTGGACGGCAGTTTCAGCGGGACATTCCATATTGGCGCAAACGAAAGCCAGAACCTGCGGCTGTCGATCAGCAATATGTCATCTTCCGCGCTGGGCACCACTGCAGTGAATGTTACCGCTGATGAAGCCGGAACCGTTGTGAACACAGGGAATTCTTTCAGTGATGGAGTTTATAACGTAACGGCAGAAGACGAGAAATATTATCTGGCGGACAGCAACGGCAAGAACGTCGCCAGCAGTGATGATGGATTGACTTTCACATCCCTGACAGTGGAGGGGGACACCGTTACCTTTACCGATGAAGTGCTGTCCGGTACCGTAGCCATCAAGGGTGATGCGGCTGTGGGATCGGCCAGGGTGGCCAATAACGGTTTGGAAGCTGGGACATACAAATATGATCTTACTAACCAGCAGCTGAAGGATAAGAATGGCAATGTGGTTGCTACAGATTCGGTTGAGGCAGGCACATTTGTCGCATTGGATGGAACAACAACTCTGTTTACCGTATCTGATGCGCTGAGGGATGGCGCTTCGGTAAAGGTCGGCGGGGTTGATGTGTCCAGCCAGAAAGCCGCGGATCATTCCATTACCGTCATCAATGATGCCATTACCAATGTTTCCAACGAAAGGGCAAAGCTTGGTGCGACGCAGAACAGACTGGACCACACCATCAAGAACCTGGATACCTCCGCGGAGAACCTGCAGTCCGCAGAATCCCGTATCCGCGACGTGGATATGGCCAAGGAAATGATGGAGTTTACAAAGGACAGTATCCTGCAGCAGGCGGCACAGGCCATGCTTGCGCAGGCAAACCAGGCTCCCCAGGGAGTGCTGCAGCTGCTCAGGTAAGGATCGAATAACCGAACAGGATGGAATGCGAAAACCGATCAGGTAATACTGATCGGTTTTTTTTGCAAATAACTGTACGAAGCCGGCTTTCTGTTGTATAATAAATTTCGACACCATTTGGCCATTCGGACAGGAAATTCTATAAATTCTATAAAATCTATAAAAATATATATTATCCCCTAAAGTTATCTAAAATTCATCCGATAGTATTATCAAAGGATCCTGCCATTGAGCCGGATGGTTTTCATACAGGAAGCCGGGAAACATATGGCGGAAAACAGCAGAGAATACAGGGAGGAATGAGCAATGCCTGTCAGAATAGGCGGATTGGCATCCGGCATGGATATTGACGGAATTGTCAGTGACCTCATGAAAGCAGAGCGTACGCGGACAGATAAAGTGACGCAGGAGAAGACTCTTCTGGAATGGACCCGGAAGGCTTACACCGATGTCAACAAGCTGTTTGCGGAGTTTATTTTAAAAACACGGGAGTCCTTTGGGCTGACGGATTCTTCGTCCGGTTTCCTTGTCAATCAATCTGTCCGCGGCCTGAAGTGGATTCGCAGGGCCACGGTTGGCGATGCCGGCGTCGCGGATGTTTCTGCCAGGGCGGGGGCCGCAAACGGAGCCTATGGACTGACGGTCACACAGCTGGCGGCCAACTGGTCTGCCGCAAGCAGCGACGGGATATCTGCGGCGGGACAGAGCCGCGCCAGCCTGGCATCCCAGTTTGGGCTGACAGACGAGGATGTCGTTCATCTTGCCATCTCCACCGGAGCCGGCACAAAGGAGCAAAAGGTTCAGATAACGATTGAAAATGGCATGGCATCCGTCACGAAGACATCCTATGGGACAGGGGAGGGTGGGGAAGATTCCGTAATATCCCTTCTGAGCGGAAAGGATATCTCTGAACTATCCCTGAAAGAGCTGGCCAGTCAAATCAACAGGGCGGATATTGGAGTGACCGCCTCCTATGAGGAATCCATTGACCGGCTTTTCCTGCAGACAAATCAGACAGGGGCGGAGAATACCGTTTCCTTTTCCGATGAAAGCGTCCTGCATGATGAAACGGGACAGCCCATTCTGGATGAGAACGGGAATGCAGTTTCCTTTCTGAGCAAATTGAAGCTGAAGTATGACACAATGGGAACCGATGCGCAGGGTCGGCCGATACAAACGCCGGTCGATGTTTTGCCGGGCACCTATGCAGGCCGGGACGCGGTGTTTGATTTTGGCGCCGCCCGTGGCATTACCCGGCCTTCCAATCAGTTTACCGTCAATGACATTGATTTCGATTTGAAAGCAGTGGGCCGGACAACGGTCCAGGTGGATACGGATGAAGATGCTGTTATGGAAAAAATAACGGAGTTTCAGAGTTCGTACAACGAGCTGATCGATAAAATCGATTCATTGCTCGGGGAAGAAAAATATCGGGATTATCCACCCCTGACCACAGAGCAGAAGAGTGGAATGGCGGAAAAGGAAATCGAACTTTGGGAGGATAAGGCCAAAAGCGGATTGCTGCGAAACGACTCCCTTGTCGGCCAGGTCATGCAGAAAGCCCGCCTGGGCCTTTATGAGAAAGTCAAGGGCCTGGACGGAAGCTTTGATCAGCTGACAGAGATCGGGATTACGACGGAACGGTATGCCGCAGGCACCATGGGCGGCCGGCTGGAAATCGATGAAAGCAAACTGCGGGAAGCCATACGCAAGGATCCGGACAGTATTGTGGATCTTCTTTTTCATCAGCCGGATCCCGGTGTTGCAGATGAAACGGAGAAGAGACAGGATACGGGACTGGTTGGCAGAATGTACGGGGACATGATATCCGGCATGAAGGACATCATCGTCAAGGCGGGCCCGGGAGAAGATGCAAAACTGTATCGCAATGTGAACTCCACCATGCTTCTGGATTTTGTGACAAAGCACAGCAGCATCAGCATGTTGGATGAATCCATCAGCGATTATGAGGAAAAGGTTTATCGCATGGGGCTTCGCCTGGCAGACAAGGAAGAAAGCTACTGGAAAAAGTTTACTGCCATGGAGACGGCGCTCGATAAAATGAATTCCCAGAGCAATTGGCTGATGCAGCAGCTGGGGATGAAGTCCGGCAACTGACCGTTCGTGAGGCTGCCGGGAAGGCAGCAGAGGATGGACTGGAGGAATGGAGGATACAATGAATCAAAAGGAATCCCCGCATGAAAGGTTGCAGCTGTATGAGGAAATCCTGCAGAGTGCAGAAGGGATCCTGACCATTACGGGAGAGATGACGAGGGCTCTGGAGCAAAAGGACACGGATGCCCTGATCCGGGCATTGGTCCGAAAGCAGAAAAAGATTGACCGGATCCGTGAAAGGACTGTTTTCCCGAAAGGGTCAGACCAATCCGGCGGCCCGGAGGCAGAGAGGATATCTGTCCTGGAAAGCAGGTTGGAGGAAGTGTATCAAAAGATCCATGATCTGGATAACGTCAATCTCCGGATGGCGCAGGATTTGATGGAGGAATTCCGGGATGTGATTCAGGGGATTCAAAAGAATCAGAAGGTCATGCGTGCTTATGCAGGAGGAAGGCCAAAGGGGCAGTCCATTCTGCTCAGCAGGGTAAAATAAAAGTATGACAATGTAAAATAAAAGTATGACGATCGGCTTTTCCGGTTGTCAGCGGTATTTCGAAAAAGGGGAAGGACGAAAAGGGGGAATTCTATGGATCGGTATTCCAATGGCTATGAAGTCTATCAGGAGAATCAGATCAGCACTTCATCCCGGGGCAAGCTGCTGTTGATGCTGTATGACGGGGCACTGAAATATTTAAGATTTGCCCTTGCGGCCATGAAGGAGAAAAAGGTGGAAGAGGCCCATCGCAATCTGGTCAGGGTACAGGACATCCTGAATGAGCTGATGTCCACCCTGAACTTTGATGCCGGCGAGATTTCGGGGAAGTTATACAGCCTGTATGAGTATATGAACCGGGAATTAATCGATGCAAATATTCAAAAAGACGGCAAAAAAGTGGAAAAGGTATATGGCATGCTGGAAGAACTGCGTAATGTGTGGATGAAAGCGATTGACCCGGCCTGAAGATTTCCGGCAGGAAACAGCCTGAATTCGTCAAAATAGTCGGAGGTTCCATTGTCCGATTTTTTTGTTTCTGTCTGAAAAAGAGGAAATACAACAGCATGAGTCGAATATACAATCTAAGAATTAAGAAAGAGTGGCAATAAGTCCAATATATTCTGCCATTCTACAGGATCCTTTGCATGCATTTCATAAAAGGGGGCGGGGAATTGATCCGGATTCTGGACGATCCGACATACAAATTGCTGAAAAAGGCATTGGACGCATCCTGGCTGCGGCAGCAAGCCATTTCCGACAATATCGCGAACATTAACACACCTGGTTATCAGGCAGAGCGGGTGGTTTTTGAAGAAGAGCTGAAGAAGTCCATGTCAGACGGGCCGGCATCCCCGAATGCGGTACAGAACAGTTCCGGCAGCCTGAGGGGAGCAGACCGGGAAGTTGAGCCGCGGTTGGTAAGGGACAAATCTCCTGCCATGAGAAACGACAAAAACAATGTGGATATTGATCTTGAGATGTCGAATATGGCTGCGAATCAGCTTTTGTACAGCGCTTTGGTTGAGCAGGCCAATCAAAAATTAAATACCCTGCGATATGTGATCCGGGGAGGAGGTTGATCATGAAGGTATTTGACACAATGCAGATCAGTGCCAGCGGGTTGACAGCGGAACGTCTGCGGATGGATACCATTGCTTCCAATATAGCAAATATAAATACGACACGTACCGAACAGGGCGGTCCCTATCGGCGGAAAATCGCAGTTTTTCAGGAGAATCTGGAGACGGAACGGTCCAGGGAATCCGGCAAAATCGGGAGCGTCAGCAGGGGAATCAAGGCAGTGGGTGTTGTGGAGGATGAGAGTCCCCTGCAAAGTGTGTACGATCCAACCCATCCGGATGCGGATGCCAACGGGTATGTCAGTATGCCGAATGTAAATATATTGAATGAGATGGTGGATTTGATCGCATCCACCAGAGCCTACGAAGCCAATGTCACCGCAGTGAATGCCACAAAGGGCATGATGGCCAGGGCCCTGGAGATTGGCAGAGGATAAAGGCGGATACCGTACAGATAAAGCGACCCGGCTTTTTGCCGGATACGGTATTTTCAAAATGGAGAGGGATAGATATGGGAATCAATCCGATAGCAGGAGCTCCTTCGGTTGCCGCCCCCGGGACAGCGAAACCAGCCAGGACGGAAAAGGCGGATTTTGGCTCGGTCCTGAAGGAGGAGCTGAATAAAGTGAACGATATGCAGATAAAGGCGGATGAAGCAAGCCGGCAGCTGGCGACGGGGGAAGCGCAGGATATTCATTCCGTTTTGCTGGCTGCGGAGGAAGCAAGGCTTGCACTGGAAGTGACGGTACAGATACGAAACAAACTGATAGAATCCTATCAGGAGATAAATCGGATGCAGCTATAGCAGAGATGCACGAATTTCTGCAGAGGGTGGACATCATGGAATGCCAGACAGGCAGTCCGGTTTTTCCGTTCCTTTTGATAAAAGGTAGAATAAGGAAAGTGTTAGGAGTCTAAGCAGAGTGGGTAAAATCGTCGGAATATGGAATAAGCTATCAGGCGCCTGGATCAAATGGAGCAAGGCGAAGAAGACCAGTTTCATAATCGTGCTGTGTTCCCTTATCGCCGCAGTTTCCGTTTACAACCTGAGCAGAAATAAAAAAGCAGAATATGTTCCCCTGTTTACAAACCTGGATATCAAGGATGCTTCTCAAATGGTGGAGAAGCTGGATCAAAGGAAGTACTCAGACTACAAAATTGCGAAGAACGGCACGGCTCTGCTGGTGCCGGAGACCGATGTGGATCGGCTTCGCCTGGATCTGGCGATTGATGGAGCCCTGCCGGACAGTGGGGAAGGTTTTGAACTGTTTGATAAATCAAATTATGCCATGACAGACGCAGACAGGGAGATCCTGTATCAAAGGGCGCTGGAGGGGGAGCTGCAGCGCTCCATTCAATCCCTGCAGGAAGTGGACAAAGCGCGGATTCATCTGGCTTTATCCGAAGAATCCATTTTCATGAAAGAGCAGAAACCGGCCAATGCATCCATTATACTGACTTTAAAGCCGGGCAAGGATCTGGCCCCGGAACAAATCAAGGGAATCATATCGCTGGTATCCGGTGCAGTAAAAAATCTTCCGGAGGAAAATGTCCGGGTGGTGGACTCCAGTGCACATTTGCTCAGTGACGAAGTGCTAAATGAAGAGGATTCCTATCCATCTGCAGGGAGCGGCACGCGGATGATGGCTCTGGAAAAGCAATTCGAAAACAAGCTGAATAAGGATTTAAAGAATTTGCTGGAGCAGGTCTTTGGAACCGGCAAGGTTGCGGTATCCGTGAAAACCGATCTGGATTTTGATTCCCAGGACAGCACCGTGATTTCCTATGATCCTCAGCAAGTGATCCGCAGTCAGGAGGTTCGGATCAATCAGAACGGAACGTCGGCGGAAGGACAGGGCAGCAGCCCAATCGACAACAATACCCAAAACTACATTGATGAAAACGTAACAAAGGTCCTGGATCAGAATGGTGTAACCTCCTACGAATCCACAACGAATAATGAAGTCGGGGAAACCAAAACCCATACCACAAAAGCTCCCGGCGAAGTCAGGCGGATCACCGCGTCTGTTGTCTACGACGGCAAGCTGAATGATCAAACCCAACAGGCCATGCGCAATATCGTGTCGGCTGCCATCGGATACGATGAACGCCGCGGAGATACGATTCAGGTGGAAGGAGTATCGTTTGATACTTCCCTGCAGGATGAACTGGATCAGCAGACGCAGAAAGAAGAAGCCCGGCGGCGGAAGGAAGCCGACATAAAATCTCAAAGGCAGGCGGCTTCCCAAAGAAAGATTCTACTTGTGGCCCTGGGAGCCCTGTCGGTTTGTATTATCGCTGTCCTGACGGGATGGATCCTGGCTGCGAGGAAAAGGAAAAAGAGGCAGGAACCGGAGACCGAACCACCGCCAGCAGTTGATGAAGTGGCAGGCGAGCCGATTCCCGTGGAGGACATTCTGCGGGAAGAGCCACTGATCAACATTGAGCCAAAGGAGAGCAAGGAAGAGCGCAGCTTGAAGGAATATGCCCGAAAGAATCCGGACGATATGGCGGATTTGGTCCGGGCATGGATACTGGAGGATGAAGACGGTTAGATGGCAAAGGTAAAAAAGTTGATAGGGGTTCAGAAAGCTGCGATCCTGATGATAGCTCTTGGGCCGGATATTTCATCCAGCATCATAAAGAGGCTGCCTGACCAAATGATTGAAAAAGTAACCTACGAGATTGCCAACATGACGAAGATCACATCACAGCAAAGAAATGAGGTACTGAAGGAATTTCTGGATATGACATTCGCTCAGGATTATATCAGCGAAGGCGGATTGGATTATGCCAGGAATATTCTTACCAAGGCCCTGGGAACCCAGAAAGCGAAGGAAATGATTGATATGGTGTCTGAAATTACGCAGCAGCGCCGTCCCTTTGCCATGGCAAGAAAGGCGGATGCCCAGCAGCTGTTTCATACGATCTCCAGGGAGCATCCGCAGACCATAGCACTGATTCTTTGCTACCTTCAGGCGGATAAGGCGGCCACCATACTGTCCGGCCTGCCCCAGGAGCTGCAGGCTGATGTTGCAAGCCGGATCGCCACCATGAACCGGACGTCTCCGGTGGTAATCCGGCAGGTGGAATCCGTATTGGAGAAAAAGTTGTCCTCCCTTATTGGCAACGATTACGAGACGATAGGCGGCGTGGGAACTCTGGTCGACATTCTGAATTCCTCGGATCGGGGCACGGAAAAGAATATCATCAATGAGCTGGAGAAAGAAAAGCCGGATTTGGCAGAAAAGGTCCGGTCCAATATGTTTGTGTTCGAAGATATCATTACCCTGGATTCCGCTTCCATTCAGAGAATCCTTCGGGAGGTGGACAGCAGGGATCTTGCCCTTGCCCTGAAGATTTCCTCTGAAGATGTGGCTGATGCCATTTATCAGAACCTGTCAAAGAGAGCGGCCCAGACATTGCGGGAAGATATTGAGTTTATGGGCCCGGTCCGGTTGGTGGAGGCGGAAGAGGCACAGCAGAAGATTGTTTCGATCATACGGATGCTGGATGAATCCAACGAGATTATTATTGCGCGAGGTGGCGAAAATGTCATTGTCCCGTAGGCTGATCAAAAGCGATCAGGTGAATATGGAGGCGGGCAGCCGTGAGATTCCCCTGTCCCCGGTCAGGGAAACGCGCACTGCGGACCGGGAAACATGTGATGGGACTATGGCGTATGACGACAAATGGGAAGAGAAGCTCAGGCAGGCCCGGGACAAAATGGAAGAAAAGCTCCGTGATGCGGAGCATGAGGCAGGGGAACGGATTCGCCGGGCGGAAGAGCAGGCGGAGTCCATCCGGAAACAAGCCGGGGAAACCGGGTATCAGGCCGGATTTCAGAAGGGCCGTAAGGAAGGTTACAAGTCCGGTTGGGATGAGGCTGCCCGGAATGCCAGGGAAACGCAGGAACAGGCAAGAGCCCTGCTGACCGATGCCCATCGTGAAACCAGGCAGTATATCGCCAGGACGAGGGAAGAGATTATTCAACTGGCTGCCTCCATGGCGAAAGGCATGATCCGTTACAGTGTGGATGTCCGGGAGGAGAGCATTGTGGAAATGGTAAAAAACGCATTGCATCAGGCAGAAGAAAGGAAGCAGGTGCTGATCCGGTGTCCTGCGCAATATGTCTCCGTGTTGGAGGAGAACGTCAGGCAATTTCAAAAGGTATGCCCCAATGCCAATTTTGCCATTTTGGAGGATGCCTCCGTGAAGAGTCCGGGATGTATCATTGAAACGGAAGATCAGGTCATGGATCTTGAAATAGACAGGCAGCTGGACAACATTGTAAATGCCCTGCGGGATTGGAAAGAAGGAAAGGGGTAATGGACTTTTCTTTTGACTTTGACCGCTGCAGGCAATTTGTTGAGAATGGAAACTTCTATTCCACAGCCGGAAAGGTGACCCAGGTGATCGGTCTGACCATCATGGTGCAGGGAATAAAGGGCTTTGTGGGGGAGGTTTGCCGGATTCTGCTGGAGGGGAAAGGCCCGGATGTAATGGCAGAGGTGGTTGGGTTCCGGGACCGGCAGGTGCTGCTGATGCCGCTGGGGGATCTGAAAGGCGTCGGGTCGGGATGCAAGGTCATACCAACCGGTAAAGCACTTACCATTCCGGTAGGAGCGGATCTGCCGGGGAACGTGCTGGACGGCCTGGGCAAGCCCATGTCAGGGGATGGGGAGATAGCGCTGTCCCGGGAGAGCTGCCCTGTGGACCGGACTCCCCCCAATCCCCTGAAAAGAAAGCGGATTACCAATATTATGCCTACGGGGATCCGGGCAATCGATGGACTTTTGACATGCGGGGAAGGCCAGAGAATCGGTATTTTTTCGGGCAGCGGCGTGGGCAAAAGCACTTTGCTTGGTATGATCAGCCGGTACTGCAAGGCAGATGTCAACGTCATTGCATTGATTGGGGAAAGAGGGCGTGAGGTACGCGATTTCATCGAAAAGGATCTGGGAGAAGATGGGCTGAAGAAATCCGTTGTCGTGTGCGCCACATCCGATCAGTCCGCTTTGGTGCGAATCAAGGGAGCCTATGTGGCCACTACGATTGCGGAATATTTTCGTGACCGGGGGAAGAAGGTCATGCTGATGATGGACTCGGTGACCCGGTTTGCCATGGCCAAGCGGGAGGTGGGTCTGGCGATAGGGGAGCCTCCTGCCACCAAAGGGTATACCCCCTCCGTTTTTGCGGAGCTTCCCAGGCTTCTGGAGCGTTCCGGCACCTCCGAACGAGGCTCCATTACCGCTTTTTACACGGTGCTGGTGGATGGAGACGATATGAACGAGCCGATATCGGATGCCGTACGCGGGATTTTGGATGGACATATTGTTTTGTCCAGGAAGCTGGCCGCTCAGAATCATTTTCCGGCGATTGATGTACGGCAAAGCATCAGCCGCCTGGCCAGGGAGATTACTTCCGCGGATCAGGATCAAATGGCCGGGGAGATTCGCAATTCACTGGCTGTTTACGAAAAATCCGAGGATCTGATCAACATCGGTGCGTATGCAAAAGGATCCAATCCGCAGATCGACCGTGCCATTGCATTAAACGGACCGATCAATGATTTTTTGATGCAGAATGTCACAGAAAGTGTGGAATACGCCGATACTCTGCAGCGGATGCAGGAAATCCTGAAGAAAGATACGGGTGAAGTGAAATGAAGGCATTTCGGTATTCCATGGAAAGTGTGCTGCATTATCGCAGAAGTGTGGAAGAACAGGAAAAGCAGAAATACTCACAGATAGGGAGAGAACTGATCCTGCGCAAAAGAATACTGAAGGATTATGAAGAAAAGCTGGATGCTGCAGTTTCTTCCCAGTGCTCCTGCACAAAGCACAAGGTTTATGAATGGAAAAGCCTTCGGCAATATATCCTTTTTCTGAAGAAAAAGGTGGATATGCAAAGGCAACTGGTGGCGGAGACGGAAAAGGCAGCGGAAGAGAAACGCCGGCAGCTGATTCATGCCCAGAGAGATCGAAAGACGATCGAAAAGCATAAGGAACGGGCCCTGGAGAAATACGATTTTGATCTGCAGCAGGCGGAACAAAAAAGTATGGATGAGCTGGCCCTATATTCCTATATTCGGAAGGATCCGGGAGAGGAATCCATGAAAGGAGGGGAGTGAAAATGAAAATCAGCTCCGAAAAGGCAATGCAGACGGGATGCGTCCTGAAGAATGTCGGGAGGCGGAAGGCAGAAAATGGGAAAAGAGAAGATCCGGCTTTTTCAGATATGATTGTTCGGATTCTATCCATGTTTTTTAGGCCGCAGGGAGAATCCCTTTCTTCGGATCAGGCTTCCGCTGGTGAGACGAGGGGGGACGGGGACCCGCTGTTGGGAAGCGCCGGCCTTTCTGAAATGGCCCGGAGGACGGATCCGCAGGTATTTCAGACTGGCCTGTACAGTGCAGCAGTACAGGTGAGAGGCCCATTGACGGATGCTGACCTGCAAAGTATGGGAGGGCAGGAGGCTGTTTCTGCCGGTATACAGCAGACGGATGCAGAACAAGATGGGGCCGGTCCATTGGATGCCGGGACACAAAGTGCCGGGACGCAAAGTACCGGGACATCAGAAAGTTTGTTGAAAGATATCCGTTTACAAGGCGGCGGGATACCGGGCAACCTGGTGCTGGATGCCGGCTTACAGAGTACGGAGGTACAGGGAGCTATCCCCGCCGGCATACAGCAGATGGAGGTGGGGCAGGAAGATACCGGTACAAATAATGGAAAGCAAGGTACCGGGATATCGGGAACGCCTGCGTCAAACGTCCGTATGCAGGGTGCGGAGGTACGGGAGGTGGGATCTGGCCCGTCGCCAAATGCCGGCTTACAGAGTGCGGAGGTACAGGAGACTGACGGGAATCTATCGCCCAACGCCGTCTTGCACAGTGCGTGGGTGCGGGAGACTGGCTCATCGCCGGATACCGGCATTACCGCTGCAGGCGCACAGAAGACGGTTCCTGCGGATGCACGGCAGGAAGGGCAGGGAGGTACCGGCTCAGCGGGTATCCGAATACAAGGTGCCAGTGTATCGGACGGCAGGGATGTGGGATCTGTCCCACTGTCTGATGTGTCGGCGGCATCGGGTCCGGATGTACAGAAAGACGACAGCGGCGGGATTTCTCCGGGAGACACCGAAAACGTGGGACTACCGGATCCATCGGTCCCGGGAATGGAGCTGGCAAAGAAAACTGCCCGGCAGGTTCCGTCCCTTCCAATGGGAAACCCGGTTTGGAAGGAGGATCTCTCCGCTTCGGCGCCGGCGGCATCGAAAAACGCCCTGGAAAAAGATATCAGCAAGAAGATGGATGGAAAAGCGGGACAGACCGGAAACTTTTTAAAAGGCCCGGAAGTC
>ENA-UOOI01003285-UOOI01003285.1-fermentation-metagenome-genome-assembly--contig:-NODE-3285-length-12447-cov-3.363702_pt1 | contig 12447 bp, 10 predicted proteins | sample MGYA00245779_ERZ724027 | MGnify/ENA primary metagenome ERZ724027 (study PRJEB28704, sample SAMN03018318) | fermentation metagenome | biome: anthropogenic terrestrial biome; feature: soil; material... | reverse complement strand
CACCTCTTGGAGATTTTTTAATCATACAAAAGGACAGATGGGGTGAAGGTTTTGGGACGGCTTGGATGAGGCTTAATGTTCCATGGGGCATATATGGAATACACGGCACCAACAAGCCCCAATCCATAGGCCATGCCGCATCCTCCGGCTGCATAAGGATGAGAAACAGTGATGTCAACAAACTTTACAAAATGGTTAAAATAGGCACTCCGGTTAAAATAGTAGGAGGGCCTTATGGTTCGTTCGGGAACGGTTACAGGGTACTGTCTCCCGGTGACAGAGGGGCGGATGTTTATATTGTACAGGACAGGCTTAAAAAACTTGGGTTTTATAATGGAAGGCTGGATGGGATATATGGTATTGGAATGGAAAATGCTCTTACCAAGTTTTTAAAATCTAAAAATCTTTCCATATCAAACAAGATTAGTGCAAGGATCTACAAAGAGCTTGGATTGATATTGTTTGAGTAAAAGATCAACGCATTACCTGATTCTTTAGCTGTTCAACACGGGCAGAAATTTCATCTTTTGAGTGAAGTTTTCTGGATACACATACCTCGGCAGGGTTATCGCAAACAAAACATTTTCTCGTCGGCAGGCCCAGAGTGATATCATAAAAGCGCACACCTAAAAATGATAAAATAGAAACAAACAGAGGTGTACGAAGATGGTAAAGGTGTACGTTTTTCTTGACTTTTTCAGGAATACTAGAAATTCAAACTGCTTTCTATCATCAAATACCAAGACACCCCACTCTTCATCATGATACCTTATATAAAGTTCATCGCCCTCGCACCATGAACATCTTTTCATATCGCACCTCCACAATTGCTCTATTTTATCTTAAAATAACACAAAATTTAGCAATAATCATATGGTTATTTTACACCAATTCAGCTTTATCTTCTACAATGAACAGAAGGCGGTTCTCTGCAACTACCACAGAAGACCGCCACCTTATACTATATTTACCTGTTTCTTTAATTGTTCTACAACAGCAGAAATCTCATCCGATGAATGAAGCTTTCTTGATACACACACTGATGCAGGCTTATTACATACAAAACATTTTCTCGGAGGTAAACCAATGTCGCTGCGGCTGATCGGGTTTCCTTCACTGTCCATAACATCTATGTCTAGCATTCTGCCTCCTGTAATAGTGTCCTCCGTTTCGGCACATATTTTTTTTATCTTAAAGGCATTATCTTCTGTTGAAACGAAGAAAGCAGGCCCATCTTCATTTCGCATATAACCCTCTGAATAAACTTTATAGCCTTTGTATATTAAAATATCCCAGAACTCTCTACAAAGATTAAGGAAAATTTCATAGAATTCGTCACTGGTGCGGTAATTAAAGGGTACACAGAGGGTAACTGTAATTAAACACCTTTTGTTTTTTTGAACGATCATTCTACGTCTTATCCAGCGTTCTTCTCTTGCATCGAGAACTTTTAGCAATTTAATATCCATATTATTTCCTTTCATACCTTTTATGGCGTCTGTAAAAGATTCTCCATCGTGTATAGAGTTATTGTAACCGAAAGCAGATCGGCACATCCCCCAGGACTTATGTTATGCTTTATAAATTCTTTATCCATCCGAAAAAGCTCTTCCCTACCCTGTTGAGTTAGCGCTCCCCCTAGAGTAAGAACATTTTTTGCTGAACTTTTTACATATTCCACAGCCTCAATGCCACACCTTGAAATAACATTCGTATCCACAACCTGAGTCATCAGATGCAACAGCGCTTGCAGATAGATATCATTATCACTATAACAACCTATATTATAAAGCTCCCGCATAACTGGAAGCGCATATTTTCTTACAGAAACAAAGCCGGAAGATGCTTCTCCTCGAACACCCCATATACCATAGGTAACATAAAGCTGCCGACCTTTGGTCATTGGATCAGAATCATCTACTATCAAAAAATCCTTTTCAGACGATTTTGCAATTACAGATGCTGCGCTGCAAACAGTATTCGAATTAAGATCATGTAATGTACTGTAGCAGTAACCGGCCGCAGTAGATAGTATCCCCATGGAAAATATAGCCCCTTTGTGTGTATTTATACCGCACGTAGCATTGAACATAACCTTCTCACACTCAATACCAACCGGACGAATTTTCTCAAGAGTGTTTTCATCTATGCTGCCAAGGCTACACCCTATTTGTGCAAACTTGCTGAAATAGGATGAAATAGCCTCAATGCTTTTCATAAAGGTAGAAAAATCCATATCCCTATGGGCTCCACTGTTTATACGATCAACCAGACCAGGTTTAGGTGAAGCAGAAACCTCAGAAATTAGGGCATTTACGCAGCAATCCCCAATCTGTTCACAAGCGTTTATAATGCTCTTCATAAATGCTCTCCTATCTTTTGCTATATGTTATATAAAAATCATAACTGTATATTTGTTTAGAGTGTTTCATACTATATTTAAATTCCATTCAAAGTTCAAAAGAATATACCTTTGGATAATTAATCCACATAAATACTTTTATTGTGGATTAATTATCCATCTGAATTGGTATAACATTTCCTTATATATAATCTACCAGATAGTTCAAATGACAATTTATAATATGCTTTAAGTAATTAGTCCAGATCTAAAAGCTTATCGTAGTTATAATTAAGCATAGCATACAAATCTTTTTCTGAAACTCCCATATAATTTAAACTCTGGGCAAACATTCTTAATGTTTCAGGAGAAAGAGTTTTCCTTGGCTGACCTGTATCACTGGAAATAATCAGATTTTTGCTCCCCACAAGATCTATTGTTTCTTTATAAAGAGATAGAGGAATTGGTTTTGGAATTTGGCTAAGTGCATTTCCAGCACAAAATTCTACATAAGCTCCCATATCAACGGCTTTTTTAACTTGTTCGACTGTGCAAGAAGGCGGTGCAAAGAACGGATGTGTTAAAAGAACCTTTTCACAACCAACTTCCCTGGCTGCTTCAATAACCATAAGTGCTTCATGAGCAGATAAATGGCTTGTACCAATTATTGCGTTATGCTGCTTTACAAGCTCAAGTATATAATATACTTCAGGAATTAATTTTCCATTTTCATCAAGAACAGTAATTCCTTTTATTGGGTAACTTGTTTTACCATCGCCTTGATGACCATAAGCGCCAAGTTTACCTGTTTCTTTATAATGCGCAAGGGAATGATAAGAAGGCATCCATACCTCTACAGCACCTAACTTTAAAGCTACATCAACTGCAGCTGGATTAATGCCACCTGATTGAAGGTTAAGAACTACACCACCAAAAATCTTAATCCCTTCAACCTGATTTTGTGTATGATAGGCCCTTAGCATAGTTGTATCAGCATGACATTTAAACACTATGGCACGCATTCCGGCATCACGACAAGCAGTTGCTGTCTCAACATCATTTGCAATACGATCAAAAACATCAGGAGCAGTATGGATGTGTAAATCGCAAGCTCCTTTAATACTTATTCTAGCCAATTAAGCCACCCTCTTTTTTAATATTTGCTGCATATTACTATTCATAACAAAAGTAACAACGCATATAGCAAGTCCTACAATGCTCCACATAAGGTTTGGAATCAGCAGCATAATACCGCCAACAACAAAAGCTAATCTTGCAATTGCATTTATATTCTTGTTTGTGTACCCGGCAATTGCCATACCGATAAATAGTACACCAATGATAGCAGTTATAACACTAGTAATGATATTCCCAAAACTACCAATTAAAAGCAAACTTTTATTATATACAAAAGTATACGGTACTACAAATCCTGGTAATGCAATAAAACATGATAAAAACCCTGTTTTTACCCACTTGGATTCTGCAATACCTGAAGCTAGAAATACAGCGGCACAAACAGGAGGAGTTATAGTTGCAAGACACGAAAAATAAAATACAAACAGATGTGCAATTAACGGTTCCATATTAAGAGAAATAAGAGCCGGTGCAAGAATAGCTGCTGCAAGCACATAAGCTGCTGTAGTAGGTAGACCCATACCTAAAATAATACAAACTACCATAGAGAGAATCAGACATAAAAACAGGTGATTCTGCCCAATACTCACTATAAGATTAGATAACTTAACTCCGAACCCTGTCATGGAAATCAACGAAATAACAATCTGAGAACCTCCAAGAAGAGCTGCCATATCTAAGATACTTGATGCACCGCTTAATGATACATTAAAGCAGAGCTTTCCAGTATCTTTTACTGCCTTTGAAAGACTTTTTGAAGTTATAAAATAGCAAATAGCACATGTTATTATAGCCCCAACAGTTGCATAAAAAGCAGCAGTAGTAACAGTATAAGAACATACTAGCAAGAATATAAATACGGCAATAGGAACAAAGATAATCGTATATTCCATAAACGATATCTTTTCTTTCATATCTTGTCCTCTTATTCCTTGCTTAAGAGAAATATAATGTACTGATATATATGCTCCTAAATAATAAAGTAAGGCTGGTATAATTGCTGACACTGCAATCTTTATATATGGTACACTAATTAGTTGTGCCATAATAAAAGCGCCAGCTCCCATCATAGGAGGCATAATCTGTCCACCAGTAGATCCTACAGCAGAAATTGCTGCAGACCACTCATTATTATATTTGGATTTTTTCATAAGTGGGATGGTAAAAGTTCCAGTAGCCACTACATTTGCCATTGCACTTCCCGATATCATTCCGAAAAGCCCACTTGAAATTAATGACACTTTCCCAGGCCCACCTACAGATTTACCTGTTAATTTCTGACCTATTTTAATAAATGTTTGAGAACCGCCTGTCGCTGACAAAACAGCACCAAATATTCCAAACATGGCAAGCATTGTTGCTGAAATTCCTACCATTGTTCCCCATATACCATTTGTACTGTGATAAAAGGTTTGAAATATAAAGCTGAATGTAAAATTTTGATGTCCCCAGTCTCCTGGAAAATATTCACCAAAACGTGCATATATTAAAAATATGACTGCCATAATGGGAAACGTTAAGCCAACAGTTCTTCTACTAGCTTCGAGGATCAAAATTACCAACGCTACTGCAAAGAAAGCATCAAAAGGACTAATCCATTGTAGCGGATCCCACAATATTTTATTATAAGAAAATATCATATATAAGGTTGAACTTGCAGCTACTAACATAAATATTACATCAATAACCGGGACTTTATCTAATGTTCTGCCTTTACGCGCCGGTTTTAAAATAAAGCACAGTGTAAGTATGAAAAAAAGATGGATACTACGCTGAACAATATCTGGGAATAAACCAAAAGCAGCCGTATAAAGCTGAAATATAATTAAAGCAATTGACAAAATAGTAACAAAACATTTCCAAAACCCAGAAAGTTTTCGCATGAAATAACATCCTTTCTTAATCTTTATATTCTGGAGGAATCAAGTTAGATGGTACTTTATAGCCCTTTTCTTTTAAATATTTAACTGTTCCAGCTTGCAGTGGAATCGAAGATTTTAATGATAATGCGAGAATATCATTTTTTGCTCCTTGTGAATATGCATTTTGCCATACTGATTTGCCACCTTCACACATTGCTTTTATCATATTGTAGCCATCTTCCTCAGAAAGATCTGATGTAGTTTGTGCACCCTGAAGTGTTGCAATTGTCTTAACATCATAATTAACGCCTTTATATGTTCCTGAAGGTATAGTTGCAGCAATCAAATAGGGATACTCTTTAGTAATTTTGGCCATATCCTCATCTGAAAAACTTAAAAGGCGAACCGGTTGTGCTGCAATCAGCTGCATTATATAGCTGTCATTTATAGGCCCTAATTTTACAGTTCCAATAATCTGCCTGTTTGAATATGCATCAGCAGCATCAGATTGGCCCGCTTCAAAATAACTTGGTGATACACCTAACAATTTCAAAACTGAATAAGTAATAGCTGCTGCAGAAGTTCCTGTACCACCAGGATTGAATTTCTTTCCTGCTAAATCGTAAACAGTTTTAACTCCTGATGACTCTGATACTGCAAATTGTTCTGGTGTAGTTTCATAGTACCAAAGAATTCTTAACTTATTATATGGTTTTCCGTCAAATGCGCCTGTACCATTATAATTCTCATAGTCTGTACTGGATACACAGTTTCCTACCTTGACCTCGCCACTACGTATACGTTTTGCAATATCTACAGCACCCTGTGATTCAGATACAGTTATCTTATATTGTGGGTATACAGTTGAAATGGCTTTACCGACTGATACCCAGTAAGGATAAAGCGCTGAACTTGATGGTGGAGCTGCAAAAGTAAAATACTGATTTTTTTTACTACTGCCAGTACCACTCTTCAATGAACACCCCGACAATAGTGTGAATGTTAAAGCGATTGACAACACCAATGCTATTTTTCTTTTCATTTGCCAACATCCTCCTTTTATTTTTTATATAACATGAGGTATAATATTTACCGCACGTGGTAAAACTATAATTTTTTTCGGAGCTTTTTCACTGCTAGCTTTTTCAATGGCAACCTGTAGGTTAGGAGCCCATTCCAGCATCATTTCATTAATATCTTTTTCTTTTAGGTTCTCAGATACGATAATTACTCTGCCTTTTGTCATAGCTCTTGCGTACATAAATGCCTTGTTACTTCCTACATTGAAGCCTTCTTTTCTAAATCTTTCAATTACATCCTGTGGTTTCTTTGCTTCCACCAGCCATTGACGAAATACACCCTCACCAATGCCATCCTCTGCATTCGCCATAAGTATGTATATACAATTTGGTTTCCCAAGCAGTTCTGCAACTGATAGGGCTTTTTGTGCCTGATACAGGTTACGATCTCTTGGATAACCTCCAGGACTGGTAATTACGATATCTGCTAGTCCGTGGATTTCAACTTCACTGACCTTCTGGCAAATTTCAACCCCTTTTGCATGAGCTAATTCTATATCACCTGCAACAAAAGCTATATTTTGTTTATGAGGATCCTGAACTGCATTCACCATGAATTTTACATTGACCATTTTTGCAGCTTCAAGAGCTGCTTCATGGAATGGATTACCATAAATAAATCCCATGGATGGCTCAAAAGGCCTAATTGGAAATGAATGATGAATCTTCAGTGTTTCGAATCCTGCTATACCAGGAACAATACTTTTTCTACCTCCACTATAACCTGCTGTATGATGAGGTGAAATAAGGCCTGTAGTAATGATAAATGAGTTTTCTACTGCTGCTTTATTAACATACAGTGGCATACCACAAGTTGTTTTGCCCAGATACACCATGCTTTCTTTGTCCATGCAGTTATGTACAATTACTTGATACCTTTTTTGGTATTCTGCACCTATTATATTTGCGATTTCATCCTCGGTGCTGGCTCTATGGCTACCGGTTGCAATGATGAACTTTATATTTTGGTCAGGAACTCCTGCACCGGTAAGCCTTGTTATAAGCTCTTTCACAATAATCTGATTGGGACCTGGTCTTGTGTGATCATTAACCACGATAAGAACTTTATCTTCTTTTTTTACCAGATTTTCAATCCTGTCAGATCCTATAGGATTATCCATCGCTTCCTTCAGCAGCTTTTCAGGTTGCATTGTTACTTTTGGGACATCTACATCGACGATTTCTAGTTCAATTTCATCACTTACAACAGCCCCTTGTGTGGTCTTACCATAAGGAACACTAATTTTAGGCAATATCCATCACTCCCCCTTTTAAATTTGATTTGGTTTTTGTGTTGAAGTAAATCTTACTATACCTGCCTTATCACATCGATGACGCTGCTGTCGCGATAATAAACCAATCCTACTATTTTATCTTTATATTGAATTTGTTTTGGTTTACCTACAATTTTTTCTGCAGTATTCTTAAGCTCTTCAATTGTATTCAGCTTGATACCGGCAGAAGATAGTCTTTCAATCAAATCCTGGCGTAGAGGATTTACTGCAATGCCATATTCGGAAACAAACACATCTACAGTGCTTCCCGGAGTTACTATGGTATTTACCCTGTCAAGAACAGTTGGTATCCTGCCCCTTATAAGAGGTGCTGCAACAATGGTCATTTTAGCTCCTGAGGCTGTATCTGGATGGCCTCCTATAGCACCTCTAATAACTCCATCTGAACCTGTAAGCACATTTACATTGAAATTTGTATCTATTTCCAGAGCACTTAATACTACCATATCAAGCTGGTCTACTGCTGAACCTTCGATACCTGACCCAGCATAGTGATGCCCACTTACAACACAGTGGAAAGGATTTTCCCTTATGCTTCTTACAGCTTCAAGGTCAAAGTCCTGTACATCCAAGAGCTTTTTAATGAGACCTTCCTCATGAAGCTTCACAATTGCACCTGTGATGCCTCCTAAAGCAAAGTTTGCCTTGATACCTTTTTTAATCATCCTATCACGGAGAAAACGCGTCGCCGCAAGAGAAGCGCCACCGGTTCCAGTCTGGAAAGAGAAGCCGTCTTTGAAGTAACCAGAATTTTCCATAACATCTACGGCCATTTCAGCGATTTTCAATTCTCTTGGATTTGTAGTAAACCTTGTTGCACCACTTGCAATGCCCTTTGGATCCCCTATCTCATCAACTTTAACAATATAATCCACATCAATTTCAGGAATGGCACATGGTGTATTAGGATAAGGGACGATATTATTTGTAAGTATAATGGTTTTTGCGGCATACTTAGCATCTGCCATTGCATACCCTAATGACCCACAGTCGTAAGAAGTGTCTCCATCTCTGCTAATACCATTTGCATTACCCGCGCAGTCGCAAGATGGTGCTCCCAAAAATGCCACATCAATCTTAAGTTCCCCTGATTCTATAGCATATGCCCTGCCGCCATGGGATCTGAAAATAACAGGAATATTCATAAGTCCATTTGATATGGCATTTGCAAGTTCTCCCCTTAGACCGCTCGTTTCAATACGCCTTACAAGACCACTTTTTATATGTTCAATCATTCGTGCGTGACAATCGGTCAATGAGCTTGCCGCCACTACCAGATCTTTAAAGCCCATCCTTTCCAGTGTGTCTAAAACCATGTTTACTATATAATCACCATTTCGAAAATGATGGTGAAAAGATATTGTCATACCGTTTTTAAGCCCTGACAGTTCAATTGTTTTTTCTAGGGATTCGATCATTTTATTATTATGTCCATTTGGAGCTTTCAAGGTATCTTCATAAGCTGTACCACCATGGCGTTTTCCGTCAAAGGCTTTTAAATTTCCCAATCCCTCTATTTTGTCTGGGAATTCAATACCCAGTATATTTTTCATAAACTTTCCCTCCCTTATGACCTTTTATAAACACCAGATGCTTGCGCAAGTTCAAGAGTATGCTGCGCTCTGAGTACAATAGGTTTGTCAATCATCTTACCGTTTAGGCTGACTACTCCAAGTCCTTTGAATTCAGCCTCTTTCAAAGCTCCAATAACTCTCTCTGCATGGTCTATCTCTTTCTGCGTGGGAGTGAAAATCTCAACAACAGGTGCTATCTGTCTTGGATTTATAACTGACTTCCCATCAAAACCTATATCCTTTATGAGCTGCACCTCCCTGCGGAAGCCCTCCTCGTCGTTTATATTCGAAAATACAGTATCCAATGCGGCTATGCCCGCTGCTCTAGCAGCAATAATTATCTGAGTCCTAGCATGAAAAAGCTCCACTCCAGATGAAGTTCTTGTTGTCTTTAAATCAGTCACATAGTCCTCTGCTCCGAGAGCAATACCAATCAAACGTTTGCTTGCGGTGGCTATGGAGTACGCATTTATAACACCCAATGCACTCTCAATAGCGGCCATCATGCCTGTACTTCCAACCTCAATACCATACTTTTTTTCACACTGGGTTATATAGTTGTCCACATCAATAACATCCTGGGCTGTTTCAGATTTCGGAAGCCTTATAATGTTGACTCCTGCTTTAACCATCGCTTCAATATCAGCTTTTCCAAACTCAGTGTTTAATGGATTAACTCTTACAACCTTCTCTACATCCCCATAGTCAAGAGTTGTTAGTGCATTATAAACAAGGAATCTTGCCGCATCCTTCTCAGCCAGCTTAACTGAATCCTCAAGGTCAAACATCAGGGAATCTGCACCATAAAGATGCGCATCCGTCATCATTCCAGGATTATTGCCTGGGACAAACATCATAGTCCTTCTAAGCCTTACCTTCTGATACGCCATATTACTCACCCCACCTATAATCAGTAGAACCAATTACCCTGTAATATGCAGCCATAACTCTTGCCTTAATTGTACAGTTTAAGGCTCCTCTGTCATTTGCAATAACTTTTACATCTTCAGCGCCCAGATCCGTTAAGGTTTTTTTGATGACATCTCTTATCTGCTCTCCAAACTGCTTTTCAACAGTGCTTTTAAGATTAATTTCAATACCTTTTGTGCCTTTCTCCAATATAACCATTATATCGTTAGACTCCAACGTTCCTGCTGAAGCACTATTTTTTATTTCCAATGTAAACACAACCTTTCAACTAACTTACTATATGTCAATTAGATTATTACCACCTACAATTTACTTACTTTATTTTTCCTCTGAACAAATCTTATCTGCCCACCCATTATAATTACTTCAATTTCTCTGTCTGTCAGATCTACAACTGCCTCAAATGAAGTCTTTTTTGTGATATTAAGCACTACAACCTTTCTGGTCCTAATTTGACTGATTGCATTCTCAATACAAAGTTCATCGCCCTGACCAATATTGTCGTAATCCCTAATGTTTGAAAAAAGCAATGGAATTACTCCATGATTAACCAGATTATTCTTATGAATTCTTGCCATAGACTTAGCTATAACAGCCTTTATGCCCAAATACATAGGTGCAATGGCAGCATGCTCTCTACTGGAACCCTGGCCATAGTTTTCGCCACCTATGATGATACTTTTACCATATTCTCTGGCTCGTAAATGAAAATTAGGATCTATACGTCCGAAAACAAACTGGCTGATTGCTGGTATATTGGAGCGCAAGGCCGAAAACTGTGCATTTGCAGGGATAATGTCGTCGGTGGTAATATTATCACCAAGTTTTGTAACAACCCTTGCCCGTAAAATATTCTCCATTGGTTCATTTATGGGCATTGGCTTAATGTTGGGTCCTCTTATTATTTCAACATTTTCGGCATCACCCTCCGGCTTAATAATCATATTATCATTAATGATATATTCTTCAGGTTCCTCAATTTTCTCCAGTACACTTGTGTCAATAACAGTCCTGGGATCTGTAATATATCCAGTTAAAGCCGTGGCTGCTGCCACTTCGGGGCTTGCAAGGTAAAGATAGGCATCCAATGTGCCGCCTCTTCCTTTAAAGTTTCGATTTGAAGTTCTGAGAGAAACTCCTCCCGTATTTGGAGCTTGTCCTATACCAACACAAGGACCACAACCACATTCGAGAACTCTTGCACCCGAGGCAACAAGCTTCGAAATGATACCATCTCTTAGCAACATGCTGAATATCTGACGGCTTCCCGGTGCAATAACCAGGCTGACATCATCATTAACGGTCTTGCCTTCCATAATTTTTGCGGCTTTAGCGAAGTCGGTATAAGAACCATTTGTGCAACTTCCTATAAACACCTGGTTTACCTTGACATTTTTAAGTTCAGATGCCTTTACTACATTATCAGGCATATCCGGCTTGGCAACTAACGGCTCAAGTGCATTAAGGTCAATTTCCATTATATCATCGTATTCTGCATCATTGTCTGGATGCATCTCAACCCAGTCAGATTCCCTTTTTTGCTTGACAAAAAACTTGTGAACCTCCTCGTCACTTGGAAAAATAGAAGTTGTAGCCCCTAGTTCAGCTCCCATATTAGCAATTGTGGATCTATCATAAATACTAATATTTTTAAGTCCTTCACCGCTGTACTCAAAAACCTTGCCCAACCCACCTTTTACGGTAAGCCTTCTTATCATCTCTAAAATAATATCTTTTGCAGATACCCCAACCCTTAACCTACCTTCTAATTTTACATTTACAACATAAGGCATTTTTATGTATATAGGTTCCCCAGCCATAGCCATTGCAACATCCATACCACCGGCACCGATAGACAGCATACCGATTGCCCCACCAGTAGGGGTATGGCTGTCAGAGCCTAAAAGAGTTTTACCGGGTATGCCAAAACGCTGAAAGTGAACGGTATGGCATATACCATTGCCTGCCTTGGAAAGATAAATTCCATATTTTTTAGCAACAGATTGCAAATACAGGTGATCATCAAAATTTTTGTTATCAGCATAAAGTAAATTATGATCAATATAGCTTACAGACTTTTCTGTTCTTACCCTTGGAATATTTAAAGTTTCGAATGCAAGGTACGCCTGTGTACCTGTAACATCATGGGTAAGAGTTTGATCAATTCTTATTGCAACTTCATTACCTGCATCCAGGCTGCCTGAAATATAATGAAGTTGCAATAAGAAT
>ENA-UOOI01003282-UOOI01003282.1-fermentation-metagenome-genome-assembly--contig:-NODE-3282-length-12455-cov-2.298145_pt1 | contig 12455 bp, 8 predicted proteins | sample MGYA00245779_ERZ724027 | MGnify/ENA primary metagenome ERZ724027 (study PRJEB28704, sample SAMN03018318) | fermentation metagenome | biome: anthropogenic terrestrial biome; feature: soil; material... | reverse complement strand
AGGCGGTATCAGGGGGCAGGCAATTTTTTAGAGATTGCTCTGGGTGCAAACAGTACTTTTCCCATAGACATCTATGTGCCGGAAGAGACTCTTGAGGATGCGAAAAATATTATCGTGGCTGTACCTCTGGAAGAGTCCGATATATAAGTGAATGTTGATTTTAAATGAAAACCAGTATATGATATAAGCAGATAAATAAATTCGTATCATAGATGCAGAATTAGATTGGTGATGGAGCGGCTACATAAAAAGAATTTTTAATTCTCATATGCAGCCGCTTTTCAGTTAAGAGGGAGATCCATGAAAGCAATTATCCCTGAATTTGATGAAAATTCAGCAAGACCACTTTATTTACAGTTATATGATTATATAAAAAGGGAAATATTATCCGGTGAAATGGATCCGAATGAAAAGCTTCCGTCTCTCCGAAATCTGTCAGAAAAGCTAAAGCTTAGTATTACCACTATAAATCTTGCCTACAGTCAGCTGAATGTAGAAGGATATATATACAGCAGACCGCAGTCCGGATATTATGTGAGTAACATCCTGCACAGAGGAAAAGTGAAGGTAGAGGAGAAGAATAAGGCCGGCTCTTTCCATGAAACAGAATACTCTTTATTTCCTGTAGACGTGGAGAAAACGGATGAATCTTCCATTTTTCAGTATGATTTGTCCTGCTTTGACTTTAATAAATGGAAAAAATGTATGAACAAGGTCTTGACGGAATATCCGCAGCTGCTGATGTTTGAAAGCGATCCTCAGGGAGAGCTGGCGTTAAGGTATGAGATTTCTAAATATATTTACCGGGCCAGAGGCGTCATATGCAATCCGGAACAGATTGTTATCGGAGCAGGAACCCAGCAGATTACCAGCCATTTATGCCTGATTCTTTCCAAACTGGGCATTAACCATGTGGCGGTGGAAGAACCGGGATATCTGCCGGTAAAGAATATGTTCAGAGATCGAGGTTTTGTTATGACCCCTGTGGATGTGGATAAAGAAGGAATCAGAATCGGTAAGCTTCCCGCAAACATAAGGTCTGCGGTATATGTGAGCCCTTCCAATCAATTTCCCACGGGGGCGGTCATACCTATTTCTAAAAGGTATCAGCTGCTGGAATGGGCCAATCATAACAACAGTATTATTATTGAAGATGATTATGACAGTGAGCTCAGATATTTTGGAAAGCCAGTATCCGCATTACAGGGACTTGACCACAACCAAAGAGTGGTCTATTTGGGTTCTTTTTCGTCTACTCTGTTTTCTTCCATAAAGATCAGTTATATGGTGCTTCCCGCGGGGATGGCAGACCTCTTTAAAGAGATCGGTCATGGATACACGCAGACTTGTTCTAAAACGGAACAGCTGACATTGGCGTTGTTTATGGAGCAGGGCTTATATCAGACTCATATCAAAAAGCTGAGGCATCTGTATTCACAGAAGCTGCAAAAAGTCATAAGTTCGATCAACAAATATGGGAAAGGAATCATAAGTCCTACTAACACCTCTTCAGGAATCAACATGATCATGAATGTGCAAAGCAGGAAAAATGCAGAAAAGCTCTGCTGCGAAGCAAAAACGCTGGGGGTATCGGCCACGCCGGTCTCTATTTATGCGGATGATCCGGAGGGGCAGCAGTCTACGGCTCTGGTTTTCTATTATAATCAGATTCCTATTCAAAAAATAGAGGGTACGATCAAAGCATTAATAGAAAAGTGGACAGAAGATAAAGGAAAGGATTGTTTCAGTGAATGATAAAAATAAATACGATGTAATCATCATAGGCGGAGGAGCTTCCGGCCTTTTTTGTGCCGCTTCCTATGGAAAACTTGTCAAAGGACTGATCTTAGAAAGGTCAGATTCCGCAGGCAAGAAGCTCCTTATGTCTGGAAACGGGCAGTGCAATGTGACGCATGGGGGCGATATAAAAGAATTTATAAAACATTATGGGGAGAACGGCAAGAAAATCCGCAGCGTTTTATATCCATTCAATAATCAGCGCACCGTGGATTTTTTTGAGGCAAGGGGCATCTCTCTTTTTGAGCGGCAAGACGGCAAGGTCTTTCCTACCTCCTTAGACGCTCAGGATATTTTAAGCATGCTTAAGGATTGCAGCAGCGGGAATGGATTTGAGGTAAGTTATGGCCGTTGTGTTTGTAAAATAGAATATTCCGGCGGAAAATACGAGGTTTTGTGCAGCGATTTGAAGCATGAAAGACTAATAAAATATAGTGCCGATAAGGTAGTGGTGGCGGCAGGCGGATGCTCCTATCCGTCTACAGGATCGGATGGCAGTATTTTTCAGGTTTTAGAGGAATTAGGATTGGAGATCATAAGCGTAAGGCCTTCACTGGTTCCTATTTTTGTGCAGGATTATCCTTATAGTTCTCTGTCGGGAACCTCTTTCTCTCCTGCCTCTGTTACAGTAAACGGAAGAGAGAATCGGGACGACCTGCTGATCACTCATACAAATTTTTCAGGTCCTGCCGTAATCAATATTTCCCGATACGTAAAAGCGGGGGACAAAATGCTGATCAATTATTTCCCGGGAAAAAGCTTTGAGGAAATATTTTCCGAATTCAAGAAAAATGTTCCAAAAAGTAGTAAACAGACGGCGGGTTTTCTGTTAGAATATTTAGGGACGGGAGTATCAAAGCGTTTTATTGAAAAAATTTGTGAGCGTGCTGAAATTGCAGAAAACCAAAAAGCTTCCGCTTTGACCGGCAGTCAGCTGAAAAAGCTGGCTGAGCTTCTGACACGAGATACCTTCTCTGTCAGCGGGACAGGCGGTTTCAATACGGCTATGGCAACAGCAGGCGGAGTAGCCTTAACAGAGGTGAACTTAAAAAACATGGAATGCAAAAAATATCCGGGGCTTTTCTTTATTGGGGAAGTGCTGGACGTGGATGGGGATACAGGCGGATACAATCTGCAGTTTGCCTGGTCCAGCGGATATTTAGCAGGAAATGTGAGCGGTTAAAACTTTTTATGAGATTTGGGGAGGAGAAAAAATGAAACCTATTCTAGATTGATACGGAATCTGCCGAAGATGCAGGTAAGGTACCAAGTACGGAGGGTCAGTTCGATCTGGCGAATAAGCTTGCTGAAGAGTTAAAATCCTTAGGCGCATCCAATATTAAAGTCGACGAGCATGCATGTGTTACCGCCAAAATACTGAGCAATATGGAAAATGCAAAGCAGGTACCGAGCATCGGATTTATTGCACATTTAGATACGGCACCAGATTGCTCCGGTAAAAATGTCAAACCGCAAATATTTGACCATTATGACGGCAGTAAAATTATTATTAACAAGGAAAAGAATGTGGTGCTAAGTCCTGACACCAATCCGGAGCTTCTGGATTATGTGGGAAATACCATTGTAACTTCAGACGGAACCACTCTTCTGGGAGCGGATAACAAGGCCGGGATTGCCATTATTATGGATTCCCTTGTATATATCAAGGAACATCCAGAGCTTAAACACGGTAATATATGCGTGGCATTCACGCCGGATGAAGAGGTGCATGGCGGTGCCGAGCTGTTCGATATTGAAGGCTTTGGAGCGGACTTTGCTTTTACTATAGATGGAGAAGGAATTGGGGAATTTAATTACGAAACCTTCAACGCAGCAGATGTGCAGGTGGAATTTAAAGGGGTGTGCATACATCCGGGATCCGCTAAGGGTAAAATGATTAATCCAATCGTTCTGGCAAATGAGTTCCTGTCTGCACTTCCGAGAACGGAAGCTCCGGAAACTACGGAAGAACGAGAAGGCTTTTATTACGTCTATGAAATCTCAGGGGATACCGACGTGGCAAAGATCGGGCTTCTTTTAAGGGATTTTGATAGAGACAGCATGGAAAGCCGAATGAAATTCCTCAGAGAAACCGTGGCTCAAATTAATAAGAAATGGGGAAAAGAGTACGGAAGCCTTGAGATAGAGATCGAATATTACAATATGAACGACTTCCTGAAAGGACAGGAGCATATTATTAATACGGCGCTAGAAGCGTATAAACAGTGTGGAATGGAGCCAAAGATCGTAGCGGTGAGAGGCGGTACGGACGGTTCGACCCTGTCCAGAAGAGGGCTTCCTACTCCGAACATGTTCGTAGGCGGACATAATTATCACAGCGTTTCCGAATTTGCTTCTATAGAGGCGATGGAAAAGGCCAGAGACGTGGTGATTAAAACAGCGGAGCTGTATGCCGCAAAAGCCTAAAAAGGAGCTTTGATAGGTAGCATGAATAATCAAAATGGAATAAATGGAATAACAAGCTTTTTGCTGAAGCATAGAGAAAGCCGCCCGGTTTCCTTTCATATGCCGGGGCATAAAGGAGCGGATATTTATAAAAGATTTGGCTATCATGCGTTTCTTGAACACATGATGGACTGCGATATTACAGAGCTGGAAGGGGCGGACAACTTATTTCAGGCAGAAGGCATTATAAAGAGCACCATGGAAAAGTATAAAGAGCTTTACGAAGTGAGGAAGTCTTATTTACTTGTAAATGGAACCAGCTGCGGTCTGATAGGGGCGATTCTGGCTTCTGTCAGACCGGAGGGCAGGCTGATCATGGCGAGGAATTGTCATAAGTCTGTTTTTAATGCACTGAATCTGGGAAATATTTCACCGGTCTATGCGCATCCAGTGCTGCTGGAAGAGTTCGGAATCAGCGGAGAAGTGCTACCTGAGGAAATAGAGAACTTGCTGGAACAGCATCCGGATGCAGAGGCGGTAATCATACCCAGTCCGAATTATTATGGAATTTGCAGTGACATCAAAGCAATTTCTGAAATTGTGCACAGCGCAGGGAAAATACTGATTGTCGATCAGGCTCACGGTGCTCATTTAAAGTTTTTCAGCAGATTTATGAAGGACGAAGGGGATGGAAAAAGCGGCCGTCAAGCCTTGCCAAAGCCGGCAGAGGAATGCGGTGCAGATATTGTTGTAAACAGTATTCATAAAACACTGGCGTCTTTTACCCAGAGTGCGGTGATGAATGTGGTCACGGAACGAGTGGATCTGGACATACTGGAAGATAAATTACAGCTGATGGAAAGCACCAGCCCGTCTTATCTGCTGATGGGCTCCTTAGATACGAATGCCGACTTGATGAAAGCGAACGGCTCGGAGCTGATTAAAGAATGGTGGGGCAGCCTTACAAGGTTCTATAGAGAAGCAGAGCAGATTCAAGGGCTAAGGCTGATCAATACAGGAGCGAACATGGACTGGACAAAGATCAATCTGGATATGAGTTCATGCGGTATATCCGGACATGAACTGGAGCAGCTCCTAATCAAAGAACATATTTTTCCCGAACTGGTCACCGGAAACATCGTCATGTGCATGACCGGAATCGGAAATGTACGGGAAGATTTTGAACAGCTCCTTGGGGTACTAAGAGATATTAGCAATGCCAATTTTTACAGACCCAAGAAAGAACATGGGGCTTTGAAGGATAATCTGGCAGAGATGGCAAGAGCCATACCAACGCAAGACCGATTGTATCCACTGCCCAAGAAGAAACAGTATGTCAGTCTGGACGATGCAAAGGGAAAGATCTGCGCCAGCTCCATCATCCCATATCCGCCGGGGATCCCGCTTATCTGCCCGGGCGAAAGGATCAGCGGAGAAGCTATAGAATATGTAAAGGCTCTGAGAAAAGCAGGCGAAAAGGTGATAGGGGTCAATGAAGCACATCAGGTAGCAGTAGAAAAATAACAGGAAAAAATGATAAAGCAGTCTCATGGATGTTGGACTGCCCGATTGTATCAAAAAACCATGCTTAAAACGCATGGTTTTTTGATGTATAGCGTTAATGAAAGTAGCCTGATATAAAATCTGGAGCAGTATCTAAATCATAATAGATGTTATCGGAGTAGGTTGCGGTTGCTCCGTCTATCTGTTTGTAAACAATGTGACCTTGATAATAGGTATCAAAATTGTTTTGAGAGGTACAGTAGGTGCTCAGAATTTGCCGGATCTGATCTGGATCTGTAATAATAAGCTGTCTCTTATTTTCTTCCTCTGACATATCTTTGGAAGCAATGGTCTGATCCTTACTTGTTATATCCTCTTGGGAATCTTGCTTGGTGAAAACTATTTTGCTGATTTTATCTGCACTGCATTCCAGATAGTTCGAATAACCATTATCTTTCAACCAATTTATCGTATGAGTATCCGTTAATAGAACATTTACATCTAACGTGTCTTTTTCAATTTTTCCGCGATTATTCAGATAGTCAAAATCAAGATATAAATTGCAGTATGGGTGTATGAGGCTTAAATAGTTCTCATATGTCCGAGCCTGAAAATCTTGCTCCATAGCAGCCAGCAGTTCGGTAATTTTGTTTTCCTCCGTTATGATAAGCCGGGAAGCTACGTTTTCATCATAATAATACAAGTTGTTTAGAGTAACGCGTGTCATTTTTTCACAATTTAAATGTTTAAAAGAAAAATGCCTTTTAAATTCCTGGGATTCATAGAGCTGCTTAAAGTATTTATTATGAAGCATTTCCTTATAGGTCAGTGTATAAGATCTTTGCAGGCCCAAAGGAGTGGAATTGTCATAATAAAGATCCACCGGATAGGTTTGTACGTTTAACTCCTGCTCTTTTTGAATCCTCTGTTTTTCGCTTACGATGTCTTGATGCAGTGCAATTAATGCCTTTATATTTTTAGGGTCTGAATAATAAAAATCACTGTTTTCTGACTCAAAATCTGACGGGTTAAAGAAATCGGCGTTATATCTTCCGTTGTTATCTGCATAATTAAAGGCTGTTGACAGAACACCGTGAACCTCGCCTGAATGAGGAACTCTTTTTTCAAACCCGGTCAGATCCAATGTGATGGAGCAGATAAAAAGTATGGCCATGAGAGCAAAGATACCAAAGCTTTTCAGTGTCTGCCTGTTAAAAATACGAGGTGTTTTCAGAACAATCATTCGTCCTAAAATAAAGGAAATGATTGCACCGGCAGCAAGCCCGGCATAAAAATAGATATCCTTAGTCTGCGCATCAAAATTATTGTTATTACTGCCAAGGGAGGTAAAGTAATAGGCCATCAGAGACATTCCAAAATAGGCGATTAAATAGCAAATGGCCGGAACCATAAATTTAAAAACAATGGAATCTCCCGACTTCTCCATTTGACGTTTCTGGTATAAAATGCTTGAAACGATCATGACTAAAATCGTTAATATTATGTAATAAATCTGCAATGGTACAGCAAAGCCTTTATCGCTGTTAAATGACTGTATGAAAGGGGATAAGCCCGTCAGTATTTTCATATGGATACCTTCTGAAGCAAACCCAAACAGATAACTGGAGCAATAGGTTATAAATGTCAGATATAAAGCCGGGGCAAGAAAGTTAAAACCAAGAGCCAGCGACAGATGCATAACGGTATTGCGAAATCGCATAGATAACCAGTACGATTAAAAGGGATTGCCAGAACCACTCCAGTACATTGCTTCTGGTGAAAATATCTACGGCATTGTCCATAAGGCCTATCATTTTCTTATAATCTTCGTACATATAATAATCGTAAGTGGGCTTTGCAATAAGCTGAAATATAAGCTCATTTCCCAAAAGCGGAAGCAGGATGAGAATGAGTCCGGAAAGCAGTCCGCTGTTAAAAAGCTGAGCTCTGGTGAACGGCATAGCGTGCATGGAAGTTACCGAGCTTGGACTTTGAAGGTATCTGTAAACGATTACAGCAGTGATGATAGGAAGCATTAAATGAATTGCCATAAAAAAAGGCTGTTTATTTGTCAGACACATTTCTATGTAGTAATACATATTATTTATATTGCTGTAGCTCATCAGTATGGGAAATACGCCGGACAGGAAGTATGCTAAAAAGCCGATAGCGGGTATAGCCCAGAACCTTCTGAGATTTTCTTTTATTAAAGGAATGGAAATACTAAAATATGATGCTCTGAATTTCATGGTCGGCACCTCCTAACTCGTAAATAAATATTTCTTCGAGGGAAAGCGGAAGCAGGTCGAACAACACCGGATTATTTTTCCATATTGTCTGTTCCACGAGCTCTTTTTTATCTTTCACAATAAGCAGATCTACAGTTCCGCGGGTTTCTAGATGAAGAACGTTCAAATTTTTATAAGGGTTTTCAGGTTTCTTTTTATACGCTACTTGGATTTTATGTACATCTGATTTTAATTCGTCCAGATCACGCTCCATAATCATATGCCCTTTCGCGATAATGCCGATTGAATCGCAGATTCCTTCCAGCTCCTTGAGGTTATGAGAGGATACCAGAACGGTCATTTCTCGTTCAGCTACATCTTCTACAATATATTTCCAGACAAGCTTCCTCACGATAGGATCCAGTCCATCGATGGGCTCATCCAGAATGAGATAATCGGGCATAGATGACATGATCAGAACAAACGCAGCCTGTTTTTGCATACCCTTTGAAAATTTGGACAGCTTATTTCCTTCGTCCAGATCAAACTGCGTCACCATGTGAGCATACCTTTCCTGATTCCAGTTCGGGTATAAGGCCTTATAAAACTTAGACATTTCTTTCAGATTATAAGTCGAGAAAAAGAATAGATCGTCCGGAATGAAGCCCATTTTCTGCTTTACGTTTCTGTTATCAAAAACGTCTTCGCCGCCAATGGTTATCTGACCGGAGTCGGGACGTATGATCCCGGTAATATGCTTTATAATTGTAGTTTTACCGGCACCGTTGGTACCCACCAGACCGTAAATAGATCCTTTGTTTACATTAATATTTAAATCATCCAAGGCCTTGAACCGGTCAAAGTTCTTATTTACATGGTCAACTTTAATCATTTATTTTCACCTCTTTCCTCAACGAACGGAAGAATTATTTTTTTTATCTCTTCAACGTTCAGACCAAGAAAATATAATTCTTTGATATCGTTTTCTATTCTGGCAGTAATTTCTTCCAGTTGAATCGGATTAATTGCTGTTTCTCTCGGTTCTGCTACGAAAGTACCCAGACCAGTCACGGTATAGATATATCCTTGATATTCAAGCTCCCGATATGCTTTCTGAATTGTATTTGGATTTACAGTCAGAGTTTTGGATAATTCTCTGACTGAAGGTAATTTCTCTTCTGGCTGTAATACTTCGGCAATAATTAATTCTTTGAGGTTATCCACAACTTGTTCGTATATCGTTTTTCGGCTCTTTAAATCTAGCTGGAACATACAAAGCACCCCCCTTTTTCATAATATTACAAGTGTACTACGCAGAATAGTACAGTGTCAATGGAAAAACATATTAAAAATACATTTGATTGAAATTGGAAAAGGTATGTGGTATAGATAATTCAGATTCCCTATAACCTTAATTGCAGCGACTTTAAACGATGTATATCGTATGGAGCAAAAGTTGAACATTAACAAGAGTTGTATTTAAATAAACTAATCCTTTTCATATTGGGATATTCCATTTGTTGAACATTAACAATTATTAGAAATTAGGTCGTGCGCACAATTTTTTCTTGCTTTTATCGTCGTAAAGTAATAAAATATAAAAATAAGTTTTTGGAGTCTAAAGCAAAACATGGCTGCAAAACAAAATACAATTAACGTCAAAGGAGGAGAGTTTATGTCAAAGCTAATAATTCCTGAGGGATACACCCCAGTTATTGATTACATGGAGAGTCAAAGAGCCATCAAGAAGATCAAGGATTTCTTTCAGCAGGAACTTGCTTACGGGCTTAGCCTGAGAAGAGTTTCCGCACCGCTTTTTGTTACCCCGGAAAGTGGGTTGAATGATAATTTGAACGGAGTGGAAAGAACAGTAGATTTTACGTTAATGGATATGGATGAAGCTGAGGTTCAAGTAGTTCAGTCCTTGGCTAAATGGAAGAGAATGGCTCTGGGAAAATACAATATTGCACCGGGTCATGGTATCTATACCGATATGAATGCCATAAGAAGGGATGAAGAGCTGGACAATCTTCACTCTATATACGTGGATCAATGGGATTGGGAAAAGGTCATCACAAAAGACCAGAGAACAGAGCAATACCTTGAAGAAACAGTGGTCATTATCTATAATGCACTTAAAAATTTAGGAGACTATGTAAATCGGTTGTACAGAGGTCTTCAAACGGAGCTTCCGAATGAAATAACATTTGTTACGACTCAAGAATTAGAGGATAGATGGCCGGATAAGACACCAAAGGAAAGAGAAAACCTGATTGCAGAAGAGCATAGAGCCGTTTTTATCAAAAAAATCGGCGGAGCTCTTAAGTCCGGAGAAAAGCATGACGGAAGAGCACCGGACTATGATGATTGGGAATTGAACGGAGATATTATTCTTTGGGACGAAGTTTTAAACATGGCTTTTGAAATTTCTTCCATGGGAATCCGAGTAGATGAGGAAGCCATGGAAAGACAGCTAAAGCTGGCCAATGCAGAAGACCGGAAGAAATTAGCTTTTCATAAGGCTATTTTAAACAAGGAAATACCGTATTCCATAGGAGGCGGTATTGGGCAGAGCCGATTGTGCATGTACTTTTTGAGAAAGGCTCATATCGGCGAGGTACAAGTATCGGTATGGCCTGAAGATATGATTGAAAAATGTAAAGAAAACAATATCTTCTTATTATAAAGGCAGTCTTGAAGGACCTAGAGCAACTGAGACGAACATCATAAAATCCAAAAGACAATACAGACAATATCATATAAAAATAACTTTTTACAACTGTGTTTTAGGGCAGTATCTGTTCCTACGGCGCAGTTGTTTTTTTCTCAATAAGGAATATCGTTTCCTATTGGAAATATATTCAAGATGTATATTTTGTCAGAATATGCTACAATTAAGGAGATTATACAAAATAAAGAAAGGGCGAAAAAGATATGAAGATTAGGGGAAAAAGAACAGCGGCAGTGTGCACAGCAATCGTTTTAGGCATCAATATGATTCCATATGCCGCACACGCCACAGACGATATAAACGACATGAACGTGGTACAGGCGTCGGAGGATATGAATGAGGTAAATACAGCCGATATGAGCGTAAACACTGCTTCATCGGCGTATAAGAATCCGCAGGATATTATTATATCCCAGCCGAATAACGGATACACGACAACCAGCAGCCGGGTAAGCATATTAGGAGCAGCGGACTACAGATATCCGGTCTATATGAATGGGAATGAAATCGGCATAACGGAGCATGGCTTTTTTGCAGTATATGTCAATTTAAATATAGGAAATAATACGTTTACTTTTACGAATAATGGTAAGAGTAAAAGCATAACCATTACGAGAAAAAGTTCGGGAAGTAGTGGCAGCAGTTCGTCCGGTAACGGCATTACCTATTGGTCTAAAAGCCATGCACCCAAATATGCCGTGGTAAAAGGACAAAATATTTCAAGGATGAGTGTGCCCGGAGGAGACAGCAAAAGTTTGATGATGCCGCTGGCCACCGGAACTATGGCACAGATTATCGGTGAAACCGGGAGCTTGTATTGCCTGTCGGACTATTCTTTCGTGTACAAAAGTAATGTTACGGTGCATGATGGAGTTTTAGGCAGGGATGCGATTACCTCCATGGACTTGGTAGACGATAATGGGTATGATTGTACAGAACTCCAGCTCTCTATGGGTCAGAAGGCTCTGTACAATCTGGAAATGGGAGCACAAAATGCAATCCTGACCATTTATAATACAGATCAGCTGGCGTGGAACATCATTCCGCAGAACCGCATTATAAAAGGTATTCAAGTTCTTGAAAATAGAAATGAGGGATATGTGAAATATCAGATTACCTTTCAGAAGGATGCTCCCATCAATGGGTATTATGTGGAATTTGGGGAAGGGAAAATGCTCGTAGGCTTTAAAACGATACCGACCATCACAGATGACAGCCTGGAAGGAATCCGCATTCATATTGATGCCGGGCACGGCGGAACGGATACCGGTGCAAAGGGGCCGATGGACGTATACGGACCTTTGGAAAAAGATATTAATTTACAGATTGCCTTATATGCCAAGCAGTATTTAGAAAGTAAAGGAGCAACTGTCATTATGACCAGAACCGACGATTCGGATACAGCACTTGCTGACCGTGCAGCAAAGGTAGCCGCAGTTAAACCGGATTTTTCCTTATCTATTCACTGCAATTCCATGCCTGTGACAGCAGATTACAATAATGCCAAAGGATTTCTTACCTTTTATTCCTTTGATAATCATAGTGCGGCAGAATACATAAATTCTTATATTACAAGCAAAGTGGGAATAAATAAATCCAGTGCAAGATACAGCAATTTAGCGATGACCCGTATGACAGGATATCCGGCAGTTTTATTTGAAACATCCTTTATGTCCAATCCTTCCGATTATGAAAAGATGATTGACCCGGAGACGCAGAAGCAATTCGGAGAGGCCGCAGGAGAAGCGGTTGAAAGCTTCATAAAGCAGTTGGCTGAGAAAAACGTGAAT
>ENA-UOOI01003281-UOOI01003281.1-fermentation-metagenome-genome-assembly--contig:-NODE-3281-length-12458-cov-2.922599_pt1 | contig 12458 bp, 18 predicted proteins | sample MGYA00245779_ERZ724027 | MGnify/ENA primary metagenome ERZ724027 (study PRJEB28704, sample SAMN03018318) | fermentation metagenome | biome: anthropogenic terrestrial biome; feature: soil; material... | reverse complement strand
CTTCCTGTTGACGGCTCTCCACCCGTCCGCCACCCCGCATCAACTGTAAATAGTCTACGATGATCAAGCTAATATCATGCTCTAATTTTAGACGCCTAGCTTTAGAGCGCATTTCCATGACAGTGAGAGCTGGGGTATCGTCAATAAAAATTGGGGCTTCTGCTAAAGTGTCACTAGCTTCGCTGATTTTCGCCCAGTCGTTGGCGTCGAGCCAGCCGCTCCGCACTTTTTGTCCGTCCACCCGAGCCTCAGTGCAAAGCATACGCATGGCCAGCTGATCGGCCGCCATTTCCAGACTAAAAAAGGCAACTGCTTGCCTTTGGCGGATAGCCACATGCTGGGCGATGTTTAAAGCAAAGGCTGTTTTACCCACACTAGGGCGGGCAGCAATAATAATCAGGTCCGATGGTTGCAGGCCCGAGGTGAGTTCGTCCAACTCGCGAAAGCCGGTTGCCAGGCCGGAGACACTGCCTTTGTTTTGCACCATCTGGGCAATGCGATCGTAAACCTCAGCGATAATTTCCGGCATACCCCGAAAGTCGCGCTGGACGCGACTTTGGCTGAGCCGGAAAATTAGGCGTTCCGCTTCTTCTAAAACGGTGGCTACCTCTTCTTGTTGATAGCAGGCGGCAGAAATCTGCTGCGAGGCACTGATTAAGTCCCGCAAAATAGCTTTACTCTGCACGATTTGGGCGTAGTGTCCGACCACAGCGGAAGAGGGCACTAGGTTTGCCAATAGGGTCAGGTATTGTACGTCGCCTACCTGTTCTAAAAGCCCGCGCTGTGCTAGAGCGTCACTGAGGGTAATTAGATCAATAGGCTCGCCTTTAGTATATAGTCGTAACATCGCCTCGTAGATATGACGATGGTTTTCGCGATAAAAATGATTGACCTGCAAAATGCCAGCGACAATGGGCGCGGCCTCACTATCAATAAGCATCGCGCCCAGCACCGACTGTTCCGCTTCTAGGTTATGCGGGGGTAGCCTGAGATCATCCATGCTCTCCCTCCCCTCCTTGCGCTCGCTTAGTCTTGGCTGAGAACTTCGACCTGGAGTGAAACGACAGTGTCATGATAAACCCGCACTGGTACAACAGTGGTGCCTAAGGAGCGAATTGGTTCCTTCAGCTCAATTTTGCGCCGGTCAATTTTGACTTTCTGCTGGGCGAGGGCTTGGGCAATATCTTTGCTAGTAATAGAACCAAATAAACGGCCGCCTTCACCGGCTTTAGCCGTCAACTTCACGGTCAACTGGCTCAGTTTAGCGCCCAGCTCGGCCGCTTCCTGCTCTTCCCGGGCCTGCCGCCTCTCTTTGGCGTCTTTTTCTTGTTCTACCGCTTTTAACACGGCTGGGGTAACCTCTTTGGCTAAGTTGCGAGGAAATAAGTAATTTCTAGCGTAGCCATCGCTGGCGTTGACGATCTCTCCTTTGTTTCCAAATCCCTTCACATCTGCTAACAGCAGTACTTGCATAAGCTCACCTTCCTCAAATTATTGGGGTTCAATTTTAGCTTTAGCGAAATGCCGGTAGTCAAACAAGGCATCAAAGGTGCCTATCAGTGTTAATATTGGTCTTAACCACGGGCTCAAGAGTAGATAGGCAGTAAACAGAATGCCAATCGCTCTACTGAAGTGGAGATGACGCATGTAGAAATAAATCAGGGCGTAACCAGCAAGAAACAACACAAAACTGCCTATGCCTAAGGTATTATTAGCTAACCAGGACAGCGTCCCGGGGGCGAGGCGCTTTAAGGCATACGCCAGCACAGTAATTATTGCCAGCCAGCCCGGGGCGCTGAGGTCGCGCCAGTTGGCCAAGCGAACAGCTATCGCCTGCTCATAGCGCCCTAGCAACAGGAGACAAGCCGTGGTGCTTAAGCAAATGAAGATGAAAGCAATAGTGAGCCAGTTTTCGTTAAACAGGGGAGCCGCTTGTTCGCTAAACTTGCTGATGAGCTCCATCTGTTCGGGGGTATATATCTCTAAGGCTGCCATACTCTCCTGTAAAAGAGCAAAGGATTTTGCCACTACCTCGTTGATGACGGCGAGCAGGTTACGCTGCTCTAGTAAAACGACTGACCAATTGCTGACCGCTAACCAAATACCTCCACCTAAGAAGCTGAGCCGGTAAGCTGAGCCAAGGCTGCGCTCCTGCCCCCGCCAAGCCAGCAAACTATAACCAACAGCTACTCCTAGGCCCACAAAGACGAAGGAGACTGGGTCAACCAGCAGCAAAGTTATTAATAGAGTAGCTAGGGCCATGATACGGGCCCCAGCCAGGCCCACTTTCTGGCGAGCCACTAAGATCGGAAACCCGGCCAATAGGGCAAATAGGGGCAAGAAGCCGCTAGCGGCACCGATTAATAGGCCAACGGCATAGATCGTTATGATTTTCAGCATCTGTAAAATTTGATCCTTAGTGATAGCGCAAGCCCTCATTTCTTTCTCCTAACCTCTAGGTGCTCAGCTAGGTTCGATAAATCATTATACCATTGCTCTAGCTCATGGCCATCTGTCTGGGCTTGCTTGGTTCGCCTTTGCACCTCGAGTTCCAGGCGGCTAAAACTGACGCCCATGCGTCGCGCCAATAGGTAACAGGAAAGCATGATGTTCGCCAGTGCCTGCAACACCAGTTCATCCTTGGCACTTTGTAGGGCCCGGCAAACTTGCCCGGCATTAACCACTATTTCGGTCTTCAACCATTCAATGGCCTTGATATTTCGCCCGATATCAAAATCCTGTTCTTTATACATGCGCGCCACCCCCAGACTACTCTGTTCGGGAAAAGGAAGAAGAATTCCTGCCGCGACGTCGCAAAAAGGCTGTTGCAGCTAATAAAGGCTGCGGGGTACTTACCTAGAGCACAGGAGCAGGCTCCAATCGTGCTTACAGCAAGTACCCCGCAGCCTCAAAGCTAATACAACAGCCTTTTGTGGCTAGAGCAAAATGCTATTCAGACGTAAATGGCAATAAGGCAATATTACGTGCGCGCTTGATAGCGCGGGTGAGCATACGCTGATGGCGGGCACAGTTGCCAGAAATGCGTCGTGGCAGAATCTTGCCTCGCTCGGTCAAAAAGCGACCTAGCTTGTTGAACTCCTTGTAATCTATGTCTGTTACTTTATCCACGCAAAAGCTACAAACCTTTTTGCGGGGTTTACGACCTCTTCGCCGCAATCTTTTTCCCTCCTTCAAAAAGCAACGCTAAAACGTTGCTAGTAACTAGAACGGTAGATCGTTATCCTCGTCATCATTGAGGTTGATCTCCCTACCAAAATCCTCGAAGTTGTTCTTCGGTTCTGGGGGTGTGTTGGTTGCCCCATCTTTCGGCCATTCTAAGAAACGAACCTCATCTGCTGCTACTTCTGCTATGGTCCTCCGTTGTCCGTCGGTTCCTTCAAAAGAACGGATTTCTAGGCGTCCAACAACAGCCGTCATCAGACCTTTGCGCAGATATTTATTACAGTGCTCTGCTAATTGACGCCAGCAGACAATGTTAATAAAATCCGCAGTACGTTCGCCCTGCTGGTTCGTATAATTACGATCTACAGCAAGCGTAAATTTGAGTCGAGCGATACCGGAAGTAGTGTAGCTAAGCTCTGGGTCACGCGTCAGGCGGCCGATCAAGATGACCTTGTTCAACATCTAAATCACCCCATCAAAATATTACTCTTCATCCTTACGCACAATTAGATAGCGAATAACATCTTCGCTGATCTTAAAGTTGCGCTCTAGTTCTGTAGCCACTGCGGCTTCCGACTGGAAGTTAATTAAGGTATAAATACCTTCGCGGTATTTCTTCACCTCATATGCTAAACGTCGTTTGCCCCAATCGCTGACCTTTTCGATAGTGCCGCCATTGTTTTCAATGACTGCTACGAAACGGGCAACTTGCGCTTGGGCCTGTTCCTTATCGAACTCAGGCCTGAGGACAAACATGGTCTCATACTGTCGCATAATTATCTGCACCTCCTCCCACGGACATAAGGCCCCACAAGCAAGTGTGGAGCGGGTATTTAACCTGGATATTATAGCATACTTGGCTGACAACAAGCAATTTGAGTATTTTACTCCGGCTCAACCGTCTCAGTTTTCGCCTGTTTAACTATGCTCTTGATACCTTTTTCTAGTTTGGTGCGCGGCAACATGACACTATGACCGCAGGTCAAACACTTGATACGAAAATCCATGCCGGTACGGAGGATTTCCCAATTGTGCCCGCCACACGGGTGGGGCTTCTTTAACGCTACCACATCACCAACAAAAAGTTGCATAGGCATTACTGCTCGCTCCCTTCTCGGCGCAAGATAGTATGCGGGTAAGGTGGCTCCAAACCAGCTTCATCAAGGGCTGTTTTCAGTGCTTTGCGGATCTCCCGCTCTACTGACCAGTGCTGCATTGGTTTGGTACGGGCCCAAACCCGCCAGACCATTTCCGAAGGGCTAAGATTGATAATGCCCAGCACTCTGGGCCCTTCCACTATGGTATCAAGTTGCTGAGCTAGGTCAGCTAAAGCCGCTTCTAGGATAGCTTGTACACTGGCAACGTTAGCTGTATAGGCTACCGCTATATCAACAAGGGCTGTGCGGTTACCACGAGAATGATTGGATACTTTGCTGATCTCGCTGTTGGGCAAAACGTGCACAACCCCGCTAGGATCGCGTAGCTTGGTAACGCGTAACCCCATCTCTTCTACATAGCCGCTAAAGCCGCCTGTCTCGATGTAATCGCCAACGGCAAACTGGTCTTCGAAAATGATGAAAAAACCGGTCAATACGTCGCGCACTAAGCTTTGCGCACCGAAGCCAATGGCCACACCGACCACACCCGCACTGGCTAGTAAGGATTCGGTCTTCACACCCAGGGTAGCCAAGATGGTGATGCCGGCGATGAAATAAAGCAGGTAGCGCAAAGTGCTCTGTAACAGGGTTTCTAGTGTTCTTGCCTTTTGCGGATCCATAGCCATGCGTCGCCGTTCGGGGAGGAACAGCTTCCGAACGAAGGTCTTGGACGCGTTTAGCAGCAGCCTGGTCAAGACCAATATCAGTAGAACCTTTCCCAGCACGGGTAAGGCAGACCAAAGAATAGCCCGCAGGTTATCCCAGATGAGCGGCCAATTAAGCCGGAGAGCATTACCCTCCCCCATGCCTAGGCCTCCTCCTCGTAGCAGCACTTCCGTTTGCTCCCGTCTTGGCAACTAACACGGTAAGTAGCGCGATAGGCTATAGCACCCTGGTGTAGCAGTTGTAGGGCCTGCTCGCGGGCACTGGGCGGTATGGCAATAGCTAAGCCACAACTGGCGCTTAGTTCCCTTGGAATGGGCTGAATATCGGGCTCCAGGTTAGCTTCCAGCAGTGTACTTTCGGCTGCCAGCGCATGATGAGTGGAATCAAAAGTGATCAGGATATGCATGGACAATCTCCTTAACTGACAATAAAATGCCCAAATAGCCTTTTTACAAATGCAAAAGTGAACGAAGGCCAAAGCATAGGTGTCGTTCGTTCACTAATTAACAAGAAAGGCATAGCTAGAGCGACGATCAGAAAGACCAAAATAGCACTTTGGAGGGCACCAATGAGAAACCCGGGCCACCTGGTGCCAAATTTGTCGTTATAAGCTAAGCGCAGACTAATTTTGGCCAAGAAAGCAACCACTAGTTTCACTAATAGCATTACTGTGAGGAAAGAGCATACATTAGTGAGCCCCCGCCAAAAAGCCTGCTCAACAACTTGTCCCCAGGCCGCAACATCGCTATTGGCCGCTAATTGATCCCAGGAGGTAGCGATCCATTGCTTAAAGCTGCCAGGCCAAGGCAATTCCTCTAGCCAGAGTAGAGCAGCCTGTTGCCAGTGGGCAGAATTAGTGCTGGCGGTAGTAGCCCACGTGGGCAGCCATTGGCTGCTGATCGATAAAGGCTGGAAGCAGCGCGACCACAGACCAACTAAACTGTTTCCATAGAGGCTGGCTATGGCCAGCCCTAGTATGGTGCTGGCGCAACTGGTGAAGTTACGCGCCATGCTGCGCAAAGATCCTAACCAGCCACCACATAGAATGAGGATAATTACTAAAAGATCTATCTGACTCATAAGTGGCACCTCCTGGTGCCAGCTTATTCGCCTCGTAGTACAAACATGCGGCCATCTGTTAGCTGCACCAACACGGTGCCGCTACCGCTGATGGCCAGATCTGCTTCCAGTTCATTCGGGTTGAGTTCGCCTTTGGCGTATTTCTGAGACCATCTTACCTGGCCGTCACTACCGATGCTGTGTGCGCCAATATTGTTAGTGATAAAAGCGCAGAGGGTATTATCCCCGCCCGCCACACGGGGCACTGACCCCTTGACTTCGTATTGCCACAGGGAAGTGCCTTGCTCGGAAAGAGTGGTGACCAGTGACTGTTTCTGAAAGGAAAATACGGATACCTTCTGGCTGCTGTAAGTCAGCTGATCGCTTTGCCCCAGGAAGTCAATATCTTGGACTATGCCTTGAGCTACATGCTGCCAGAGGGGTTGTCCCGCTCCACTATAGCAGACGATTGTTTTACCCACAGCGACAGCAATGCGATCAGCAAACGGTTTGATTGCTAGACCGATAGGAGGCCCAGCTGGTAACTGGGCTGTCCAGGCTAGTTGCCCGGTGTCAGCATAGCTAAGCAGATGATTCTCTAGGCCTGCCGTCGTCAGCTTGTTGACCATAATGTAGCATTGGGTTCCATTCTGATTGAGCTTAGCCGTGAAAGGCAGGGCATTAACAAAGGATACGTTAAACAACTCGGACCCATCGGGGCTATGAAAGGCCAGCTCCGAATCAAATGATTCGGGCGCAGCATCTGCCGGACGATAAGCAACTAGCCACTGGCCGGTCTCAGCGATGGCCACAGCTTCTATTTGCCCGGCAACCGTTGTGGAGTGGGTGACACCTTTGCCCTGCTCAATGGTGAAAACCTGTCCAGTATCACTATCGGCCAGAATGAGCTGCCGGCCGTTGATATCTACTAGGGGTTTGTCCAAACCCGCCAAAAGCCTAGGTCATCGCCCGTGAGGGCCAGCATTTCACCCGGATTAATGTATGTTTTAGAGGCGGCTATACTCGGCTCCCGCTTACTGAAACTCAAAGCTGGCTGGCTGACAAAACCAAAAGGAAATAAGAAAATACAGCCGGCTAAAAGCAGTAAGATTAGCCCGGTACCGGCAGCTATGAGCACTTTCTTACTCCGTACAGGTTTTATCTCTTCTTCTTCATCCCACATAGCCGTCACCTCCATAGCATTATCCTAACTCACTTAACTAACGACTGTCAAAGCTTATCAGCCAGCGGCAGCCGCTAATGATGTAAAAAGCCAAGCAAAGGTAACCGGTAAGGGGATAGAGCACAGCCACCAGTCGCCCAAAGCCCTGCTGGGCTACGTAAGTCGCGGCGAAAACGGCCACCAGCAGAGCCCTATTGGCGGAGTGGGGCAACACTTGTTCAAAATACTGGTTAAGGCTGAGGGCATTGGCAAAGGCGGTGGTAATAAGGGCAATGAATAGGACCAAGCCATAAACCCAGGGCAATTGGGGTAGCAGATGCTGAGCGATAGGTAGCAGCGGCAGGTCGACTTCGGCGCAGAGGGCGGCGTATTTTTTAAGCAGAAAAATGTTGGTGAGCAGTAAGCACAAGAGCAGGCCGGCGGCTAGCAAAACACCCTGCCAGGAAACGCGAGGGTTAGCGGTTTCGACCATGAGGGCCGGTATGGTAGCCAACAGAATCGCACTGTTGGAGCCTAAGTAGAGCAGGGCCGACCATAGCCAGCCTTTTTCTTTCGTTGCTAATAGTAGGCCCTGGGCAGGAACACTGGTGGAGCGTAACAGGAAGAAAAGGACTAGGAAAAGGAGCATAGGCAACAGGAGTTCGTTGGCCACTGTGAGACCTGTTACTTGTTTGTGGCTAACGAAGTATACCACCAGTGCGGTGAGCACAGCGCCAACCAGCCGGGGCCAATGCCACAGTTGGGCCAGCAAAGTGGCGCTGCCGGCTAACATCACGGTGAGGCCAAACCACATGAAAAGGTTGAGTAAATGCAGGAAAAAAGCACCGAGTCGTTTCCCTCCCATCAGTGCTAACAGGTGGGCTAGACTATTGACCCGCCGGCGCTGACAGTAGGTGGTTAACCAGCCGCAGAAGCCCACAAAGAAAACTATGCTCATGATAGCGCTATAGCCGGCAAACTCTCCATAGCGCACGAAGAAATGACGGATCTCTTGACCGGAAGCAAAACCTGCACCGATTACGGCGCCAGTGAGTGTTAAGCCAATGGCTCTAGCAGTTAGTTTCTTCTCCATGCTTGTTCATCCCCCTATCAGGCAATGTATATTCTCGGGATAAACGCACATAGAATGGCATAACTAACCTTTGATCGGTGCATAATCTCAAACAGCAGGAATATGGGAGGTATGCCAGTTGGCGAGAGAGAAGGTTTTGTTCAACCGTAAGACTGAAGAATACCGATTGCATGTGGACGATTTCAATTCGGGCATGTCTTTAGCCGTCCTCGTCAGCGAGCTGGCTACTAGTCTTCTTGTCGAAGGAGACGACGTTGTCGTATTGTGCATCGGCACCGACCGCTGTACCGGCGATGCTTTAGGGCCGTTAATCGGGACTCGCTTACAGAGAAGTGGCCTACATCACGTGCATGTGTATGGCACGCTGGAGAACCCGGTACATGCCACTAATCTGCAGGAGACATTAGAACAACTGCAAGCGCGGCACAAGCAATCGCTGATTATCGCTATCGACGCTTGTTTGGGCCGGATAGATAATGTGGGCAACATCATGATCGGAAAAGGACCGCTGAAGCCGGGGGCAGGAGTAAATAAAGATTTGCCGGCGGTAGGTGATTTGTTTATTACGGGGATTGTCAATGTGGGTGGCTTTATGGATTATCTGGTGCTGCAAAACACGCGCCTGTACCTGATAACGCGTTTAGCAGATGTGATTGCGGAAGGGCTCGCTCACGGCCTGGCAAACTTGACACTGCGGCGCATAGTATCGCCAGTCTAGCCGAAAAGGGGCTGTTCCTGACCGGAACAGCCCCTTGCTTCGTGTTCAGCGCAGACTGTTTTCCACCATGGCCACGATTTCTTCTGCCGTCATGCCTGGGGCAGCAACAATAGTTGATTTGGTGCTGGTGGTCTGGATACCCATAACATTGTCGGAGCCGCCCGTAACTACAGCACAATCGGCAGAACTCATATCGGCAATAGAAACTACCTGATACCCCGCCTGCTCTAAGAGAGAGCGGACAGGAGTAAGATTCTCATCGACTGCTATTTTTGCTTGCTGCAAACTCTCGCCTCCTTTAGCCCAAATGCCTTGTTATTGCCAAGGAACATCTCTATTTTGTGGCTAAAAGAAAGCAATTATGCCCGCAACCGCGATTAACAAAAGATTCGTAAGCTAGCTGGCCGCGCTGTGAAACTGATGGGTGTGGTCCCGATTACTTCCCCGTCGGCCTGCACTAGCATGGGGCGATCAGCAGTAACGCTGACTTGCCGTGCCCGATAAAGTTTAACTGCAGGATTTCGTAAATGCTTGCCACTAAAAATACTAGGGAATGCCAAGAGGAAAGCTAGCTTAGAGAGGTCACTAAGTACGCAGACATCGAAGAACCCGTCATGCACATCTGCGTTAGGGGCAATCCACATCCCTCCACCAAAATATTGGCCCGAAGCAACCGCGACCAGCCAGCTGACAGCCTCGATCTCCTGGTCATCTAGTTGTATTTTTACGCGGGAGGGCTTAAATTCGCGCAGGGTCTTTAACACAGCGGCAACATAGGCTAACGAACTGGGGAAATGGGCCTTACCCCAAGTGTTAGCACAATCGACCACAGTAGCATCAAAGCCTACCCCAGAAACGTTGATAAAATGACGCCCATTTACCTGACCGAGGTCGACGGCCTGCGTGTGGCCGCGGGCAATGACGCGGCAGGCAGACTGCCAGTCAGCCGGATTGATGCCTAGGGAGCGGACGAAGTCATTCCCGCTACCCGCCGGTATAATCCCTAAAGTGGTATCTGGGTTATCGACCAACCCATTGACTACTTCGTTCAGCGTGCCATCGCCGCCAACGGAAAGCACTGCTTGCGCCCCGTTATTAGCAGCTGCCTGAGCCAAATTAGTGGCATCCCCTTCGCCTCTGGTAAATTCAACTTTTGGTTGTAACCCTAGTTCTTCTAGGTAGGCCCTTATTTGTGGCCAGAGTCGTTCGCACTTGCCTCTGCCTGCAGTACGATTAACTATCGCTACTACTTCCTGCATTGTTGCGCCCCCATCCAGAGAAAAAACCCCGCCGATTCTGCCGAGCGCGGGGTTCTTTATGTTAATCTTCCAGTTCTCCGCTAGCAGTGTTAGTCATACTAACTTCTCCCTGTAATATGGCTCCTTGAGAAACTGCTAAATCATTGACACAAATATCGCCGTGAATTCTGCCACTAGCCAATAGATCTAGTTTGCCGCTAGCTTTAATATTACCTTTGACAGTGCCGGCAACTGAAACGTTCTGCGCCACTACATTGGCTGTTACTAAGCCGGTTTCACCAATAATGAGGTCTCCTGTGGAAGTGATCTCACCTTCTATTTTACCATCTACGCGTAGGGTGCCTTCCGTTTTGATTGCACCATTGATGGTAGCACCTTGGCCGATAATCGTATCCAACTTGTTGGTAACGACTTCCGCTGATGACGCCGATTTAAGCAAAGCTACTTCACCACTTTTTTTCTTACCAAATACCATTATGCCCCACCCCTGTTATCTAGTCATGTATGGCCAAGGGTTAACTGCGTTGCCGTTTACTCGTACTTCGTAGTGGACATGCGGGCCGGTGCTCCTACCACTACTACCGACATAGCCAATCACGTCGCCCCGCTTCACGCTTTGCCCAACGCGCGAAGCCAGCTTAGACATGTGGGCGTAAACGGTGGTATAGCCATAGCCGTGGGAGATGTGTACTACATACCCATAGCCGCTTTGATAGCCCGCGAATTTTACTGTGCCATCAGCGGTGGCATAGATAGGCGTACCCCGTTTGGCCCCAATGTCGATGCCGCTATGAAACTGTCTACCATAGCCGAAAGGCGAAAGCCGATAGCCATAACTGGAGGTAATGCGCCCGTTTACCGGCCAACTGGCAGGGGTGGCCCTATCTTTTTCCTGTTGTGAAGCAATATCTTTGGTTAAGCTCTGCAATGCATCTTTACTATCGGGCAATGACTCGCGTACTGCTTGCAGGCCCATTTCTGTGCGTAAAATTGTAGCTGCGAGTCCCCCGCGGCTGGCTGTGGCCAGACGGGTGGCTTGCGCCTGCCCCTGTGTTAAACTTGTCTCTAGGTTACTCTGTTTTGGCGAAAGCTTCATCATGTCGCGCACCGTTTCATCCAGTTCTCGGATTGCGGCCATGTCGTTTTCTAGTTCTGCTGCCTGCTTAGCGATGACTAAGAACTGCTGTTGCTGCTCTTGATACTCACAAGCCAGCGTCTTCAGTTCCTGGGCGGCAATTTTGGCTTGTTGATAGTTAAAAGCAAGCACCAGGCTAAAACAAGCAAGAATAGACAGGGACAAGCCCACAATCTTGACCCATTTTAAGGGAAACTGCCAGCTAAGCGTTGGGCTGTTAGCATGTGGAATGACCATTAAGGTATACATCTGCTCTTCTTCCATCAAAGACATCCCCCCAAGCGATGTTAAAGTTCGCCCTGCCTTTGTTCTCCATGAGCACCTTAAAATCCTGCTAATTCCCTAGTTTTTTGCTGAGCAGAGCCCGCCGGATTGCCTCTTGCTCTTCTGGGCTCAGACGAGCGGAAGAGCTGCCCGCCTTAACTTGCTTGGCATAAACTCGGGCTTCCTGTCTGCCGTAAAGACTGGTCAGGACAAAGCCATCTTGCCTGCCATCAAGCAAAACTAGGCTAAAGCTCAATTCACCCCCGGTGTCGGGAAAAGCATTATAACGATAGTAGCCGACTTGCTGCACAGCAAAAGCTTGATCTTCCTGTAATTGCGCTTGTGCGTTTACTAAGGACTGCAGAGCACTTTCTAATGCGACCAGACGTTGCTCCTGACGCCCTAAGTTGGCCGCGATGCTTTTGGTTGTATCGGCTTGATCAAGTAATGGTTGCAAGCGTAGATATTGCCTGCGGTCCCTTTGCCAGAGGATAGCTAAGAGCAGCAAAGCAATTATTTGCATTATTGCCAGGCCGCCTAGGAGCGCCAGCTGATTCTGCTGCACAAAATCAGCCACGGTGATCCAGTCCATATAAAAAAGCCCCCCAAGTGATAAATGATGAAATAAGCAACCTCACGACCGCTAGCAACTGAAAGGTTGCTAGGAGGAGCCATGGATACTTCGACAGCTGAGCAAAAGATACCTGCCAAACAGAGGCAGAGACTGCTGATAAAGGTCGTGGTCCTGCTCGCGCGCGTGTG
>ENA-UOOI01003280-UOOI01003280.1-fermentation-metagenome-genome-assembly--contig:-NODE-3280-length-12458-cov-4.774168_pt1 | contig 12458 bp, 11 predicted proteins | sample MGYA00245779_ERZ724027 | MGnify/ENA primary metagenome ERZ724027 (study PRJEB28704, sample SAMN03018318) | fermentation metagenome | biome: anthropogenic terrestrial biome; feature: soil; material... | reverse complement strand
CCTGGTATCATAATTTGTTATAGTAATACAAACACAATTATAATGTTATTACATAGCAACATTATAATGAAACATTGGAGTGCTGTCAATATATAAATACTGCATTGACAAAAAAGATATTATGTTATAACATAGGAACAAATAAACGTGAAAGAAATTAATTTTTCAGAAAAGGAGATAAGAAAATGAGTACATTGGAAGAATTATTTTCACTGGAAGGAAAAACAGTTATTGTTACGGGTGGAGCCCAGGGAATCGGGAAAGTTGTTGCAACGAGAATGGCAGAAGTCGGAGCAGACATCGCGATTTTCGATTTGCAGGAGGACAAGGCCCGGGAGACTGCAGAAGAGATTCACAAAACTACGGGAAAGAAAACGGCGGCATATAGCATTGATGTAACAGACTCGGCACAGGTAAAGAAAATGATTACCAGGGCAGACGAAGAAATGCAGGGACTTGACTTATTGTTTAATAATGCAGGCATTGTACTGCATAAATCAGCATATGATGTGACTCCTGAAGAATGGGCTAAAGTAATAAATGTGAATTTAAACGGTGAATACTATATGGCATCAGAATTTGCCAGGTATTTGAAAGGAAAGGGAAAGAAGGGGGCAATCTGCAACACGGCATCTATGTCCGGTCATATTGTTAACTGGCCTCAGGAGCAGGCTTCTTATAATGCGTCTAAGGCAGCTGTCATCCAAATGACGAAATCCCTTGCAGTAGAGTACTGCAAGGATGGAATACGTGTAAATTGCATCAGTCCGGGCTATATGTATACAGAACTTACCTGCCATGTGAATCCGGACTGGCAGGAGAGATGGATGGACCTTACACCATATGGGAGATACGGGAAGCCAGAGGAGCTGTGCGGAGCAGTTATTTATCTCCTGTCGGATTCGGCATCCTTTACATCGGGAACGGACATTGTTGTGGATGGATGTTTCACAGCAGTGTAATCCGTAGGTATTTTGCCTCCTGATACTTACGGATTGCTCCGCACTTTGTGCTCCCGCAATCCTAAAAACATTCGAAATCCGCCCTATTCGGGCTACTTTCTCATGTTTTATGGGTCCCAAGGTCATGCTTTTTTATGCAAGCATGAAACACATGACCTTTTGACTCTGGTATCATCATTATTATATGAGAAATACATATAAAAAAGTGTCTGTGTACTGTGATACATGGACGCTTTTCTTTATATATGAAAAACTGATATTTCGACATCTTTGGTTAAAATACACAATGAAGATAAAATATTGTTATTTTATTAACGTTATTTTGTACAAAAACCGAAAGAAAAGAGATAAAAATATATTGACAAAAACAAAGTAATGTTATAACATATGAACATAACATCAAAGAAGCAAGTCAAGAAAAAGAGGAGGAAGTGTTTTATGAAGAAAAAGTTATTGAGTATTCTATTGTGTACAGCAATGGTGGCAACACTGGCAGTCGGCTGTGGCGGAAGTGACAAGGACAGCAAGAGCGAAGACAGTACAGCTGCCTCCGGCGAGGACAAAGGCTCAGGCGATAAGCTGAAAGTCGGTATAGCCATGAAGACCCAGGATGGTCCTTACTTTGTTACACTAGCCAAGTCTGTTCAGGAAAAGTGTGCAGAAATAGGGCTGGTGGATAAGGCAAGTGACGTAGTAGTATTGAATGCTGATATGGATGTGGCAAAGCAGTCTGAAAACTTTGAAACGTTTATTTCTCAGAATTATGACCTGATTTTCTGTGACTGTATTGATCCGGATAACGTAATTGCTGATGAAAAGGCAGCATATGATGCAGGAATCCCGGTAATTAATATTGACTCGGGAGTAAATGACGGAAGCTATTGTGTAACAACGGTATACTCAGATAATGAGCAGAACGGGCGTTTGTGCGGGCAGTCCTTTGCAGAATCAATGGGTGACGAAGAGATTTATGGAATTATGTTATCTGGAGAGAAAGGAAATGTTGCAGGAAATCAGAGGCGCCAGGGGCTTATCTGCGGCATTTTGGAGAAACGATTGGGAATCACAGAGGACGAGGCGTGGAAACTGACCAAGGAAGCTGATGAACAGCTGCTGAACAAAGGCTCATATACCAATGAAGACGCAAAGTTTACAATTGCCGGACAAGGCTGGGGAAACTGGACCGTCAATGATATCCTGAATGATGCCAATGACCTTGTTGTTAAGACAAAAGACAAATTAAATACAATGTTTGGCGAAAACGATCAGATGTTGTTCGGAGGGATGCAGGCGGCCGATGATGCGGGACTGACAGGTATTCATTATGTGGCAGCAGCAGACGGCGCAAAAGAAGCTTATGACTATATTAATGGAACGACACCGTGTAAGTCGGGTGAATACTATTGTACAGGTGAAAACTCTCCGGTACAGGTGGCCATTACGGCAACCGACATTGCAAAAAAAATCCTGGTGGACGGCTCCGATCCGGACAGCTATGAGGAAGTGACGATGACAGAGGCTGTCTGTATAACAAAAGATAATGTAGATGAGCGTTATGACTATGGTTTCTAGAAGCTGCTATGAGGTCCTCCTTTCACGAGGAGGACTTTTTGCTTGAAAACTTGGAGGTGAGTGCATGGAAGGGCAGTACAGACTTGAAATGAAAAATATTACAAAGCATTTTGGCGGTGTAAAAGCTCTCACGGATGTTTCTCTGAAAGTTGAACCGGGTGAGATTCACGCACTGATTGGCGAAAACGGCGCGGGCAAATCTACTCTTATGAAAATATTGTCGGGTGCATATCAAAGGGATAGTGGGCAGATATTTATTGACGGCGGTGAAGTTAAAATTACAAATCCCAAAGAATCTAAAGATTTGGGCATTGCTGTTATATACCAGGAATTTATGCTTGCACCTGATTTGACGGTTGCAGAGAATATTTTTATTGATAAGCTTTCTGGGGGAAAAGGTATTATTAACTGGAAAAAGCTTCGGGCGGATGCGGGGGCGCAGCTTGAAAAGCTGGGGTTTGATGATATTAATCCAAATGCAAAATGTGGGAGCCTTAGTGTCGCTTACCAGCAGGTGGTTGAAATCTGCAAATGTCTTACAAGAGATGCAAAGATACTGGTATTCGATGAGCCCACAGCAGTTCTTACATTTTCGGAAATTGAGAAATTATTTGAAGTTATAAATAAGCTAAAGAAACGGAATGTCAGCGTTATATACATATCCCATCGTCTGGAAGAGATATTTAGATTAAGTCAGCATATTACAGTTCTTAAGGATGGTGCGTATGTAGATACGGTTGAAACAGGGGGCTTTGATAAGCAGCGGCTGGTAAATATGATGGTGGGCCGGGAGATGACGGATATGTTTCCGGAGCGCCATGCGAAAATTGGTGAGACTGTGCTGAAGGTAGAGGACCTATATGCAGGGAAAATGGTACAGGGTGTAAGCTTTGAAGTGAGAGCGGGGGAGGTTCTTGGTTTCAATGGTCTGGTTGGAGCCGGGAGAACTGAAACTATGAGAGCGGTTTTTGGCGCTGATAAAAAAGAGTCAGGGAAGGTATATTATTTTGGTAAGGAAGTCAATTGGAAAAGTCCCCAGTCTGCAATTAGGGAAAAGTTTGGACTGCTTCCTGAGGACAGGAAGAAACAAGGACTATTGTTAGAACAGAGTGTTCGTATGAACACGACTCTTGCCTGTCTGAGTAAGGTTACAAGACACGGCTGGATTCAACACAAGAAAGAAAAGAAATTTGTCAAAGAGGTTCTTGGAAGTATCCAGACTAAGTACGGAAGTACAGAGGACAATGCAAACAGCCTTTCCGGCGGCAATCAGCAAAAGCTTTCATTGGCAAAGTGGATTGCTGCGGACTGTAAGTGCGTTGTTTTTGATGAGCCTACCCGTGGCGTTGATGTGGGTGCAAAGACAGAAATCTATAAAGTGATTAATACTCTTGCGGAAAAAGGGATAGCGGTAATTATGATATCTTCAGAAATGCCCGAAATTATCGGTATGTGTGACCGGGTTGTAATTATGCGGAATGGAAAGGTATCAGGCGAAGTGGAAAAGAACGAGTTATCAGAAAACATAATGATTAAAATGGCAATGGGGGTTTAGCTATGAAGAAGAAAAAATTCAATGTAAAAGATTTTTTGATAGGCAATAATACATATGTCATTTTTCTGGTACTGTTTATTGTCTGCGCGCTGCTGTCTAGTACATTTTTGGAGCCGGTGAACCTAGTGAATATCTGTCTTCAGCAGTCAGGTCCCATTCTTGTTGCGTTGGGCATGCTGTTTGTTGTCTTAACCGGAGGGATCGATCTTTCTGTGGGTGCTGTTACTGCGTTGTCTTCCTGCTGTGCTTACGTATTAATGAGAGATTACGGGCAGGGGTTGGGGGCTGCATTTGTTGTAGCTGTCCTGATAGGGCTTGCCATGGGACTTCTGAACGGAATTCTTGTGGCCTATGGAAAAATGCAGGGTTTCGTAACTACGCTGGCCACTTTATCTATTGGTAATGGTGCAGCTTTGATTGTCTCCCAAGGAGCCCCGGTGCGGTGTTCGAATATTCCGTCTGTCGGTGCAATGGCCAGTAAGGATTACGGGTATCCAATTGTAATAGGATGTGTAATTATCATTGTGATTATGGCACTTATTCAGCAATATACATCCTATGGACGCATTGTCATTGCCTGTGGTTCTAACAGCACTGCAGTACAGCTGGCCGGTATTAATGTAAAAAGATATGTATGCTCCTGTTACATGGTCTCCGGGCTTCTTGCTTCGATTGCAGGTATGTTTATTGCATCCAGAACCCAGACGGCGGCATCGACCCTCGGAAAAGGAGGCGAACTGGATGCGATTGCAGCGTGCGTTATCGGTGGAGCCAGCCTTGCGGGCGGAAAAGGCAGTGTGATAAAAACAGTGATCGGCGCATTGACAATTGCACTGATCAGCAATATCATGAATCTTAAAGGTGTTCCGGCATACCCTCAGGAAATTGTAAAGGGATGTATTATTATAGCGGCTGTATTACTTCAAATTGCTACAGACAGGACGGAGAGTGCAGTATAAACAAATTGACATAGCATAGCAAAGCAAATAAATAGGAGGTGCTATACATGAAAACAGTAATTGTAAACAAGGAGGGGACGCTGTCTGTCAAGGAGATTCCAAAGCCGAAATATGGGCCGAAGCAGGCTTTGACGAAAACAATCGCAAACGGTATCTGTGGAACAGATGTTCATTTGATGAAAAAAGCATTCAAAGGAATCACAGAAGATATGTATCCGGTTATGCTTGGTCATGAAAATGTAGGAGAGGTTGTCGAAGTGGGCTCAGAAGTAAAAGGGCTGAAGGCAGGCGACAAAGTGTTACTCCCATTTTTGGATGCTGATCCGGAATATCTGGGTCCTTATGAATCGGCATGGGGGGCTTTGAGTGAATACTGTGTTGTCAATGATGCAGCTGCATTTGCAGAGGGTGAAGTTCCTGATCTTGCAAAAGCACAGTGTGTTATTCCTGATGACATTGACCCTGTTGATGCAGTTATGCTGATTACTTTTGGAGAAGTGCTGAGCAGTGTGAAATACTTCGGGATTCAAAAGGATAAGCCAGTTGTGATATATGGCTGTGGTCCCGTAGGGCTTACGTTTATCAAAATGTGTAAAATGGTAGGAGCCAGCCCTGTAATTGCGGTTGTAAGAAACGAAGCTAAAAGAAGAAATGCACTGGAGGGCGGCGCAGATATAGTGCTGAATAGCACTGAATGTGACATTACAAAAGAAATTCGCACCTTGTTCCCTAAGGGGGTTCCTTATGTAGTCGATGCGGTTGGCTCCGAAGAAGTTGTAAATGATGCAATGGGGCTTATCTGTGACCGGGGAGAAATCTGCTGCTATGGCGTGCCGAGAAAGGAAGAAATGCATATTGATTTCAGCAAGGCAGACTATAATTGGGTAATCAATTTCCAGCAATTCCCGCTCAAAGGTGAGGAAGCTATTGCCCATGACGAGGTGATACAGTGGATACGTGAAGGAAAAATTGACCTGAAAGATTACATATCCGATTATTTTATTTTTGATGATGTAATTGAAGCTTATGATAAAGCACTGAATAAGAAAGTGCTTAAAAAAGGAATTGTTGTGTACAAGTAATTTGGAGGTAATTGAATGCAAATACCAAAATTGTTAACATTACTGCCAGAAGAATATGCGGTTACGCCCGATGGTATGGAAATTGACCGTTATGGAAATCTTATTTTGGCTTGCCCGAATTTTGCAGATATGTCAAAGCCCAGCTGTATATGTATGATTGACAAAAACCTGAATGTGAGAAAGTGGTTTGATGTGCCCTTGAGCGAAAGGACCCATGAGGCAAGGGCGATGGGATTAGCCTTTGGGCCTGACTGGGACTTGTACATTGTGGATAATCAAGGGTGGAGCAAAGAGCCGGCTTTGTCCTGTCAGGGAAGAATTCTGCGGGTTCGAATGGACGGTGATATAATAGAAAAGGTCACAGTGGTCGCGGAGGGAATGGAGCATCCCAATGGGATTCGGATAAAAGGCAGCTACGTGTATGTGACACAGAGCACTATGGCCAGTGCGAAGACAAAAAGCGGAAACCTAGTGAGTGGAGTTTATAGGTTCCATTTGGATGATGAAAATATTCATATCAATAATACATTGGAAGACCCTAATCTTTTTATTTCTTTTGAGACTAAAAACCCTGCAGATCAATATGGAGTGGATGGAATTGTTTTTGATCAGGAAGGGAATTTATATGTGGGAAATTTTGGCGATGGGGAAGTGTTTAAAATCCAGTTTGATGAGAATGGAAATATACAGAGCAATGTACTATTTGCAAAGGATCCGGAAAAGCTGCGTTCCACAGATGGCATGACTGTTGACCAGAACGGTAATATATATGTGGCCGATTTTGTTGTGAATGCAATTGCAAAAATAGATAAGAAAGGAAATGTCACTAGAATTGCACAAAGCCCGGACAGTGATGGGCTGCAAGGTGAGCTAGATCAACCAGGAGAACCCTGCGTTTGGGAAGGTAAAATAGTGGTGTCGTGTTTTGACTGTGTGGTGGGCGGTGATAAATGGAATACCGAACATGAGCTTCCGGCAACTATGAGTGTGTTAGAGGTTCCGGGAGCAGAACTGTGATTTTCTCTTAGGAAAGAAAAAAGAGGTCTGGAAAGTTTCACAAGAGAGTTTCAGACTTCTTTTTTTATATGAAAATATACGCCATTTAACAAAAATGAACAGTAAATTTCTATAAAACATAAAAGAAATTGGGCAAAATTTATTAAAATAAATTAAAATAAGTGGAAAAACAGTGAAAACATACAAAACCAGTCCAGATGCGAGTTGACTTTATGAATCGGTTGAATTATAATATAGTAAGCACATAAATACTTAGTAATGTAATTACATAATATCATAATGGACTAAAAAGTATTGTTGTGGATGAGCATTATAAACATGAAAAAGGAGGGTTTTAAGTATGAGAAGAAAAATCACGGCAGTTTTGGTGGCAGGGGCTATGGCTGTAAGTTTATTAACGGCATGTGCTACAGATCCGGCCAAGGAAGCTGCAGCAACCAAGGAGGGTACACCAGATAATGGCAATGCAGGAGATACCGATAAAGCCGCAGAGATTGCGGATTTCAAGATTGATGCATCTCAGATTCCTCAGGAGAAACTGGATACCACCTTATATGTGGCATGTTCTATCCGCGGGCTTGAAAATCCTTATATAGCAACAATTGCTGACGGGATGGATATGTTCTGCGAGTATCTGGACAGCATTGGGCAAAAGTATGAAAAGCAGGTTTTAGATTCAGGAGGCTCCAATGATGTAGAGATTGATAATATGAAGCAGTTTGCGGCAAAAGCGGGAGGCGATGCAATTGCCTATGCTGATCCAAATGAATCTGCTATAGCACCGTCATTAGCAGAGGCTATGGCTGATGCAGGCGGTTATCTTGGTACGGCATGGAATAAGCCGGATGATGTGAATCCTCAGGACTATGATCCGAACTGGGTAATACATACTTCTGCTGATAATGTGGCTAATGGGAAAGCTACTGCTGAGGCCTTATTTGAATCTATGGGCGGGAAAGGCAAGGTATTTGTAGTAGAAGGTATGCTGGGAAATACGGCATCTAACAGCCGTGTAGAAGGTCTGAAGGATGCACTGAAGGAATATCCGGATATTGAAGTTGCACATCAGGACACTGGAAACTGGGCAACCAATGAAGCATTAACCTTGGTTGAAACATGGTTGAATGATACACCGGATGTAGGAGGGGTATGGTGCGCCAATGACAATATGGCAACAGGTGCCCTGCAGGCTCTTGATGCAAAAGGATTGAAAGGCAAGGTAGGCGTGACAGGCATTGATGCAAATACTGATATTGTGGAAGGTGTAAAAGATGGCAGCGTGATTGCTACAGTTTCATCCAATGGATATCTGCAGGGAGGATATACCTTGGCTGTTTGTTACGCAGTGTGGACAGGGCTTATTACAACAGATGAACTGCCGGATGATTACCGCACATTTTTAACACCTGCGATTCTTGTTACAAAAGACACGGTTGATGACTATGTGGCAGAATATGTTGATTCTGTACCGGAATATGATTTCTCGGACATCTGGTTCTGCAAGGCAGATAAATAATGCCGGAACAGTCATATACTGATGACAGGGAGAAGGGACCGGCCAAAATGTCGGTCTCTTGTGGTTCATCGGTACATAAAATATTGATTGGAGAAATGTTATGGAAGAAAAGAATCAAGCGGCGCTGGATATAAGGGAAGAGTTTGCCGCAAAGGTAAAGGCGGACAACCGGAAAGAAAAGCTTATGAAGTGGGCGCCTGTAGGAGTACTGGCGGCACTGATTCTGGTCTTTTGCATATTGAAGGGAAGGTCATTCTTAAGCTTGAGTAATCTGGTGTCTATATTAAATCAATGGTCTTTACCCCTTCTTGTGGCACTGGGTCTGACTTTTGTAATTATGATAGGGAGCATTGATTTGTCTATAGATGGCACGGTGGGAATGGTGGGGTCACTGACCGCCATCTTTGTGGCAAATTCAAAGAATACAGTAAATCTAGGGGTGCTAGGCCTCCTGTTGGCAATTTTATGCTCGGTTGTTGTAGGCTTTTTAATAGGTGTGATCCATGTTAAATTTAAAATTCCTTCCTTTATGGTTAGTTTCGCTTTTATGAATATCTGTATTGGAATTGGTATGCTGTCTTATAGCGGCAAGCCGGCAACAATCCGTGATCCCCTGATGACGGCAATTCCTAAGGCATCATTTTTGGGAGTGCCGGTGATCACCTGGATTGCAATAGCTGTTCTGGTATTGTGCTATTACATACAAGAATATACCCCTTTCGGGCGCCATGTGTATGCGGTGGGAACTGATGAGACGATACCTAAAGCCGTAGGCATTAATGTGAATAAAGTTAAGATTAAGGTGTTTACTCTGGCAGGCTTTTGTTATGGAGTGGCAGGTGTGATTGGTGCACTCAGGCTGGGACAGGGGCAGATTGCAATTGGTACAGACCAGATGTTTCCCGCCCAGGCTGCTGTTGTAATCGGCGGAACCGCATTGACTGGCGGAAAGGGCGGCGTGATGAATACCGTTGTGGGAACCTTGATTATGACTGTATTGATTAATGGGCTGACAATGATGGGGGTTGATCCCAACATTAAGACAGGAATTCAGGGGGTTATTATTCTTGCGGCGGTTATTCTTACAATTAAACATGGTTCTGCGGTAATCAGTAAATAAAAGCATGGAGGGATAGAAATGTCAAAAAATATATTATTCAGTGCTAAAAATATTGTGAAGTCCTTTCATGGAACACAGGCACTAAAAGAGGTAGATCTGGACGTTTATGAGGGAGAAGTGGTCGGCCTGGTCGGTGAGAACGGTGCGGGAAAATCAACACTAATGAAAATTATTATTGGTGTACAGCCTCAGGGCTCAGGAGAAATGTATCTGAGGGGAAAGCCATTTCAGCCTCATGATCCTTTGGAAGCTAATGCGGAGGGGATTGGGATGGTATATCAGGAGCAATCTCTGATTACAACACTTTCCGTAGGGCAGAATCTCTTTTTTGGGCATGAAAAGGAATTTATGCAGATGGGAATTGTTAATTGGAAAAAAATGTACGCAGAGGCTGCAGCCGTATTGTCAGAGGTGGGCTGTGAAGATATTAACCCCAGGAAAAAGGTAATTGATTTAAATTTTGCCACCAGACAGATGGTAGAAATTGCAAAAGTTGTCAATGTTACAAAAGAGGCTTCTACAGATGGAAAATGTTTAATTTTGTTGGATGAACCCACTTCCGTATTAAATGAGACTGAAGTAAAGCGGCTTTTTCAAGAGATAAGGAAGCTGACTGCAAAAGGGCATTCAGTAATTTTTGTGTCGCATCGCCTGGACGAAGTTCTTGAGATTTCTGACCGCATATATGTCTATAAAGATGGAGAGAATGCAGGAAACATGAATGTGGCTGACGCTACGGAGGCCATATTATACGAGCGGATGGTAGGCCATGAAACCAATTCGGAGTACTATCATTTGGATAAGCAGGTTATACCCAAGGAAGAGGTGGTACTGGAAGCAAAGGATCTTGGGTGCAGGGGGAAATTTAAACACGTAAACTTTCAGCTGCATAAAGGGGAAATCCTTGGTTTCTGCGGTGTTGTGGGTTCCGGAAAAGAGGAAATCTGCTCTGTCTTCTGCGGTGATGAGAGTCCTGATTTTGGAGAATTGATAGTAAAGGGGAGGAAAACAAAGTATAGTGCACCTTATCAGGCGTTAAATGATGGGATTTTAATGATTCCTATGGAACGTATGGTTGAAGGAGTTATACGGGGGCTTTCTGTTGAGGATAATATCGCGCTTTCCAATGCAGGGAGGTTAAGTAAGAGAGGCATGATATCCAGAAAACGGGTATCGGAGCAAGCCGTGGAATGGATCCGCAGGCTCAGAATTAAAACCAGCGGCAAAGAAGAGCTGGTGATACAGCTTTCAGGAGGGAATCAGCAAAAAGTGGTTTTTGCGCGCGTACTGGCCTCGGAATCGGATGTTGTTATATTGAATCATCCCACCCGCGGTGTGGATGTGGGGGCAAAAGAGGAGATTTACGGATTGATCCGGGACATGGTCGCCGAAGGGAAATCAGTCATTCTTCTGGGCGATACCTTGGATGAGTGCATAGGAATGTCTAATCGTGTACTGATCATGCGGGATGGATTGGTTACAGGTGAATTGGATGCGGCTGTGGATGCCAAACCGTCACAGGTGAGTATCATCAGCATGATGGTATAAGAAGGAGATGAGGGCATGAATAAACTAAAAACAAATAAGGCATATTTTGCTACATATTTCAGTATGGCTGTTATCATCTGTCTTGTGCTGATTTTTACTATTATGGAAAAAAGTTTTATTAATTCTTCAAACATCAACAATTTGTTGAGTGATACAGCGCCCCTAATGATTATGGCTGCCGGAATGACTCCTGTTATTTTAATTGGTTCCATCGACTTATCGGTTGGCGCTATGTGTTCTGTTTCAAATGTACTGGTAGTCAGCTTTATTATGAAATTTAAAGATACAATCTATGCAGACTGGTTTATTATGTTGGTGACGTTTGTAACCACACTTGTGTTTGCAGTGATTGCAGGCATTATACTCGGACTCATTCATGTTAAGCTGAAGGTTCCGTCGTTTATAGCTTCACTGGCATTTATGTCTATATGGAATTCGGCAGCATTGTTAATTAGCAATTCTCCGATATCAATACCTAAAAAGCTGTGGGGTACCATTGACTGGTATAAAATATCTATAGGTCCGCTGGGGTATCCGCTGGTTATTGCATTTCTTATTATAATCGGTTATTATGTGATTCTTACCAGGACGTCCCTGGGGAGAGGCATATATGCTATAGGCGCAAACGAACGTGCAGCCCGCATGTCTGGCATAGCTGTAGATCGAATTAAAATCACTGTCTTTGCGGTTAACGGCTTTTGTGCTGCTTTGGGAGCAATCTTTTTGATGGCAAAGGCTAAGAGCTGTGCCCCTACAGTTGGTGACTCGTTTACGCTGATGGTAATTTCAGCGGTAGTTCTGGGCGGTACGGCTCTGATCGGCGGTTCGGGAAATATTTTGAATACCATATTGGGGGTCTTTATTGTTTCGATAATTAAGAATGGGATGAATATAGTAAGTATTAATGTATACTGGCAAAAGGTTGTATTTGGAGTGGTAGTATTGATAGCTATAGCAATTAACACTGACCGATCATCCAGAAGCTTTATTGTCAAATAATTTTAAGCCTGGTTTGGAATGGATGTATGTAAATCCTATGCCAAACCAGGCCTTATATTTAAGAGAAACTGAAATTATATGATACCAGGGTCAAAAGGTCATGCGTTTCATGCTTGCATGAAAAAGCA
>ENA-UOOI01003279-UOOI01003279.1-fermentation-metagenome-genome-assembly--contig:-NODE-3279-length-12461-cov-5.141544_pt1 | contig 12461 bp, 10 predicted proteins | sample MGYA00245779_ERZ724027 | MGnify/ENA primary metagenome ERZ724027 (study PRJEB28704, sample SAMN03018318) | fermentation metagenome | biome: anthropogenic terrestrial biome; feature: soil; material... | reverse complement strand
ATTAAGTCTGAGAAGATTGACAATTTCCTCAATACAATGAAGGAAGCAAAAGATTCAGAAATTTTCCGCTCCTGCAGGCAGTATCTGCTGGACAATGTGGACAGGTTACAGAATGTTACGAAGGAGGATATTGAGAATATCCAGTCCGATATCTGCAATTCCGTGACAATTTCTACTCTGCACGGATGTCCTCCCCAGGAGATCGAGAAAATCGCTATGTACCTGATTACAGAAAAAGGGTTCCATACCTTCATTAAATGTAATCCTACATTATTAGGGTATGAATTTGCCAGAAAGACAATGGACGAGATGGGATACGACTATATCGCATTCGGTGATTTCCATTTTAAAGATGACTTACAGTATGAAGATGCAGTGCCGATGCTGACACGTCTCATGAAAGTCTGTGAAGAAAGAAATCTGGAATTTGGTGTTAAAATTACAAATACATTCCCGGTAGACGTAAAGCAGAACGAGCTGCCGAGCGAAGAGATGTATATGTCTGGAAAATCGCTGTATCCGTTGTCTATTTCTCTGGCTGCAAAGCTTGCAAAAGAATTTAATGGAAAACTTCGTATTTCCTATTCAGGCGGTGCGGACTATTTCAATATTAAGGGAATTGTAGATGCAGGGATCTGGCCGGTTACACTGGCAACTACAGTGCTCAAGCCGGGCGGGTATGAAAGAATAATTCAGGTTGCTAAAGAAACAGAGACAGAGAATGCTTCATTTGAAGGTGTCAGCGCAGAGGCCGCTCAGAAACTGGCCGAAGATGCAAAGGTTAATCCTTACCATGTAAAAGCAATTAAGCCTCTTCCGACCCGTAAGGTAGACAGAAAATTGCCGCTGTTAGATTGCTTTATTGCTCCCTGTAAGGATGGATGTCCAATCAACCAGGATATTCCGGAATATTTGAGACTTACAAGCGAAGGCAGGTACGAAGAGGCCATGGAGGTGATTACAGATAAAAACCCATTGCCGTTTATTACAGGAACAATCTGTGCTCACAATTGTATGACAAAATGTACCCGCAATTTCTACGAGGACCCGGTACACATCAGGAACGTGAAACTGGTAGCGGCAGAAAACGGCTATGATGCATGGATTAAGAAAGTCACCCCGTATCCAATCACAAAAGAAGGGAAGGCAGCAGTTGTGGGCGGCGGTCCGGCCGGCATGGCGGCGGCATATTTCCTGAGAAGAGCAGGAATGAAAGTCACTCTGTTTGAGCAGCATGACTCTTTGGGCGGTGTGCCCCGCCATGTTATCTCTGGATTTAGGATGACAAAGGAAGCCATCGACAAAGATGCGGCAATTATAGATGCTGTGGGCGTGGATGTGCAGTACAACACAAGGATAGAAAGCGTAAAGGAACTACAGGACAAAGGCTATACTTCCGTAATCCTTGCAATCGGCGCATCTAAACCGGGTACATTGAAGCTGGAGGAAGGCGAGACCGTAAATGCGATTGACTTTCTTACAAAATTTAAAGAGACAGATGGAAACTTTGATGCGGGAAAACATGTGGTTGTCATCGGCGGCGGAAATACTGCAATGGATGCTGCAAGAGCAGCAAAGATGACAAAAGGTGTGGAGACTTCTTCTCTTGTGTACAGGAGAACAAAACGCTTTATGCCTGCCGACGAGGAAGAATTGATCATGGCTCTTGAAGATGGAGTAGAGTTTAAAGAGCTGCTCTCACCGGTCAAACTGGTAAACGGGGTTCTCACATGCAAGGTTATGAAGCTTGGGGATTATGATGCCTCCGGAAGAAGAGGTGTGGTCGAGACGGATGAAACCCGGGAAGTACCGGCAGATACAGTTGTCGTTGCAGTGGGCGAGAAAGTGGAGACAGAATTCTACCAGGCAAATGGGATCCACGTAAATGAGCGCGGAAAAGCTCTTGTAAATGAAGAGACAAATGAGACAAATGTAGACGGTGTCTATGTTGCAGGCGACGGTCTCGGCGGTCCGGCCACCATTGTGGAAGGTATCCGCGACGGAAAGAGGGCGGCAGAAGCCATTATCGGAAAAGTTCTCTCCAAAAACCAGCATATTCAGGCACCGGAGGAACAGGTTTACGCAAAGGAAGGCATCCTGAAAGTTACTCAGACAGGAAAAGAAGAAGGAGAGCGCTGCATTTCTTGCTCCAGTATCTGTGAAAACTGTGTCGAGGTATGTCCAAACCGTGCAAATGTTTCCATCCAGGTTCCGGGAATGCTCCAGCATCAGATTATCCACATAGATTACATGTGCAACGAGTGTGGTAATTGTGAAAGCTTCTGTCCATATCTGAGCGCTCCGTATAAAGATAAGTTTACCCTTTTTGCAAAAGCAAAAGATATGGAAGACAGCACAAATGAAGGATTTGCAGTACTGGATGCAGATAAGCTTATATGCCAGGTAAGATACCTGGGAGATATCTTTACATGGACAAAGGGAGAGGAGACAAAACTTCCTGCCGGGCTCCAGCAGCTTATGGAAACTGTAATCCAGGATTATTCATTTTATTTAATGTAAGAGCCAATGATAAAATCATATCTGGAAGGCGTTTTGAAAGACCAGCCCTCTCTGCTTTGTGCACTGGGGCTGGAAGCTATAAAAAATCCTGTCGTTTCCGTAGTGGGGGCAGGAGGAAAAACAACAACAATCAAAAGAGCGGCGGAAGAGTACAGACGAAAAGGGATTCCTGTCATTGTTACAACAACGACGCACATGATGGCAGAGAATCAGCCCTGGTTTTTGCTGACTTCCTCTCTGGATGAAGTGAGGGAGATACTGAAGCGGGAAGGCATGGTCTGGGTTGGCCGTCAAAATGAGTCCGGAAAGATGCGGGCGCCTTCTTCGGAGCTGATGCATCAGCTCCTGAACTTAGGCTGCCCGGTTCTGATAGAGGCGGACGGCGCCCGGCACCTTCCGCTGAAAATCCCGGCGGATCACGAACCGGTAATACTTTCGGAGACGACACATGTAGTCAATGTATATGGATTGGATGCTTTAGGGAAAACTTTTGAAGAAATATGTTTTCGATCAGACATTGCTACACGCCTGCTCAGAAAAAAGGAGACCGACCTGGTTACAGAAGAGGATATTGTTAGATTGGCATTTAACAACCTGGCGGGACAAAAAGGAGTTACAGCCTCTATGTCATACCAGGTTGTTTTAAATAAGGCAGACATTCCTGAAAGAGAAGCAGCAGCTCTCGCTATCTGCAAATTTTCTGAGAAAAAAGGCAAAATGAAGCTGACGGTGACATCGAGAGAAGGACAGACACAAAAATGAGAATATTAATCAGAGGGGCCGGGGATCTAGCAACCGGCATAGCCTCGCGCCTCTATCATGGCGGGCATCAAATTATAATGACAGAGATAGCAGTTCCCCTGACTGTGCGCAGAATGGTTGCATTTTCCAGAGCAGTCTATGAGGGGCGGGCAGAAGTGGAGGATATGACGGGAATCCTTGTGCATTCTATGGAAGAAGCTAATGCAGTCATACAAGATGGAGATATTCCAATTATTGTAGATGAAAAAGCAGAAATTGTACAGAAATACAAACCGGATGTTATTGTGGATGCTATTCTTGCCAAGAAAAATCTGGGAACCAGAATGACAGATGCTCCTTTTGTCATAGGAGTGGGGCCTGGATTTACTGCGGGCCTGGACTGCCATTGTGTGGTGGAAACAAAAAGGGGACATACACTGGGCATGGTGTTGTATGCCGGCAGTGCTATTCCAAATACAGGCGTTCCGGGAAATATAGGAGGTTTTACAACAGAGCGCCTTATCCGGGCCGGGGGAAACGGACTTATAGAGCCTGTGGCCTCCATCGGTGATATGGTAGAAAAGGGGCAGGTTGTGGCTGTAACTGGGGGGCAGAAAGTATATGCCCAGATGAGCGGTATTGTCCGGGGGATGCTGCAGCCCGGTGTACAGGTGTGGAAGAACCTCAAGATCGGGGATATTGATGCCCGCTGTGAAAAGTTTCACTGTTTTACAATTTCAGATAAGGCACGGTCCATTGGCGGCGGAGTTCTGGAAGCAGTGACAGGCTTTGAAAATATCCGAAACAAATATGCAATCGTAGTATTGGCTGCAGGAAGAAGTCTGCGTTTTGGAGGAGAAAATAAACTTCTAACCACAGTTTCAGGGAAGCCATTGTATGAGCATACATTAGCCCGCCTGGAAGGATTTTGGGACTTTTCTAGATTCGTAGTAACGGGATACCATGAAATCGAAAAAAGAGCGGAAGAGCTGGGAATGCACTCAGTGATAAACCTGGAGCCGGAACTTGGAATTTCTCATTCCATTCAGATGGGACTGAAAGCCTGCCTGGAAGAAAATCCGGATATACAGGGAGTTTTGTTTTCCGTATGTGATCAGCCAAAGCTGCATCCGGCTACAATACAAAGACTTCTGAATACGGCCGGTCTGCACAAAGGGCAGATTATCTGCACAGCAAATCAGGGAAGGCCGGGGAATCCCGTTCTGTGGGACAGGAAGTTTTTCCCAAAACTAATGAGCCTTTCCGGTGATAACGGGGGAAAACAAATTATGGCTGAGATCCCTGAAAAAATCCGATACGTAGAAGCTCATGCAAAAGAACTTCATGACATTGATTATAAAAGTGATATTTCTGATTTAGATTACAGAGAGTAGAATCTGCTTAAGAAAGAGAGGTAGCAAATGTTTACAGTTCATGTAAATGGAATGGACTATCAGGCCGAGCAGGATAACAAGCTCATGCGTTTCCTGCGGGATGACCTTCGCCTTACATCCGTAAAAGACGGCTGCAGCCAGGGAGCCTGCGGTACGTGTACAGTCCTTGTGGATGGAAAGACAACCAGGGCCTGTATTCCCATGATTTCTAAAATGGAGGGGAAGTCAATTGTAACAGTGGAAGGATTAAGCGATAGAGAAAAGGAAGTTTACTCCTATGCTTTCGGCAAGGCGGGAGCTGTGCAGTGTGGATTTTGCATCCCGGGCATGGTAATGTGTGCAAAAGGTCTGATTGATGTAAATCCTGATCCCACACGGTTGGAGGTAATTGCCGCAATTCGTAATAACATATGCCGCTGTACAGGGTACAAGAAGATTATTGATGGTATCCTTTTGAGTGCTAAAATTATGCGGGAAAACCTTTCTGTCGAAGAAGATGAAGGTGTTGTTGCGGTAGGTGATACGATTTTAAGGATTGATGCCAAAGAGAAAGTACTGGGCACAGGTGAATATCCCGATGACATCTATCTGGATGATATGATACATGCGAGTGCAGTCCGCTCAGAATATCCCAGGGCAAAAGTGCTGGCAATCCATTCGGGGGAGGCAAAGGCTCTGGACGGTGTGATTGGTGTTTTTACAGCGGAGGATATTCCGGGTAGTGTAAAGGTAGGCCATCTGAAGCATGACTGGGACACTATGATCGCGGTGGGGAAAACGACACGTTATCTGGGAGATGCAGTCTGTCTGGTTGCCGCCGAGACACCGGAGATTCTGGAGAAGGCAAAGAGCCTGATAAAAGTGGATTATGAAGTGCTTGAACCTGTACTGGATCCATTTGAGGCCATGAAAGAAGGGGCTCCCTTAGTACATTCTACCGGAAATGTCCTGGCACATGAGCATCTGGTCCGGGGCGATGCAGACGAAGTGATAGAAAAGTCTAAATATAAAGTAACGAAACACTATGAAACACCCTGGACAGAACATGCATTTCTGGAGCCGGAGTGTGCGGTGGCGATGCCCTTTGATGAAGGTGTGTTCATATATTCCACAGACCAGGGTACATATGACATACAGCATGAATGTTCTCTTATGCTGGGACTTCCGCCGGAAAAGGTTATTGTGGAAAATAAACTGGTAGGCGGTGGATTCGGAGGAAAAGAGGATGCCAGTGTGCAGCATCTTGCAGCTTTGGTTGCGTACCTTACGAAAAGAATTGTAAAAGTAAAATTCTCCAGGCAGGAGAGTATTACAGTCCATCCAAAACGTCATCCTATGTGGATGGATATTACAACGGCCTGTGATGAAAATGGATATTTGACAGCCATGAAAGCCGTTGTTGTTTCTGATACAGGTGCCTATGCTTCTCTTGGCGGCCCTGTTTTGCAGAGAGCCTGCACCCATGCTGCCGGACCTTATAATTTCCAGATCATTGATATCGACGGGAAAGCAGTGTATACCAATAATCCCCCGGCAGGGGCCTACAGAGGCTTCGGTGTGACCCAAACCTGTTTCGGATCCGAGCGCAATCTGGATATGCTGGCCCAGATGGTGGGAATTTCCCCCTGGGAAATCCGCCACCGCAATGCAGTCCGTCCCGGACAGGTACTCCCCAACGGACAGATTGCCGATGCTTCTACAGGATTTGTGGAGACGCTGGAAGCCGTGAAAGACATCTATGACAGTGAGCCTTATGTTGGCATTGGATGCGCCATGAAAAATGCCGGTGTAGGTGTGGGAATTCCTGACTGGGGACGCTGCCGCCTGCTTATTCATGATGGACAAATCCAGATTCATGCCGGCGCATCCTGTATCGGACAGGGATTGGGGACGGTTCTTACCCAGGTAGTTTCGGAGACAGTGGATATTTCGATTGACAAGATTAGATACTGCCGTCCGAATACTGCAAAAGCACCGGATGCAGGAACCACCTCTGGTTCACGCCAGACTCTGATAACCGGCGAGGCGGCAAAACGTGCGTCAGAATTGCTGAGAGCGGAGCTTAAGAGCCATACACTGGAAGATCTGGAAGGAAAAGACTTCTATGGCGAATACCTTGCAAAGACAGATAAAATGGGTGCCGATGTACCCAACCCAGTGTCTCATGTGGCATATGGATACGCAACTCAGATCTGTATCTTGAATGAGGATGGAACCATAAAGAAAATGGTTGCGGCACACGATGTAGGAAAGGCAGTTAACCCAATCAGTGTAGAAGGCCAGATTGAAGGCGGCGTTGTTATGAGTCTTGGATATGCTCTTACAGAAAAATATGAGATTAAAGACGGATACCCGGTATCCAGGTTTGGCACCTTAGGCTTGTTCCGGGCAGATAAGGTTCCGGAGTTAGATCCCATTATTATAGAAAAACCAGGCGTAGAGGTAGGTTACGGAGCGATAGGAATCGGAGAAATCACATCTATTCCAACAGCACCGGCTGTTGCAGGGGCGTACTACAAATTGAACGGAGAATTTCAGACAATACTTCCCTTGACAGGAACCCCCTATAGTAGGAAAAAATAGTTAAATTTTCATTCGGAAAATGTATTTGGCAGCATATGCATACGAAAGCAAGCTTTCTCCTGCCTATGCTGCTGAAAATTTGCATGGCTGAACAGTTACCAGAAATTTAACTTTTTTTATTACTTTCGAGTTGTGCCGGAAAACAACTTGAGGTATAATAAATTCATTAAACAAAAAGGAGAAGAAGTGATGAGAAAATTGCAAAAGGCAGGAAGTGTATTATTAACAGTGGTTTTGGCAGGCTCACTTGTTATAGGTTGTGGAGCGAAAAAGGATGACAGCAAAGCGGATGACACAAAAGCAACGAAAACTGAGGAGACAACAGAGTCTGCAAAAGAGGAGGAGCCGGTAACTTTGATGGTTGCAGCGGCAGCAAGTCTGCAGTATTCTTATGAGGACAAGCTGATCCCGATGTTCGAAAAGGAGAATCCGAATATCACAGTGACGGGAACCTATGACAGCTCCGGAAAACTGCAGACACAGATTGAAGAAGGTATTGAAGTAGATGTATTTATGTCAGCAGCAACAAAGCAGATGAATGCTCTGGTTGATGAAAGTCTAGTGGACAAGGATACCGTCGTAGATCTTCTGGAAAACAAAATTGTGTTGATTACTGCAGCTGATTCCACATTAGATTTGAAAGAATTTACTGATATTACAAAAGCACAGACCGTTGCACTTGGTGATCCTGAGAGTGTGCCTGTAGGACAGTATTCAAAAGAAGCCCTGACAAACCTGGGACTTTGGGATGAAGTGTCTGCAAAGGCAAGTCTGGGAACAAACGTAACTGAAGTATTGAATCAGGTGGCTGAAGGAAGTGCAGATGCAGGAATCGTATATGCTACAGATGCGGCAACTACAGATAAAGTAAAAGTAATAGCAGAGGCACCGGCGGACAGCCTTGCAGAACCTGCAATTTACCCGGTAGGCGTAGTAACAGCATCTAAGAATAAAGAAGCAGCACAGAAATTCGTAGATTTCCTTGGAACCGGTGAAGCAATTGCTGTGTTTGAAGATTATGGATTCATCCAGAATAAATAAGGCTATAATTCTGAGCCAAGCTTGAAAACCTGCGGTTTCCCCGCTGTTTGGTTCATGCCAAATGAATAGATTAAAAATGGGAGGATAAGATGGATTTTTCACCGATACTTATATCAATGAAGACAGCCTCGGCTGCGATTGTTTTTACGTTTTTTGTGGGGATAGCTTTTGCCTACTGGGTGGTAAATATGAAACATGAAAAAGTAAAGATGGTTTGCGATGGACTTCTTACCCTTCCTCTTGTCCTTCCGCCTACGGTTGCAGGGTTTTTCCTGCTTTACGTATTTGGAGTGAAGCGTCCGATTGGAAAGTTCTTTCTGGACTTTTTTGGTGTGAAGATTGCATTTTCATGGTCTGCCACGGTATTGGCAGCTATCATAATGTCCTTGCCCATGATGTACCGTTCTGCAAGAGGAGCTTTTGAGCAGGTTGACCCGAACCTGCTCTATGCAGGAAGAACACTGGGAATGTCCGAATGGAGTATATTTTGGAGAATATTATTTCCCAATGCTCTTTCGGGGATTCTCTCCGGAGGAATTCTTGCCTTTGCAAGGGGACTTGGAGAATTTGGCGCCACAGCTATGATTGCAGGAAATATAGCAGGAAGGACGCAGACACTTCCCCTTGCCGTTTACTCTAAGGTAGCAGCCGGAGACATGCAGGGAGCATATCAGTATGTACTGATTTTAGTTGTGCTCTCTTTTTTAGTGGTGACTGGTATGAACTATGTTACTTATATATACCAAAGGTATAATCGGAGGTAGTCAGGTGAAAAAGTTACAGGTAGATTTCAGAAAAAGGCTGAAGAATTTTGATTTACAGATGAACTTTGCCATGGAGGAAGGCCGGCTTGGCATATTGGGGGCTTCCGGATGCGGAAAAAGCATGACGCTGAAGACAATCGCAGGGATTGTCACCCCGGACACAGGAAGGATTGAGACAGGAAAAACTGTGTTTTATGACAGCGCCGAAAAAGTCAACCTGACACCCCAGAAAAGAAAAGTAGGTTATCTGTTTCAGAATTATGCATTGTTCCCTAATATGACAGTAGCGGATAATATCGCTGCAGGAATCCGCCATGCCAAAAGGAAGGATAAGCGGCACAGGACGGAAAAACAAAATGTCCGGGAACAGGTGAAGAATCTCATAGAACAATTCCAGCTGCAGGGATTGGAAAATCAATATCCGGTAAAGCTTTCCGGCGGTCAGCAGCAGAGAACGGCACTGGCACGCATACTGGTGTCCCGGCCGGACATTCTGCTTTTGGATGAGCCATTTTCGGCGATGGACAGTTATCTGAGGGAGGAGCTTCAGATAGAGCTGGATAACAGACTGAAGACATTTTCCGGGTGCAGTGTCATTGTCAGTCATGACAGAGATGAAATCTATAAATTATGTTCACACACCATGATTATGGGGGAGGGTTCAAACATCATTTTTGAGGAGACAAAAAAGCTTTTTAACCAGCCCCGGTATATGCAGGCAGCAAGACTGACAGGCTGTAAAAATATTTCCAAAGCAGAGCGTGTAGGACCCCGGACGATCCGGGCAACTGACTGGGGAGTAGAATTTTGCATTGACAGAGAGATACCCAAACAGTTATCCTATATAGGAATAAGAGCCCACGATTTCATTCCCGCAGATGTGAACGATCAGCGCCGTGAAAATGTTATTCCGGTATTCCCCTGCGGTATAACAAAGGCACCCTTTGAATGGACGCTGCTGTTTCAAAACAAAGAAAATCCGAAAGGAAATATGTGGATGAAGCAGGAGAGGGGAAAAGAGCAGATACCGGAGAAAGTGTGGGTGGATCAAAGCAAGATTCTGCTGTTGGAGTGACGGGTAAAGATATAGGCGGGATCTGTAGAACACATGTAAAGAAGGTGCGTTTATGTTTCATCCGTATGTGCAGCTAAAGATATATAATGAAGAGTTGGTATGTGGCCCCGGCCTGGTAACTCTGCTGGAGTTTTTGCGGGGGACAGATTCTATGAAAGAGGCCTGTGCAGAGATGGGAATGTCCTACAGCAAGGGCTGGAAGATTGTAAATAGAGCAGAGAGGGAACTGGGGTATGATTTGCTTGTCCGGCAGCATGGAGGCAGCCAGGGCGGTAAATGCGGGTTGACAGGCAAAGGAGAGTCCTTGATAACCAGGTTCCGCCAGATGGAGCAGAAGGTCAATGAGCAGACGAAAGCTGCATTTGAAGAATATTTTCCTGAATATTCATCACAGCCGGATCCACACAAGCGGATATAAAATATAATCAACTTCATGTTGAAAGTTTACCCATATCTTTTAATTGGTAGATTTTTAAAAGCAATTACGTTATAATAAAATATGCTTTTGAAAAATACTGAGAAAAGGAGGTTGATGCTATGTGGACAAGAGTTGAATTGAAAATAAGAGGAAAGCAGGCATTTCAAAGAAATTACTGGTCCTCAGTCGCAGTCGCTCTGGTGATGGCTATTGTAACCGGGGCGTTTAGTGCATCACGTTCGAATAGTTCTAATAGGAGTTCGGGCTATGAGGGATACCAGGGCGCCGGCGGCTGGGCTTGGTCAATAGGGATTTTATTGAGTATTCTTGTAGTGTATGCTCTTGCAATGGTAATTGTGGTCTTTCTTGATATTTTTATCGGGAATGCGCTGATGGTAGGTGGATATAGGTTTTTCGTGCTGAACCAGACAGAGGCACCGACAGCAGGTACTCTGGGGTATGTTTTTAAGTCGGGTAATTTTGGAAATGTAATTCTAATTATGTTCCTGAAAGATTTATTCACATTTTTGTGGTCTCTGCTATTTGTTATACCCGGGATTGTCAAGCATTACGAATATCTGATGATACCATATATATTGGCAGAGAATCCAGGAATGAGAAGAGAAGAGGCCTTTGCGATAAGTAAGAAAATGATGATGGGGCAGAAATGGGACGTCTTTGTACTAGATTTGTCTTTCATCGGATGGCGCATATTGGAAGGAATCACTTTCGGGATTGTCGGAGTTTTCTATGTAGAACCTTATATACAGGCTACCATTGCTGAGTTATACTCGGTAAACAGGGCAACAGCATATCAGAACGGCTATATTCGATAGAATGTGTATAGTAAATGAGCCGCTGCATAAACTGTGCAGCGGCTCATTTAGAAAAAGAAAAAATCTATTTACAGTTATTTTAATATCATTTTATTTAGGCGAAGTCCAATGACCGCGGATGCGCCACCGCAAGTGCGGCCATTGTCTTCTGTTCTTCATGAATACATCATAACAAACAATTGTGAATGTATTGTGTCAATATTTGGAATTCTTTATTAAAATTCTTAAAGGAAAATGAAGCGGTGTTTTTAGTGCTTTTTGTACACAAGGTGCATTTTGCTTTTTGCACTGTCCTGCCACTTGGGCTTATTTTCTTCATACATCTTATGAAGCCATTCTATTGCAGAATCCATCCCCTCATCCGACATTGGAAATACAGAAGATTCTTTATTGCAGTCGGGGGTGTTTTCGAAAGACCACGGTTCAGGATAGATTGTCACTGTGAATGTCTCTTTGCTTTCATCCATTTTAAAATAGTATCGCATACCGCCATGACAGCCGGAGAACGGTTCCTTTTTCAATCCTCCTATGGGGATTAGCTTTTTATCTATCATGATATAGCAACCCCTGTCTGGGCTATATGATTTTTAATGGCTTCAAAACTTTCTTTACTAAGGATATGTTCCATCCTGCAGGCGTCGGCAACCGCAGTATCTTTATCTACTCCAAGTGTCACCAGCCATTTACTGATCAGTTCATGGCGTTCATAAATCATTTCTGCAATCTCTCTTCCCGTATTCGTGAGGGTGATAAATCCTTCCTTTGATACGACAATATGATTTTTCTCCCGGAGATTTTTCATTGCTACGCTGACACTAGATTTTTTGAACCCCATCTCCTCAGCAATATCTATGGAGCGCACAGTGGGGTGCAGTTTGCCCAGAACTAAAATAGTTTCCAGATAATTTTCAGCAGATTCAGTTGTTTTCATAGGTACTCACCTCAATTTTTAAAATATATAAATATCTGATAGGCTTATCGTACCATATTTGCAATGATTGGGCAAATATATTGTGGCAGTATGATGGCTCAAATTATGTAACAGTTCAGCCATCAGCTCGATTCCACCCCAAGGGTACCGTCCTTGTT
>ENA-UOOI01003276-UOOI01003276.1-fermentation-metagenome-genome-assembly--contig:-NODE-3276-length-12470-cov-3.880226_pt1 | contig 12470 bp, 15 predicted proteins | sample MGYA00245779_ERZ724027 | MGnify/ENA primary metagenome ERZ724027 (study PRJEB28704, sample SAMN03018318) | fermentation metagenome | biome: anthropogenic terrestrial biome; feature: soil; material... | reverse complement strand
GCCAATGGGTTATGCAACATTTATATACGACTCGGATGGTAATGAAATACAAAAATTGAATTCTTCTGATGGAAACCGTATATCGGTATCAATCAAGGAGATACCAGAAAGCATGCAGCATGCTATCGTAGCGGTTGAAGATTCCCGGTTTTATGAACATAACGGGATTGATCCCAGAGGAATTGCACGAGCTGCAGTAGTCGCCGTAAAAAATCACGGCAAAAATATGGAAGGCGCGAGTACGATAACTCAGCAGCTTCTTAAAAATAATGTTTTCACAAACTGGACAAAAGAAGGCACCATGGAAAGGTTCCGGCGTAAATTTCAGGAACAGTATCTGGCAGTCACGCTGGAGTCGGAACTGAACTCCGAAGGAAAAAATGCAAAGGACGTGATTTTAGAAAACTATCTGAACACGGTGAACTTTGGAGCGGGAGCCTATGGTATTCAAACCGCAGCCCAGACTTATTTTGGGAAAGACAGTGCGGATCTCACTCTATCCGAGAGTGCGGTTTTAGCGGCTATTCCCCAGAACCCGTCTAGATATAATCCACAAAGACACGCAGATTACAATAAAAAACGCAGGGAAAAAGTCCTGAAAGATATGCTGAATCAGAAGTTTATAACAAAGAAAGAATATGATGAGGCCATTGCAGATGATGTATATGCAAGGGTTATTCAGACTTCTGACGAGACTTCTGTGCAGCCCTATACTTATTATGTTGATGCACTGGTAAATCAGTTGAAAGATGATCTGATGACGCAGAAGGGGTATTCTGAGGTTCAGGCCAAGAATGCTATCTATAGCGGAGGCTTAAAGATCTATACGACACAGGATCAGAAGATCCAGAAGATTATGGATGAGGAGTTTCAAAACCCCGATAATTATCCTTCAGGGACTCAGATAGGGCTTGACTGGGCATTATCTGTAAAGCATAAGGACAACCCTGATAAAATCGAAAATTACAGCCAGGAAATGCTTCAGAAATATTTCCAGGACCAGGGAGATACAGATTTTAATCTTCTCTTTGATACGGAAGATGCGGCGCGTGCTGCAGTCGATACTTATAAGGCGGCTGTCATAAAAGAAGATGATACGATCGTCGCAGAAAGAATCAGTTTTACACCGGAGCCTCAGGCATCCATGGTGGTCATGGACCAGTACACAGGGTATGTGAAGGGACTTGTCGGAGGACGCGGCACGAAGACTGCCAGTCTTACGTTAAACCGTGCTACGGATACCTACCGACAGCCGGGATCAACGTTCAAGATTTTATCTACGTATGGACCGGCACTTGATACAGAAGCGATCACACTTGGCGATATCGTGCTGGACGAGCCGTATCAGTATGCGACGGGAACGCCTGTCAGAAATGCCGATGGCCAGTATCATGGAAATGTGAGTATCCGAACTGCGATACAAAATTCTTATAACATTGTTGCGGTCAAGACCCTGACATCCATTACACCGCAGGTGGGATTTAATTATCTGAAGAAAATGGGATTTGACGGGCTTGTGGATTCCACATCGGTTGATATCAGACAGCCGCTTGCGCTGGGAGGTATCAGCAAAGGTGTCACGATGCTTCAGCTGACATCGGCTTATGCGTCGATTGCAAATAAAGGAACCTATCTGGAGCCTGCACTATATACAAAAGTACTTGATCATGACGGAAATGTTCTGCTGGACAACACACCTGTGGAAACGCACATTTTTAAGGACAGTACTGCATACCTGCTGACGAGCGCAATGGAGGATGTTGTAAAGTATGGTACCGGTACGATGGCCCAGCTCAACAACATGTCTGTTGCAGGAAAGACAGGTACTACCAGTTCTACAAAGGATCTTGTATTTGCCGGATTCACACCGTATTATACATGTGGCGTATGGGCGGGATATGACAATAACATTCCTGTCCCCAAGAGTGCTCAGAACTTTCATAAGGTTTTGTGGAAAAAAGTGATGAGCCGTATCCATGAAGGGCTGCCGAATGTAGGATTTGAAAAACCTTCATCGGTTCAAGAAGCGACGATTGATCCGACTACCGGATTACTGGCCGGGCCCGGAACTCAGTCTTTTACTGAATATTATGCGGTCAACACGATTCCGAAAAAGAGAAGCCGTCGTGTGGAAACCGCACCGACGCAGGAGCCAAAAACAGAGGAAGAAAATCCAAGTCCGGATGAGGAAAAGAATTCTAAGGACCAGGATCAAGAAAAAAATAAAGAGAAGAACGACAAGGCGGAAAAGGACCAGAATGGTAATTCGGGAAATGACCAGGGAAAAGACACTGGAAAACAGCCGGAAGAATCCCCTGCCGAAAATCCGGAGCCCACACCCGAAAGTCCCACTGAACCGCCTGCTGAACCGACGACGCCTGATCCGGGTGCCGGGCAGCAGCCGGAGAATCCGGAAACCGGAGAAGAAGGGGCATAGATCAGAGAATTAGCTCTTTGATTTACTTATCTGCCGGATCAAACGAAAGAGAGGCTGCCATATCACAGATGAATCGGTGTTATGGCAGCCTCTCGTATCTTTTATAATTCCGTTGTGTCCCTGATCTCAGGTGGAAATTTAAAGCCGGCGACGATTTTATCGTAACAGGATTCACACAGATCAAAGTTGTGTCTTTCCGTATCTTTGTTTGAAAAGTAGCCCCAGAGGGTGTCCACAGAGCATGCATCCTCTACAGGAATGCCATCCATTAGTTTCAATTCTCTGCCACAGCAGTTGCAGACCACGCGAATCAGCTTATTAGAATTTTTATCATAGGTTTTCATGAGCATATCCTCCCGTTAAAACTCTTCCCCCTGTAACTCTAAGTGTAAACCAGATCCCCCTTAATTTCCAGTGGGAACTATTGGAATCTGACACGACATCAGAACCGCATCTTCGACAGGTGCTTCATAGTAGTGCAGGCGCAGGCCATCCTGTATAAATCCAAGCTTATTATATAGCCGGCGGGCCGCCCGGTTGCTCTGCCGGACCTCCAGGTGGATGGTTGAAATCCCCCTGCTTAAAAGATCAGCCTGCAGCGTTAGAAACAGTTCCTCTGCGATACCCCTTCGCCGGGAATCTTCCGCTACACAGATGTTCGTGATGTCAGACTCCGGGGGAGCCAGGACTGCCCCGCAATACCCCAGAATCTGACTGTTTTCCTCCGCTATGAGAAAATGAGCATCTTCCCGGAGCAGAAAGGAGAAGAACCCGTTCTCTGTCCAGGGAACAGAGAAGTTAGCCTGTTCGATCGAGAGCACCTGCTCTAAGTCATCCAGCTGCATTTCTCTTATTTCTATCAATTTGAATCTTCCTTTATTCGTGCTTTGCGCTCTCTTTCAGCCTGTGCTTCCCGAAGATACCAGGGGTGATGATCATCCGCATTCACGATACGGCCCTGTCTGTAATAGAACTCCCCAAGTGCACCGACGGTAGAGGCACGCTGCCTGTTTACGTGAGCAGGTGCGTAAGAGTGGGCAATGCTCAGAGAATCGTCCAGAGCATCACGATAGACATCGACGCCGTCTCCCAGGAAAATAACCTCCCGACCCAGGGCATTCAGTTTTTTTGACAGTTCTAAGACCGGTATTGCCATCTGATCTTCCAGAATTTTGAGCATGTGTTTTTCATAGCCATAAATACCCGTATAAACCTGAGCACGTCTGGCATCCATGATCGGGCAGATTACTTTGTCACTGTCATAGATATTGTAGGCCAGAGCATCCAGTGTCGGAACCTCAATCAGAGGTTTGTCGAGAGCCAGCCCAAGGCCTTTGGCAGTTGCTGAGCCGATTCGAAGTCCCGTAAAAGAACCCGGGCCTGATGAAACAGCAATCGCATCCACAGTACTTAGATCCAAGTCTATCATCGAAGCGATGGTGTCAAGCATGGGCAGAAGAGTCTGCGAATGTGTCTTTTTATAGTTTACCGTATACTCTGCCAATAGTTTGTCATCTTCCAGGATAGCGGCTGACGCTGCCATTCCGGAGCTTTCAAGAGCTAGTACTTTCATATATTAATATTCCTTTCTTCTGGTTTTACAGCACATCACGGGGAAGCCCTGTGACTGTGATTCTTCTGTAATCGAATCCCTGCTCAAGATCTTTCTCTATTGTAATCCGGATGACATGTTCCGGGAGCAGTTCTCTGATCACATCAGCCCATTCGATGATCGTTACCCCATGACCGAAGAAATAATCATCATAGCCGATCTCTTCCATCTCATCGATATCTTCGATCCGGTATACATCGAAGTGATAAAACGGGAGTCGGCCGCCCTCGTATACTTGTACAATGGTAAAAGTAGGGCTGCTGACCGGTTCTGTAATTCCAAGCCCTTTTGCCATTCCCTGTGTGAAGACGGTCTTCCCCGTACCCAGGTTGCCATTTAGGGTGTAGACCTGTCCCGGAAGTGCGAGACTTCCCAGCTTCTGACCCAGATCCGCGGTTTCAGCTGCACTGTGTGATTCTATTATCATAAGCAAAATACCTCTGTTGTTTTCATACGATACCACCATAATACCACAACTTTGTTTTCGATACAATCAAGAGATAAAGCTGACGTTTTCCGCTTTTTGTGTTATTATAAAATGAAAATACAAGAAAAACAGGGAGGTACAATGGTTATGTCAGAAGTGTTTAACTGGATTTTAGTAATTGCACTGGGTGCAATCAGCATATCGATGTTTATCGGAAAAGGCGATGCGGTACTTGACATGTTTGATGGAAAGAAGGAAAATCCCAGAAAGAAATTGCCGGAGGAAAAAAGAAATCAGTTTAACAGGGGGATTGGTTATTTCACCGGCGCTCTTGCGATTGCCGAGATTGTGATGGCACTATTTTCAAGAAAATATCCGCTGGTAACCCTGGGAGTATTTGTCTTTATGATTGTGGTGATTGTTCTTACCTTTCGCTACATTAAAAAAAATTTTTGATTTTACCCAGATTTAACATTTCTCCGGTATTGGATTTTACATCATTCCTGTAGTATGAACCTATGAGCAGACAGCTCATAAACAATACTACAGGAATTTTGCGTGTAAGGAGGAAACTATATGAACAAAAAAAGAATTGCAGTCTATCTTGTATTCCCGATAATCATGCTCGCCGCAGGATGCAAAGTGAACGGTAACAGCGAAGAAACAAAAAACAGGGATCCTATAAGCCTGATATCAAGGGAGGATGGATCTGGTACAAGAAGTGCGTTTACTGAATTGTTTGGAATTGAAGAGGAAAATTCCTCCGGTGAGAAAGAGGATATGACCAGTCAGGAGGCGCAGATCACGAATAATACTTCAGTCATGATGACGACAGTGGCAGGAGACGAATCTGCAATCGGTTATATATCCCTTGGGTCGCTGAATGATACCATAAAGGCACTGAAGATCGATGGCGTACAGGCCGGCGCGGATACGGTTAAGGACTCTTCTTATAAGATCAGCAGAAAATTTAACACTGTGACAAAAGATGTGTTAAGCCCGACAGCAGCAGATTTTATGAATTATATCTTAAGTAGTGACGGTCAGGTAATCGTGGAAGATGAAGGATATATTCCACTGGATGATGCCCAGCCTTATCAGGGGAGCGATCCATCCGGAAAAGTAGTTGTGGGAGGATCCTCCTCTGTCACACCGGTGATGGAAAAACTGGCTGAAGCTTATCAAAAGGTAAATGAGAATGCAGATGTTGAGATCCAGCAGTCAGATTCAACGACTGGCATTACATCTGCAAGTGACGATCTCTGTGATATCGGAATGGCATCCAGGGAACTGAAAGGATCAGAAAAAGATCTTGGCCTTAAAGCCACGGTAATCGCGACGGATGGAATCGCGGTGATTGTAAATAAGGATAATCCGACAGAGAACCTAAGTGCAGAACAGGTAAGGGATATCTATACAGACAAGATCACAGACTGGTCAGAGGTATCAGAATGAAAGCAAATGCAGTCAAAGAGACAGTAATGAAAGCCGTATTTTTCATCGCAGCCTGTGCATCGGTTCTGGCAGTGATTCTGATCTGTGTATTCCTCTTTGCAGGCGGTGTTCCCGCAATCAAAAAAATCGGAGCATTTGATTTCCTTCTGGGGAAGACCTGGAAACCGGGAAATAACTTGTACGGGATTCTACCTATGATCTCAGGAAGCGTCTGCGTGACGGGAGGCGCGATTGTGATCGGAGTGCCGATTGCGATACTGACATCAGTCTTCATGTCTTATTTCTGTCCCAAAAAGTTATATAAAATTATGCATTCCACAATCAACCTGATGGCCGGCGTGCCGTCGGTTGTATATGGATTTTTCGGATTGGTGGTTTTAGTACCGTCTGTGAAAAAGACGCTTGCAATTCCAAATGGAAACACGATGCTTACGGCTTCCGTTCTTCTGGCAATTATGATTTTACCTACAGTGGCAGGGGTTGCGGAATCGGCGCTTCAAAGTGTTCCCGGAAGTTATTACGAAGGAGCTCTGGCACTCGGCGCGACACATACACAGAGTGTCTTCTTCGCGGTCGTTCCGGCCGCGAAGTCAGGAATTGCCGCCGGAATCATACTCGGAACCGGGCGTGCCATCGGTGAGACTATGGCGGTGATCATGGTGGCGGGAAATCAGCCGCGTATGCCGCAGGGACTGCTCAAAGGAGCCCGCACCATGACGTCCAACATCGTACTTGAGATGGGATACGCGACAGATCTTCACAGGGAGGCACTCATTGCGACAGGCGTGGTTCTATTCCTATTTATACTGGTAATCAATCTGATACTGGCAGTGATAAACCGGAGGGCTGAGCATGAATCATAAAATAAAAGTTCCCTATAAAAAAAGTTATACATCTAAGCTGCTCGCCTGGGTTACCCGGGCGGCGGCTATGCTCGCCATGGCGGTACTTATATTCATCATTGGTTTTATCCTGGTAAAAGGGGTCAGATATCTATCTCCGGAACTCTTTTCTCCTCATTATACCAGTGAAAATTCATCCCTGTTTCCCGCACTTGTCAATACGCTGTTCATGACAGTGCTCACTCTTTTGATTGCAGCACCGATAGGAATCTCTGCAGCGATCTTTCTGGTGGAGTACTCGGATCATGAGGGCAAAGTGGCCGGGGTGATACGGGTTACAGCTGAGACCCTGTCGGGAATCCCCTCTATTGTATATGGGCTGTTTGGTATGCTGTTCTTTTCGACGGCACTTGGATGGGGTTATTCCATGCTCGCAGGAGCGTTTACCATGGCGATCATGATTCTGCCACTGATCATGCGTACTTCGGAGGAGGCTCTTGTATCGGTGCCGGTTTCGTATCGGGAGGCAAGTTTCGGACTGGGGGCAGGCAGGCTGCGCACGATATTCAAGGTTGTGCTTCCGGCTGCGGTTCCGGGTATTCTTTCCGGAATCATATTGGCTGTCGGACGTGTGGTCGGGGAGACAGCAGCACTGATCTTCACTGCAGGAACAGTGGCAGAGTATGCGGGATTTATGGATTCAGGGCGTACACTTGCTGTTCATATGTATGTTCTTTCAAGTGAGGGACTTCATATGGATCAGGCATATGCGACTGCCGTGGTACTGCTGATTTTTGTCTTTGCGATGAATCGACTCTCAGAATACGCTGCAGAAAGAATTTCGAAAGGACATGTGCATGAATAAGATAGAAATTCAAGACCTGAACCTATATTATGGAGATTTTCAGGCACTGAAAGATGTGAACCTAAAGATACAGAAAAATGAAATAACGGCCTTTATTGGTCCGAGCGGATGTGGAAAGACCACACTCTTAAAGTCCCTTAACCGTATGAATGATCTGGTGCATGATTGTATGATTACGGGCAGCATCAGTCTTGACGGCGAAGATGTCTATGATAAAAAGACGGATGTTAATCTGCTTCGAAAAAGGGTAGGCATGGTATTTCAGAAGCCGAACCCATTTCCGATGAGCATTTATGACAATATCGCCTATGGGCCGAGGACACACGGGATAAAAAACAAGGTACAGCTGGATGAAATCGTGGAGACATCCCTTCGACAGGCAGCAATCTGGGATGAGGTGAAAGACAGATTGAAGAAAAACGCTTTTGGAATGTCGGGAGGACAGCAGCAGAGGATCTGCATCGCAAGAGCACTGTCGGTACAGCCAGAGGTCCTTCTGATGGATGAGCCGACCTCGGCGCTGGATCCTATTTCCACGTCTAAGATTGAAGATCTGGCTGAGAAATTGAAAAAGGAGTATACTATCGTCATGGTGACCCACAATATGCAGCAGGCGGCCCGTATCTCCGACAAAACGGTATTTTTCCTCATGGGAGAGATTATTGAGGCGGAAGAAACCGAGAAGATTTTCGACATGCCCCAGGATCCGAGAACAGAGGATTATATATCCGGAAAATTCGGATAACATTGCGTTGACAATTCATAGGAACCCCGGTTGATGATGACAGAAAGGACTGGTATAATCAATGAGAGAATTGTTTCAAAAGCAGCTGGAAGAACTGCACACACTTCTGATCGAGATGGGAGCACTCTGCGAGCAGGTGATCCGGCGGACTTATCTGGTTCTGATGACGGAAGACAAGAAAGCAGCTGCGGAGATCATGGAAAAGGATGAGATTATCGACATGAAAGAGCGTGAGATTGAAGATCTCTGCCTTAAGATTCTGCTTCAGCAGCAGCCCGTTGCAGGTGATCTCCGCAGAGTTTCTGCCGCTCTCAAGATGATCACGGATATGGAGCGGATCGGGGATCAGGCGTCAGATATTGCAGAGATCATCAAGACTTCGGATCTGAAAGCGCCCGCAAAGGAAATCAAACTGAATGAGATGGCAAAAGCAACGATGCAGATGGTAAAGGAAAGCATCGATTCATTTGTAAAACAGGACCTTGAGATAGCACAGAAAGTGATCCGTGATGATGATATTGTGGATGATCTTTTTTTAGAGGTAAGAAGGCAGATTGCCGCAGGCATGACGGATGATCTTGTATCGAGGGAGCAGCAGTTGGATCTTCTGATGATTGCAAAATATTACGAAAGAATCGGCGATCATGCCACGAATATCGCCGAATGGGTTGAGTTTTCCATCCTTGGGCAGCATATAGAGGAATAAGAAGGCCGGTGTTGTTATGAAAGATATGGGTAAGACAAAGGTATATTGTGTAGAAGATGACCGGAATATCCGTGAATTAATTGTATATACTCTGGAATCAAGCGGCTATCTGGCGAAAGGATTTCCGTCATCAGAAGAGTTTTATCAAAGCTTAAAAGAATTACCGGATCTGGTCTTACTGGATCTGATGCTTCCGGGCGAGGATGGCATGAAGATTCTGGAGAATCTAAAGAGATCCGACAGGACAAAATCCGTCCCGGTGATTCTCGTCACGGCCAAAGGTGCGGAATACGACAAAGTAAGAGGTCTGGACTGCGGTGCGGATGATTATATCACGAAGCCCTTCGGTATGATGGAATTCATTGCGAGAGTAAAAGCGGTCCTTCGCCGTGCCGGAAATGACAGCCGGCCGTCAGATATCCTGATTATAGGGGAATTAATTCTTCAGGTCAGCAGACATCAGGTGACGGCTGAAGGCAGTCAGGTGGAACTTACCTTGAAAGAATTTAAACTGTTAAAGTATCTGATGGAGAATTCAGAAATTGTGCTCACCAGAGATCAAATCTTAAGCAGCATCTGGGGTTACGATTATGCCGGTGAAACCCGGACAGTAGATGTTCACATCCGGACACTGCGACAGAAACTGGGACGCTGCGGCGATCTGATTGAAACCGTGCGTGGAGTCGGATATAAGATAGGTGACTGATATGAAGAAGAAAATCCTGAAAAATACAGGTCTGCTTGTTATGCTGGCGATTCTTTTCACCTTTGTAATCATGAATATCGTCATGTATAACAGAAGTCTGTCTGAGATGAAAATTACGGTTCAAAGTGAATGCAAAAACCTGAAGAAAGTGCTGGATCAGGCTGACGAGGGCTATCTCAGCCGGGAGACAAGTGATCTGACTACAAGCCGCCTGACACTGATTGCCGGAGACGGAACCGTTCTTTATGAATCAATGGAACCTGCGAATTTGATGGCAGATCATGACAATCGGCCAGAATTTATCGAAGCCCTGGCAGACGGGCAGGGCAGCGATCTCAGATCTTCGGAAACGCTGCATGAACAGGGGTATTATTATGCCATGAAGTTAAAAAACGGCGATGTGATCCGTGTATCCAGAAACATTGATACCGTTATTAAGAGTATGGCTTCCGGAACCTTGATTGTTCTGCTACTGCTTGTTGTATTTGGTATCTTCGCAATGATTCTGGTAAACCGTATGGCTTTTGCACTGATAGAGCCGATTAATCATCTGAATCTGGAATATCCGACAAGAGATGCGGCATACGAAGAATTAAGTCCGCTCCTGGTGCGGATTGATCAGCAAAACAGACAGATAAAAGAGCAGATGGACCGGCTGAAACAAAATCAGGAGGAGTATCTTGCCATTACAGAGTATATGAAGGATGGATTAGTTGTGACGAATAAACAGGTTGTTCTGTCGATCAATCGCGCGGCACAGGAACTTTTTAATGTGACACAAGAGGACTGTGTGAACCACGATATCATCACGGTAGGGAGAAATGAAGCGGTCAAGAAGGCATTTCTCACGGCACTTTCCGGAAAAAGTGATGATCGGGCAGTCGAAATATCCGGGAGAACGTATCAGCTTCTGGCAAACCCTGTGCGGGCGGACGAAGAGGATGTGACGGGTGTGGTACTGCTGATACTGGATATCACAGAGAAGCAGATAGCGGAGCAGATGAGAAGAGAATTCTCGGCAAATGTCTCCCACGAACTGAAATCACCCCTGATGTCAATATCGGGATATGCAGAGCTTATCGAGAACGGGATGGTGAAACCGGAGGATGTCAAAAATTTTGCCGGGATTATTCACAGCGAAGCAAAAAGACTGACTTCTCTTGTCGAAGATATCATCAAACTATCACGCCTGGATGAGGGAAACGAACAGATTTCAATGGAAGAAGTAGATCTTTTCGAGACGGCCAGAGAGGTAAAAGATCATCTGGAACTGAAAGCAGAACAATCAAAGATTCATATGGAACTTCACGGAGAGGCTGCGGTTATAAATGGAGTATATCAGGTACTTTATGAGATGATCTATAATCTCTGTGACAATGCAGTCAAATATAACCATGAGGGAGGGCATGTGTGGATTGATGTACATTCTGAAAGAGAAAACGGATCTGTAATTTCCGTAAGGGACGATGGCATTGGAATTGAAAGATCTGACCGGGAGAGAATATTCGAGCGATTTTATCGGGTGGATAAGAGCCACTCCAGGGAAAGTGGCGGAACGGGACTCGGACTTTCAATCGTAAAACACGGGGCACTGCTCCATCATGCAAAGATTGAGGTGGCGAGCAGAAAAGGGACAGGGACGAAGATTACGGTGAGGTTTACGACTGCTCAGATCACTGGGGGATTAAAAAGGGCAGAACATCGATAAGTTCTGCCCCTTTGATAGTATTAGTTATCCGTATAGTGTCCCTTACACTGCAATACATAGATGGTTTCGTCAGAAACTTCGTAGACAAGACGATCCTTTTCATTAATTCGTCTGTTCCAACTGCCACTTTGGTTTCCCTTCAAGGGTTCCGGTTTTCCTAGTCCCTCAAATGGAGTTCTCTGTATTTCTTTGAGCAGAGTATTAATTTTCTTCAATGTCTTTTTATCTTGAAACTGCCAAGACAGATATTCATTCCAGGCATCTTCGGCAAATGTAATACTACTCACTCAAATCCTCCAATTCTTGCATTGTCTTTTTAACTGTTTTTCCCTGTTTCAGTTGCTTTTTAGCTTTTTGCAACTGTAACATATTTTCATCAGAGTAAAACGGGTCGACAGGAGCAGTAATTTCGAAAGGAATTTTACGGTCTCTCAGGGCTTTTTTTGCGTAGATCATAAAGAATGTAGTGATGTTCATACCCATGGAGTCACACATTTCATCGAGTTCTTTTTTTGTCTTTTCATCAAAACGTAAACTTACGGTTGTCATGTTGATCCCTCCTTTCTTATATGATTATAATAAGCTATTTTGAAGCAAAATGCAACTATTATCAGTCAGAAATGAAAAAAAGAGAAATAAAATTTTCTTTTGACACTAGGATACCATATATGATTTTTTAACCCGGGTATCACATATTTTGTGCAGATATCATTATTTTAATTATAAGTTAGCGTAAATTTATTGTAGGCTGAGGGGAATATTTAAGGGAATGCCAGTCTGTGTTATAATATAAAAGGCGATGAACCAAATATATATAACAAAGAGAGGCATTCCCTATGATTAACAGTATACAACATTTTGGAGAGTTTGGCATTAAAAAACTGGAAAAAGCGGAAAAAAACTTTTTTAAGAGTTACTGTTCACACGTTGGCTTGTAATAAAAGAACCGATGGTTTAAACTTATCTC
>ENA-UOOI01003274-UOOI01003274.1-fermentation-metagenome-genome-assembly--contig:-NODE-3274-length-12472-cov-6.845856_pt1 | contig 12472 bp, 9 predicted proteins | sample MGYA00245779_ERZ724027 | MGnify/ENA primary metagenome ERZ724027 (study PRJEB28704, sample SAMN03018318) | fermentation metagenome | biome: anthropogenic terrestrial biome; feature: soil; material... | reverse complement strand
TCCTCCAGTTCATCCGCCTTTTTTATAAGAATATCAGGTATTTTCTTCAACATAGTAATATCTCCCATCTTTCGTCAATCTAGTTCGATTCGTTAATCAAGTTCTATTAATGTAGTCTCTGTAAGCTTCTCTGTTTCAACCGACAGGAAATAGGTCTTTATTTCAAATGCTTGAAAAGCTATCTTCTCCTGAATACGGTTATTTAGAAGGGAAATTGTTGCTGTGGTGTCCGTACCCATGCTTTCATATAATCTTAAGATATATCCGTTCCTGTCCTCGCTTTGTTTCATTGCCGACAGGATCACGCGCGGATTATCGATACGGATAAAGCCATTTTCATTATGGGGTATTTCCTCGTTCCCATAACCGGGAGGACAATAGGCAAAACCGTATGGCTCTTCATTATAAGCCTGTGCCATGCGGTCAAGATACTTTCCGAGTTCTTCTTCCCTTCCTGCCGTGATTTTAAATTGATAATAGCGCTCTCCCTGCTCCATCCTAGGCGCCCATTGCTCCTCACGGAGCGCCTTTCCCATCACAGAATCCGAAGCAGCATAGCCCGCCGAGCGAAGCAGTGTAATTCCAAGCTCTCCCTCGGCATAGCTTGCTCCATAGGTTCCCTTATTGAGGACAGCCACCGCACCGCCAGATGCTTTCTCATGCAGCATGACCCATTTCTGGGAAACCGTCTCTTCTCCGTGCTTTAGTGGCTCTCTGCCGAACATAATCTGACCGGTAAAATCATTTTCTGCCGAAGGTGTCAGGAGCATCAGCTTCAGGAATTGATTTTTCTCCTGATTGAATACGCCAAGCTCAACCTCAAAATCGGTGCCTGTCTTCGGAAGCTGATACCTAAGATAAGCTTTGGAATTATGCATACCAAATACCGCTTCCACAGTAGTTCTTACTGCTCCGTCTTCTATGATGCGTACCGGAGCGATCACCCAATCCGTCAGCCCACAGAAGTCGCTTCCCTCCTGGGGCAGCAGAAGCCCGAAATCTCTTCGCACATGGGATTCCTCCGCATGAATTCCCCAGGAATTATAGGTATCATCATAGGCGGCCAGCTGAAAACTCCCCTTTGCCAGGTAAACTTTTTTGTCAACCGAATACTCTTTGAGCAGTCCCGTCGTGGTATCTATGATTACCCGCATCCTACCGTTATCAAAGATAAATTCCGGCTTGGACTGGATTTCCTGATATACCGGACGTTTTTCGACCGGATGGAAGAAAACATCCATACGGTTCATAGCCCCTGCCTTAAGCGTCGCCTGTACGACGACCTTCTTTCTCCAATCCAGATTAAAATTACTGCATTCTTTTTCAGCCTGTGTAGGGATTCTTATTCCGTTCATTTCTGCTGCCGGATACATAAATTCGGTGGTCCAGTTTTGCTTCGGCAAACCGACTTCGCAGGCAAATACCCCGGTGATGTCATAGGGATGGGGATTGTAGAACAGGATGGTCGAACTGCCTTCCTTCACCCGCGGCTGTGTACTAGCGAGGGCAAGCGCAGCCAAGTGCTTCTCCCTTGAGACCAGCTCGAGGCCATGATCCAGCAAGCGTAGGGTATCCTCTTCCACATACGAGCTTCCCGAGCCCGGCAGTGCATCATGAAATTCACTGAAAAGAAGCGCTTTTACCGTTTCGTGAAATACATCCCTCGGATAGTGCCTTCCAAAGAGAAGCTCCGCCGCTGCTGCCATTTTCTCCGCAGAATACAGCTCATTCTCCAGGAGACGGTGTTTCTGCTTCACGCGTATCTGTGAAGTGTAGCAGCCCGGAGCAACCGGATTAAGCCCCTCGGATACCCTCTTAAGTTCTCCCGGCAGCTGTTTACGCTCCGCAAAATACGCCTCCGGTGTGGAATGGAGGATATTATAATCCTCTGTATTTTCGATATACTTTGCCAGATCGGAAAGGTCCTTTCTTGACGGACCGCCGCCGTGATCCCCGACGCCCCACAGGAACATCGTCACCTCTTCCTCCTGCTTATCCGCAAGAAAGTTTTTTAATTCTTCGGCCGCCTGCCCCCATACGGAGTTATAATTTTCATCCGAGCGGTGTACAAGAACGGATGCGCCGGCAAATCCTTCCCAGATAAAATCCTGCTCATCAAAATCATACCAATCCTTTGCCGGACGGCATATAATATAGGAGGTATAGCCTGCCTTCGCAAGAATTTGAACCAATCCTCTGGAATGTCCGAAGGAATCAAAATTAATGGCGGTTTGCGGAACCTTATCAAATTCTTTTTTAAAGAACCGTCTTCCGACTTCGATATTCCGGATGATCGACTCCCCGGAGGGCATATTGCAGTCCGGCTGCAGATACCAGCCTCCCATGATATGCCATTTTCCTTCCCGAACCTTCGCTTTAATGCTTTCATAAAGTCTGCTGTCATTTTCCTTGGCCCATTCATACAGGATTGCTTCATTATGATTAAACAGGAAGCCCGGAAATTCCTCCGTCAGTTCTGCGGCGGTCCGAAAGGTTGACAGAGCTTCGGAACAGCCCTCCTGCCAACGCCAGAGCCATACAGGATCCAAGTGTGCATTTGCAATCAGATGAATATTCTTCTTATCGTTTTTGTTTTTTTGCTGTTCCATCCCTTTTACCTCATTTCTACGTAGCTTTTGCTTCCATCTCGTAATCACTCTATCTCATACGGGCAGTTGATCAGCATGGAAACTGCAGCGGAACAACCCCAGGCGGAATAAAAAGCATCCCCTGTTTTCGTATTAAACTGTGTCCACATGATTCCCTTCGAATTCCGGTTATTCCAGGCGGTTCGTGCATTTTGCCTGAGCCAGTCCGCATACTGCTCCTCACCGCACTCACGAACGAATTTGCCCATCCATCTGGCAAGAATACCCTTAAATCCCGGAAGATCATTGCCTTCCCCTTCCGTATTCATTACCTGCCCCGAGAACATCGTATTTACCGTGTAATCTGCGGCAAGCTTAGCATCCTGCAGATAGGCTTCCTCGCCATAGTACTGATACAACAGGGTGGCTGCTCCGATAAAGGTTCCCTGATTATAGGTCGAACACCACTGGTTAATTCCTGTCTCCAGATCATAGGCATCAAATACCGCACCGGTCGGACCGAATAAGTTTTCCTTTTCCCATTGATAGATTTTCACAGCCTTATCATAATATTTTTCATTCCCGGAAGCTTTTCCTAGAAGGCATGCCGCTATGACTGCCGGCGCATTAATGCAGGAATTCTTTGTCTTATTTTCCGTCTTCCAGAATAGTCCGCCGCCCAGATCCTCACTCCATGCACGGTCAAACACTATGTTAAAATGCTTTTCTGCCATTGTAAGGTATTTTGTATCCTTCGTTGCTTCATAGGCTCTCGCACATCCTATGGTCATCCACATGATATCATCATTAAAATCATTATAGGACCAGTCTTCTCCATGCTTTGCAAGAAAGCCCCGGTACATCTCATCGATTAAGGCAAGATACGCCGCATCCCCGGTACGCTCATAGGTATCAATCACGATTTCAAAGATTTCCGCCTGCTGCCAGAAGTCCTCGCCGGCGATATAACCTCCCTTCTCTTCTATAATGTAAAAGCTGGACAAAAAGCTATCCAGCGCTGTTTTTGCCATATCCATAGTCAACTCAGCCGCTTCCTTTCGCTCCTTAGTTGTAGTCTCCGGTGCGGATGGTGCTTTCTCCATCGTCCTATCCGTATTCGCACTTTCCTCTGACCTCTTACGGCTGCCTTTGTCCTCTACTGCTATAATATAGCAGAGAACAAAAATGGTCAACACTAAGAGGGTACCAAAGCCTATCTTGATTTTTCTTTTCCTGTTCCGATTTTTATTCGTATGCTCTAACATATTCCCATCCTTCCTAACTCCTTAGGAAGCCTAGCGCAACCTTATTGCAGCTTCCAAAAGCATTATTCCGCTTAAATGCTGCGCCAGATCAACGCTTTCCCGTTCTTTTTTCTCCCAGCTTCCGCCGATCAGTCCGTTTTCATTCATACCTTTTTCTATTACGCAATGAGCATTGAACAAAATCATTTTCTTCATATCCTTAAGCTCCGGACACACCTCGATCAAAAGGCAGAGATAACGGATAAAGATGCCTTTAAATAAGCCGCAGTCATCCACGCCTTCATAAGGGAGAACGCCTCCATGGGAATCTGCAAAAAAGCGTTTTGCCTCGCTCGCTATCTTCACGGCAGTATCCAAGGTCTCCTTTGAACCATTTATCTTATAAAGCTCCACCAAAGCTCCGATCACAACACCGGGATTATAGGTATAATTCCACTCATAGTCGATCTTCCCATCTCCCTGGCGGTTTTTGCCGTCCCATACCGCCCCACTGACCGGATCCACGAGATTTGTAATATTCCAGTCCAGGATCTTACTACCCCAATCCAGATCTTCCTTCGCATGAAATCTCTGATAGAGGCGGAAAGCAAGAATGGCTGCCGGCGCATTCGCTGGAGTGTTCTTATAATCTGTCTGATCCTTTTTCCATGCCATTCCTCCGCCCATCTGCTCATTCCATGCGGTCTTAATGTCCTCCCACAAATGCAGCACCTGCTCTTTGTAAGCTTCCTCACCGGTCACATCCCAGAGCCGTAATTGGGCAAGCGCCATCCATTCCATATCATCATACCAGTTATGAAGAAATGTCTTGCCATTTATGGTAAAGGTTCCGTTGTACTCCTTCCTGATCTTTGTCAAATACTTCGGATCATCGGTACGGATATATCCGTCTATCAGGCAATCCAAAGCATGGGCGTGCCACCAGTAGATCCAGTTCTCCGTCTCACGCACGGGATAATGATTTTGTAAAACCCCTTCTTGTTCCTCCCAAAAATATTGAAATAAGCTGTTCTGCGCCTTGTCGCAATACTCCGTTAAAATCATGTCCTGCATCCCTTCTAATAAAATACGATCCAACAACTTCATCCATTTTCTCAATTAATGCCATGTGTTCTAAGTACCAATGACTTCAAACAGTTCTCATTAAAATATTACTTCTTATTACTTAAGTTTTTCCTTGGTTGTTAGATGGCTTAACCCTCATGCCCTGATATAATCCTAGTAGCAAAGAGTTTGCCTTTGCAAACTCTCGCGCCGAGCCCGTTCTGCTACAGTCAGATAAATACCTTACGAATACATGTTTCAAGTATTCGTTACGTGCTGAGTGCGTCATCCCAATGCGAACTATGTTCGCATGGAGTTTTTTGTCGTATAGGACACACTCCTATACGATAAATAAAGATGATGCAGCCTCCTGCAAAGACAGTCTGTAGCAGTATAAAGATAGGCTATCGGATTGCACTCCCGGATTCCGCATCATCCTTTTATCTTCTATTGAATTATTGTGCTGCCTCTGCCAGGATACTGTCTCCCTGTGACTGGGCATTGGACAGCGCCTCTTCGGCACTGATTTCTCCTGCTACATACTTCTGTAATTGAGGAATGAGTGCCAGACCCTCAACATCGGAGTAACCTGGTACCTTCGAACGGATCGTCGCGTAGTCCATCGTCTCGGTAAATACCTTTAGAATTTCATCGTTCGTAAAGTAAGGATCCGCTGCCGCATTTCTATTTGCAGGAAGATTACCGCTGATCTTAGCAAATTCCACCTCACTGGACGGCTGCATGGTCCACCACTGAACAAATTCCCAAGCAGCCTCCGTATGTTGAGCTTTGTTCGGAATAACCAATCCAAAACCACCCATCATGGCTGACTTTGCACCATTTGGTCCTTCCGGCTGACTGATTACACCAAAATCCAAGCCGGCATCCTTATAGCTCTGTAAGGTCCAAGGTCCGTTAAAGGTCATGGCAACCTTACCTGCTTTGAAACCATCCCCGCCGAAGGCATCTTCAAATCCCAATTCATATACCTTATCCTTGTTGAGCAATTGATCCCAATAAGCTAGTACATCCAGACCTGCCTGCGTATTGAATGCAGTTTTTGCAGGAGTTGCTGAATCATCAATCATCTTGCCGCCTGCCTGCTGGATCCAGTTATTAAACAAACCAACATCCCTTAAGGAGAATCCGGACTGAACCAGCTTATCCCCGTCTCTCTTCGTTAGCTTGATGGCAGCCTGGCGAAGGCTTTCCCAATCGGTAATGCTTGCCGGATCCACACCAGCATCCGCGAACATCTCCTTATTATAGAACAGGATTCGTGAATCCACGGTCAGCGGAATACCGTATAATTTGCCGTCATAGGTCAATTCATCAACTGCAGGCGCATAAAACTGGGACATATCCAGACCATCCTGCTGTACCAGATCGTCCAGAGAAGTAAGTGCCCCCTTCGGAGCATAGACACCGGTATTAAAACGGTCCCATAAAACTACATCCGGCGCCTGGTTACTTACAATCGCAGTCAGCAGCTTTTCCTCCAAGCTGTCCTGTACCGTATAGGTAACATGGATTTTATCCTGGGATTCATTGTAAGCCTTTAATTGCGCCTCCAGCTGTCCCACCTGGTCGCCGCCCCAGGAACCCCACATGGTCACTTCTGTAACTTCGCTGCTGCCGTTTGGTGTTTCGTTATTACCCGTATCCGCAGGTGTCTTATCCTTGGATGCATCCCCGGATTGCGAGCAGCCTGCCGCAAGTCCCATTACCAGTATCATTGCCAGCATGAGTGCCGATGTCTTTTTGAAGCCGTTACTTAAGATTTTTCTCATAGTAAATCCTCCTCTTTATTCAAGCACGAATGAATTCGAACTTGTATTATTAATTCGTTTTTTACGAATTGTTACCATGCTATCTGTTTTATGTTTCTTATTATTTATTCCCGGTAAATGCAATCCCCTGGATATAATATTTCTGTGCAACGATAAAGATCAGTATCGTTGGCAGGGTCGCAATTACCGTTCCCGCCATAAGAGGTCCGTACATCGTGTTATATTGGTATTGGAACGTAGACAGACCTACCTGGATCGTCATCATTTCCTTCGAGTTAAGGACAATCATCGGCCACATGAAGGAATTCCAACCTGCTTGAAAAGTCATAATTCCCAAAGTGATCGCAGCAGGCTTGATTAACGGCAGATAGATCTGCCAGAAAACTCGAAATTCACTGCATCCGTCAACCCTTGCTGCCTCTGCCAGATCATCCGGCAGTGTTTCAAAGAACTGCTTCATAAAGAATACTGCAAATGCACCGCACGCTCCCGGTAATACGATTGCCGAATAATGATTGATAAATCCGCTTCCACCCTGTCCTAAAATATTATTTCCGCCAACCAAAGGAAAATATTTTAATACCAGAAACTGGGGAATCATCGTTACGATCCCGGGGATCATCATGGAGGACAGCAGGATGGCGAAAGAGATCTTCCTGCCCTTAAATTTCATCTTCGCATAGGAATAGCCGGCTAAGGAGCCTAGAAATATATTCGTTATTACACCAGTAACTGCCAGTATCAATGAATTCATAAAATACCGGAGAAACGGAATTGTCTGAAATACCTTTACGTAATTATTCAACGAGTAATTTTCTGACAGCAGAGAAAGTGATTTGGAATAAATCTCCCCCTCTGGCTTTAGGGATGTGGCAATCATCCACAGAAACGGATACACCGTTACCGTCGCAATACAGACTGCGACAACATACCATAGAACATTCCGCAAATTTTTTCTCACCTTCATACCATATCCTCCTATATATCTGCCTTATTGATTCGCTGGTTTATTATAGTCATACCTAGGATGATCAGGAATAAAACGAGCGAAATGCTGGACGCATACCCCATTTTCAAATTATTGAACCCATTATTGTAAATGTAATAAACTAGGGTAATGGTCGCATTTCCCGGTCCTCCCTTGGTAAGAACAAACGCCTGGTCAAAAACCTGCAGCGTACCGATGATCAGCATTGTCGATACTAAAAAGGTCGTTTTCGTTAAGGACGGCATCGTTATCCAGCGAAACATTTGAAAACGGCTGGCTCCTTCGACCTTTGCCGCCTCATAATAAATCAGCGGAATTCCTTTCAACCCGGAGAGAAAGATCATCATATTTCCCCCGAAGCCTGCCCATAAGCTCATCATGACAATAGAAATCATCGCAAGCTTCGAATCATAAAGCCATGCTGGTCCATCGATACCGAATATCCTTAAGAAGCCATTCAACAAACCCAATTACGGATTTAAGATCCAGAACCATAGAGTCGCTGTCGCTACCGACGAGGAGAGCACCGGCAGATAGAAAAGTGTACGGAACAATCCGACCATTCTCTTTTCTGAATTCAAAAACAACGCCGCGCCTAAGGACAGCAGTAAACCGGAGGGCACATATAGAACCGTATAATAAAGCGTATTTTTTAAGGAAATCCAGAAAAACTGATCCTGAGCGATCCTTTTAAAGTTTTTTAAACCGATAAATCTGGGTGCATTAATTATGTCATAATCCGTAAAACTTAATGCGATTGCCATTACCATCGGAAAAAGTGTAAAAACTAGGAAAAGAATCACCGGTGGCGCAGTAAACAGCATTCCCATTATATTTTGTTTTGCTGAAGCTTTCTTTTTCGTCTTCAAAGCCCTTCCCCCTTTCGTGTACTAATTTCTGCATAGTTACATATCATTTATATCATTCTGGTAACTCTTAGCCCTTAGCACTATGTATCAATCAAAACACAGTCTCAATGGAATTATTATACATTATGCACGTTTATTCACCTCCTTTGTTGTTGATTATATACACATAATATCATCCGGAATATTCTTTGTCAAGCATTAATATTATAATTATTATGATGTATATATCATTTATCTCATTCAGGAGAATTCGCAGGAATAACTACCTGGCTGCCGGTTTTTTAAAAGACAGCTCTGCAAGGAGCAAAGAGGATGAACTTTCCTATTCCATAAAATAAGTGCTGCCATAAAACTTATTACTAAGTCTATCGCAGCACTTACCCAGCCTACCAATCATTCTTCTCTATGCTATTGTTTTCTTATTCTGGTTTTCTTTTGTCCCCTTCGATGATCTCGTATGGGATCAGTCTGGTTTCAACCTCTCTTTTCCCTTTCATACGTTCCACTACCAGTTGTACACTATTGGTACCAATCTGATATTCCCCCTGCTTTACTCTTGTAAAGATCGGATTGGAATCATATATTTCATCGATTCCATCAAAGAATACCACTTTTTTTTCTTTCTCCTGTCCCATCTTCTGCAAGGTCTTATATACCAGCAGACCAATGGAATATTCAATCGCAAAAAAAGCGGTTGTCTTGGGATTCTTTTTGATAAAATCCTCAATCAGCTTCAAGTCGCTTTCTTCCGAAGCTTCTCCCCGGTTTGCCGACGGCAGCATTGATTTGAGATTGGATATCCACATAGATTCATTTGTTATAATATTGTGTTCCAGATGATAGTCGACAAATCCGTTCTGTCTCTCTAATATGGTCGGTGTCATTACCGAAGCATGGGAGACAAAGCATATCCTGGTATGTCCGTGACGGAACAGCCAATCGGTCAGCTCTTTCGCTGCCATATAATTATCCGTACCGACATAGGAAATCGGGATTCCCTTGAGCTGCCGGTCAATCAATACGATCGGAAAATTCTCCACTGCAAGCTTTAACACAAGCGCATTATAGGTCTCATCATGAACACACATAATGATAATTCCGGATACTCCGATGTCCAGCAATTCATTGATTGCCTCGATTTCAGCCTCTTTGCTTCCATACGTACACTTTAAAATAAAGTTAAGATCCTGTTCCTTGCATTCCCGTTCAATTCCCAGCAGCAGCTGATATCCATAGCTTGCTCCAAAAGCATCCATAATGACGCCGATGATCCTTGACTGCTTTTTAGAATTTCTTAATGGCTCCTGCCGTAGATATTCATTTTCCTGGTTCTCCATTACATAGGAACCTTTTCCCGGCATTCTGGAGATCAGATTCTGCTCTGCAAGCATGTCCAATGCCTTCTTACTTGTAATACGGCTGACATTATATTGGATCGACAGCTCTTTCTCCGAGGGAAGCTTGCTTCCGGGCGGAAATTTGCTCGTCTGAATCCCTTCTAAAATGTCATTATAAATCTTTTCATATAACGATACCTTCTTCAAATAGCTCACCATCCGATTGTAAAATAATATATCATTTAGTATATTATATATATCATTTGATACTATGTCAACTATCGGAGATCGTTACTACAGATTTATTTTGCAAAATCCAATGCTTCCTTCCTTTCTGTTTCTGCAATAGTCTTCCCGGCAGTCACCCATTCTATGATAAAAACCTTCTTTACAATTACAGCCGTAATCCCTTAATGTCTTTAATTCTCGAAAGAATAACATTACAATCCAAGGATAATATCCCCGGCAATTGATACATCACACGATTTAAAAAAGCTTCCATCCCATCGCTGTCCGCAGACACTGCGTGGACATGAAGTTTGTTTTTCCCCGATACCTGATAGATCTGTGTTACCGTATCATTTCTCTCTAAAATATCGATTACCTTTTGATAATACTTTGGTTCTACCTCGATCTCATAATAAGAGGAAATCGCACTGCTTATTTTCTGCGGATTAATGATCGTCGTATATTCCTCAATAATCCCCCGTTCCTCCAATGCAGAAATTCTTGCTTTGACAGCCACCCGGGACAAGCCCACCGCCTCACCAATATCCACATAACTCATTCTGGCATTTTTCGTAAGTAACGTAATAATGGTTTGATCCACTTCATCCAATCCTTCAAGATACATAAGCATTCCCCTTTATTTCCAATATTCTTTCTGTATATATTAACACTTGTTAATCAAAAACGCAAGAAATCCTTCTTTCTGTATTATTGATGTTGACAAATCGAAAGTACAATGCTACTCTATATTCGGTTCTGTTACATTAATAAAGTTTTATATTGCATAATGTAAGTCGTACTTATGGACTGGCACTTTACGACAACCAGATTACAACCTTACCGATGGAAGTACCGGTTATGCAGCAGCAGACTATGACTGGCACATTACTACAAATAAATTATAACTAAAAGATATGAGAGGATTCGATATGGATACTACAAAAGATTTATTAAACGGGAACGAAGCAAAGGCAATGATAAATTTTTCTATCCCCATGATCATCGGCAACATTTTTCAGCAGTTATATAATATCGCGGATACAGTTATTGTCGGAAGGTTTATCGGACCCCGGGCACTTGCTGCTGTCGGCAGCTCGTTCTCAATTATGGTGCTGTTAACCTCCATTATACTGGGGCTTTGCATGGGCAGCAGCGCGGTATTTTCCTATCTATTCGGCAGAAAGGAAACCGATACGTTAAAAAACAGCTTTTTTACTTCCTTTTGCTTTATCGGAATCGTTGCAACGGTAATCAATCTATGTTCCCTGCTTTTTATTGATTCGATCTTATCATTTATAAATATTCCTCCGGAATTACTGGCGGATTCCAAAAAATATTTACAGATCATCTTCTACGGAATTGGTTTTACCTTTCTATATAATTATTTTACAGCTGTTCTGCGTAGCATGGGCAACTCTTACATACCACTGATTTTCCTTGTGATATCGGCGGTTATGAATATCGTGCTGGATATTATTTTTGTAGTCCCCCTTCGTATGGGGATTGCCGGTGCGGCTTACGCCACGATAATCGCACAGGGATTTTCAGCCACCGGCATCTTTCTATACTGTGTACGAAAGGTCCCCCTGCTTCGTCTTGAACGCCGGCACATATATTTTAATAAACGTATCATCGCAATGATTGCAAACAACTCCGTTCTGACAAGCATTCAGCAATCCGTGATGAATTTTGGCATCCTCATGATACAAGGTTTGGTAAACAGCTTCGGCATCCCGGTAATGGCAGCTTTTACCGCCGTCGTTAAAATCGAGAGCTTTGCCTATATGCCAGTGCAGGATTTCGGTAATGCATTTTCCACCTTTACTGCGCAAAACAGGGGAGCTGGAAAACCGGAGCGAATCCGCAACGGAATATGCTCTGCGGTTAAAATAATAACCATTTATTGCGCTGTCGCATCCTGCTTAATCCTATTGTCCGCCAGACCCCTATTACATCTTTTTATCCGTAAAAACGAAACAGAGATATTGAACATCGGCATTCAATATCTCCACATTGTATCGGTTTTTTATTTTCTTATCGGATATTTATTTATGCTTTATGGCTTCTTTCGAGGCATCGGTAAGCCCGGGATATCCATCATCCTTACCATTACAAGCCTTGGTGCGCGGGTTGCCCTAGCTTACCTTCTGTCTTCCATCCCTTCCGTTGGAATCGTGGGCATCTGGTGGTCCATTCCGATCGGGTGGGCGCTTGCGGATGTGATCGGTCTTATTATGGTAAAATCCCTGTCAAAAGAATAATTGCTACCTTCTTTATCCGTGGCAAGAATATCCCCCTCGATAGGATTTGTTCGCGCAGAATCATCGGATAGTTGACCTTTTATCTCCTTATAGAGAACTAAA
>ENA-UOOI01003273-UOOI01003273.1-fermentation-metagenome-genome-assembly--contig:-NODE-3273-length-12475-cov-6.605556_pt1 | contig 12475 bp, 12 predicted proteins | sample MGYA00245779_ERZ724027 | MGnify/ENA primary metagenome ERZ724027 (study PRJEB28704, sample SAMN03018318) | fermentation metagenome | biome: anthropogenic terrestrial biome; feature: soil; material... | reverse complement strand
ACCACCTTTTCAGATAGTTCCTTATTTAAGGCAGTAACAACCTCATTACCTTTTAAAATATCAGCCATTTACTTCACCTCTTAATGACACTTCCACCTTTTTATAAATGCTGTCCGCTTTCTCAATATATTTATCCAGCATATCCTGAGCCATTATGTTAAAATCATTTTTCCTTTGAAGATTTTTCATCAACTTGGTATTTATGAAAACGTTCAAGCTTGCCCCTAAAAGGGCTGATTTGCAAAAAGCGGCACCAACACCTACATCACTTATAGCAATCCTTGTACCTTTTATCGAATACTCTTCCAGCAAATCAATTGCCTCACAACAACATTCCATAATTTTCACTGGTACTTCACAGGCATTTTTTAATTCATTTTCTAATATAAAGGCTTTATTCTTCTTTTCCTCTTCTGTTGTTTGTGGTAACCCATAAGCCTTTGAAAGAGGTTCAAAAACCTTAGCATCCTCTTCCACAAATTCCGTTAATTTGATTCGTAAATCCTCTGATTTTTTTAACAGCACCTTAATATCCGGTTCCACGTTCTGGTATTTCTTGTTTCCTAAAGTCAGATTTCCCACCATACTTCCTAATGCTATACCCAATGCACCCACATATGCAGAAGCGCCACCTCCGCCTGGTACCGGGTTTTTACTTGCTAAAAGCCTGGAAAAATCGTCACACTTCTCACTCATGAAATTCATAACATCATCCCTTCCAATCAGCTTAAAATAATCCTGATATTTTACCAAGTTCATCCACGTCAATCTTTTCGGCAGCTGGTACTTTTGGTAAGCCTGGCATAGTCATTATGTCACCGGTTAAAGCAACTATAAAACCTGCACCTGCAGATATTTTAAGATTCCTGACTGTAATATCAAAGTTTTTGGGAGCACCAATCTTTTTAGCATCATCAGAAAAGCTATACTGAGTTTTTGCCATACAGATTGGTAAATTTCCAAAACCTAAACTTTCAATAGCCTTCATCTGTTTGGCAGCCTGGGGAGTCAAAATTACGCTATTTCCACGATAAATTTTCTTAACAATTGCATTTAACTTTTCTTCAATATTGTCATTCATATCATAGCAGAACTCAAATTTTGTTTTTTGATTACATAGTTCTACTACCTTATTAGCCAAAGCAATGCCACCTTCTCCGCCTTTTGCCCAAACTTCAGACAAGACGACACTTACGTCTAATTCTTTGCATTTTCTTTCAACTAGTTCCAGTTCTGCCTGTGTATCCGTGGGAAAAGCATTGATTGCCACAACCGCTGGCAGTTTGAATACATTTGTAATGTTATCAACATGCTGCAGCAAATTTTCTAATCCTTTTTCTAAAGCATCTAAATTCTCATTACTAAGATTTTCCTTGCTTACACCTCCATGATTCTTTAAAGCCCTTACTGTAGCTACAATAACTACAGCATCCGGAGTAGCACCTAAACTTCTGCACTTAATATCCAAAAACTTCTCAGCACCTAAATCGGCACCAAAACCTGCCTCTGTAATAACATAATCACTTAGTTTTAATGCCATCTTCGTAGCAATTACACTGTTACAGCCATGTGCAATATTAGCAAAAGGACCACCATGAATCAAAACCGGAGTATGCTCCAATGTTTGAACAAGATTTGGCTTAATTGCATCTTTCAGTAAGGCTGTCATAGCTCCTTGAGCATTTAACTGTTTTACTGTTACCGAGGTGTTATCGTATGTATAACCGATTATAATTTTTGAAATTCTCTCTTTTAAATCATTTAGACCAGTAGCCAGACACAAACAAGCCATCACTTCTGATGCCACAGTAATATCATAACCATCTTCACGTGTACATCCGTTGGTTTGTCCACCTAAACCACAGACAATGTTTCTTAATTGCCTGTCATTCATATCAACGCATCTGCGCCAGGTTATTTTCTTAGGATCAATTCTTAAACTATTTCCTTGATAGATATGATTATCAATCATGGCTGCAAGTAAATTATTCGCACTGCCAATAGCATGGAAATCCCCTGTAAAATGCAAATTAATATCTTCCATAGGAACAACCTGTGCATATCCACCGCCAGCTGCACCACCCTTTACCCCAAACACAGGTCCTAATGAGGGTTCTCTCAAAGTAGCCATTACATTTTTCCCTATTTTCTTCAGCCCATCTGCCAAGCCTACTGTAGTGGTGGTTTTTCCTTCTCCTGCAGGTGTAGGGTTAATAGCTGTGACCAATACTAATTTCCCATTTTCTGCTTTTGTATCGCGCAAAAGATCTGTATTTATTTTCGCCTTATACTTACCATAGTGTTCGATGTACTTCTCATCGATATGAATTTGACTGGCAACCTGACTTATTGGATCCATAATATTTTCCTGTGCAATTTCAATATCAGTTTTATAGTTCATATTAATTTTCCTTTCAAAAATATATTTATTTTATTTAAAATAACTTCTTTTGTTTTATCATCAGCAAAGGAATGTTCCAAAGCTTTAAAGTTCATATCAATTAACTCCTTTAACGTAAGATTGGAGTTTTGTAATACCAAATTCAATTCTTCACTTAAAGAAATATCTGACAAAACAGTATCATCCGTATTTATGCTAATTGGTACACCCATGCCATAAAGACTTTTAAGTGGAACCTCACTGTATTTTTGGTATAAACCTGCTTGCAGATTACTTGTGGGACAAATATCCAACATAATGTTTTTTTTAATCAATTCCTTGCAAAAATCAAGAGAACCAATGGCTATAGAGCCATGGGCTATTCTGTCCGGAGTAACAGCCTGGGTCATATTTATTAAATCATCCAGACTTTCCTTGACTTCACCACAGTGAAATGTTATTTTAAATCCCCGCTCTCTTGCTCTCAACAAAAATTTTTGCTGCTCCATTATGGAAAAATCCTCTTCAACTCCTGCACAATCAACTGCAATAACACCAAAATCTTTATACTTTTTAATTTCTTCCAGCATTTCAATATTTTCATTGGAAGTTCTGTCTTTTAGACCTACAATAATTATATTAGTTAAAATACCGAAATCTCTTTCTCCTTGTCTTTTTCCTTCTAATACAGATAACATAATCTCGTCAAAAGTAAGACCGCCCAGGGTGTGAAGCTGAGGTGCAAATCTCACCTCACAATAGCATACATTATCGTCTTTTTTTATTTTACATAACTCATAATATGCACGCTTTAAATTATTCCCAGTTTGTAATATCATTGTTGGAATACGAAAATACTCAAGTAATTCCTTCTGAGATTTCAAAGATTTATCTACTACCATAATCTTCTTTAACTCTGAAACAGACATATCCCTATATTTCCTTGGTACATTAACTTCCTGCAGCATCCCATGGGCACTATGTACATCAATGCAGCCATCAAGATGTAAATGAAGCTCAACCTTGGGCAATTCTTTTAATACAGACAATTTAGACATAAATATATCTCCTAATAATTATTCAACACTATTTACTTTTCTGTCCCCTATCATTAAAACAACAACTGCAATAAGAATAATTATCGTTCCAATGATTTGTTTTTTAGAAATCATTTCATGTAAAATTATAAAGCCAAAAAGCAAACTTGAGATTGGTTCAAAAACGCCTAAAATCGAGGCAGTGGTAGAACCTAATAAATTTACTCCAATTTGTAATAATACTATAGCCAGACAAAATAGTATTGCAGAAACAACAATATTAAACCATCCGGATGCGGAAATAATATATCTCATCTCTCCAGTAAAGTTTCCCCATATAAAGCAGCAAACCGCTAAAATAATACACTGATAAAATGCTAATAAAAATGGATCAATATTTGAAAGCTGGGATTTTTCTAAATATATTATGTAAAAAGCCCATGTAACACTTGACGTTAATGCAAATATTAAACCTGCTGTTCCATCAGAAGTCAGACCATCAAAAAAGAATAACGTTCCCAAAAAAGCAACAAAAATAACGAATAATTTTATAATGGAAACCTTTTCTTTTAAAAAAAGCACACAAACCAAAGTTACAATTGCCGGGTACAAAAAATGCAATGTTAATGCTGTTCCAGCTGGTATGTAATAATAAGCCATATTTATCAAGATGGTTGTTAATGTCTGACCAAATATTCCCAAAATAATGATTTGCGGGATATATTTTTTCCCAACGGAAAATTGCTTCTTTTTTATAGACAATATAAGATATATGATTCCTACAGTAATCAACGCCCTATAAAAGGTCATGGAAATAGCCGTGTTTCCACCATTATAAGAACATTTTCCAAAAATTGATGCCAATCCAAAACACGTTGCGGATAAACATGCTATAATATACCCTCTTTTTATAATCAATCACCCCTTTATATAATGTATTTAATCGATTACGTAATCGATTAAATACATTATATAATACAAAATTACCATTGTCAATTGATTTTCGCAAAAAACTCTTATGATTTTTAACAGTTGATTGCATTTTAAAACTTCATTGTTCACTATTTTACACAAAAGAAGCTATTCCAACCGATAATTGGAATAGCTTCTTCTTGTTATTATTTATTTACTGGTATTTATTATTAATTATATATTATTGATTAATGGCTCTACAGCTCTTTCTCTCGATAAAATCAGCGGATATTACTATGCGTCTTGTTTTGATTTCTTCTTTCTTATTCATTGCAAATAAAGAGGACACAATATTCTCCGCAATTTTAACCTTATTTTGAGCAATGGTCGTCAAAGGCGGTATACTGTATTCGGCAATTTCAATATTATCAAATCCAATTAATGATAAATCTTTCGGTATATTAATATCACATTCACGAGCTGCCCTTAAAACACCTAAAGCCATTAAATCGTTAAATGAGAATATTGCTGAGGGTCTATTTTTCATTTTAAGTATCTTCATTCCGGCAATATATCCAGAGTTCAATGAAAAATCACCTTCTACAATATATTCATCTATAATAGGCAAATTATTTCTTTTCATTGCCTCTATATAACCTAGTTTACGTTTTTCACTGGTTATCTGCTCTTTTGGTCCTCCCGTGATACATGCAATTTTTTCGTGTCCTAATGATATCAAATATTCTGTAGCACATTCAGCTCCCTGTTGTTCATCTGTCATTACTACAACGCAATTTTCAGTTTCATCTTCAAATTCCCTATCCACAATTACAAAGGGGATATTACTTGCTGATAATAATTTAGAAGCTTCTTCGTTATTAATCGAAGAGAAAAAAACAATACCATCTACCTGCTTTTGCATCAATATATTAATATAAAAAACTTCCTTTTCAGGAATGTTTTCTGAATTACATATTATTACACTGTAATTATCCTGAGATGCTACTTGCTCAATACACCATGCAATCTCAGTAAAGTATGTATTTCTTGTATTTGGTATAATAACACCAATAGTGTCACTCTTTCCTCTTCTCAAAGTCCGGGCAATATAATTTGGTTTATAGTTCAGCTCTTCAATTGCAGCTAAAACCCTATTTCTTACCTCATCAGATACATATCTTGTGTTGTTAATTACATGGGACACTGTAGCAGAGGAAACACCCGCTTTTTGTGAAACATCTTTAATCGTAGCCATATTTCTACTCCAATCAAATATTTTTTAGCATTTAACCCTACTTACTATTACATATAGTTACCAATATTTATATTATACAAGCCAATTATATAATATTCAACTATTTATTTGTTTATAATCAGGTGTAAATACCTATTTATCATATACACCTTTTATAAAAATCTTTCAGTACTCATCGACCATATAAAATGGAAAAGGAAAAAAATTTGGGGTATTAAACGAATGCAGCACATTATTAAAGAAAATAACTTTAGCAGTTTCCCCCAGATTCTCCGTTATAACTTTCTTAATGTGCTATCGCTAAGCCAAGAATATTTATGTATCTGACGTACAAAACCAGGTTTTTATTCTTCGTGCCCTCTATAAAAAACGTAACTGGGAGCACCTGTTATCCCCCAGTTAGTATCTATAGCCTATTCATTTATTTTTCAAACTGCCTTCCCTCATGATCCATATAATACTCACCGGTATAAATCAATTGAGAAATTGGAACAATTTCATATCCCTTTTCCTTTAACCCTGTAATCATTGATTCTAAGGCATCTTTCGTAAATTTTGCCCCATTATGACAAAGTATAATGGAACCATTACCCAAATGCTTATGATTTACGACTGTTTTCACAATGGATTCTACGCCGTAATCTTTCCAGTCCAAACTGTCAATATCCCATTGAATACAGTGATAACCTGCTTCCCTTGTAGCTTGAATCAACGTATTATTATAATCACCATAAGGTGGGCGAAACAGATTCATGTCAATTCCTGTAAGTTCTTTAACCTTCTTATGAGGTTTCATAATCTCTTCTATGGATTGTTCTTTGGAAAGTTGAGACATATGTTTATGGTTTTCACTATGATTTCCCAAATCATGTCCTGCTGCTGCAATTGCTTTTACATCATCCGGGTATTTTTCTACCCAGCCACCGGTCATAAAAAAGGTAACTTTAACATTATTCTTATCAAGGATTTTTAATATGTCAGCTGTATCTTCATTCCCCCAGGCAGCATCAAAGCTTAAAGCAACTTTCTTCTCTTTACAATTTACACAATAGATAGGAAGTTCTTTAGCATTTGCCATTTTTGTAACGGTAAGGGCTTTGGGAATATATTTGGCACCAAAAGCACAGAGAACCAGGAATGATAACACTACAATACCTGTTTTTATAAAAAATCTTAGTTTTTCCCTATCTTCATTATCAATTTCCATAACTTCACCATATATTATTCTTCATTATAATATATGGAAAGCATTTCGTATCTATTACTGGATTTTCATTCTCCAACACCTGCCTGTTTCTGTTGCAGCTAGACCTCCCAAAGCTGTTTCTTTTAAAGCAATAGGCATAGATAAACCAATGCGATACATGGCACTAATTACTTCATCCCAGGGAATTCTGCTTTCTACTCCTGCAAGTGCCATTTCTGCTGCTGCAAAAGCATTCACTGCACCAGCAGCATTTCTTTTAATACAAGGTACTTCTACCAGACCTGCAACGGGATCGCAGGAAAGTCCTAACATATTCTTTATAGCAATAGCCATAGCATGTGCTGCCTGTGTTGGAGTTCCACCTGCCAATTCCGTCACTGCCGCCGCTGCCATAGCACTGGCAGAGCCTACTTCCGCCTGGCATCCTCCTGCTGCTCCTGAGATAGAAGCATTATTGGCTATAATATATCCGATTGCTCCAGCAGTGAACATATGCTTGATGATTGTTTCTTCATCTACTTTTAGTTTTTCCTGTGCTGCAAACATAACAGCTGGAAGAACCCCAGATGAGCCTGCAGTGGGAGTTGCACAGATTAATCCCATGGAAGCGTTTACTTCGTTGGTGGCAACTGCATAACAAATTGCAGATATTAAAGTATAATCCGTCAGATACTTACCTCTATTTCGATAATCAGAAAGTTTCTTTGCGTCACCCCCTGTCATTCCGGATTTTGAGGTAACTCCTTGTATACCTTTTTCTATGGCGGCTTTCATAACCATATAATTATCTTTCATTTTATGAATAACTTCCTCTTTACTAAGACCGGTAACCTTGATTTCTTGTTCTATCATGATTTCATATATTTTCTTATTCTGTGTCTCAGCTTGATTAACTAATTCAGCAATATTATTAAACATATTAACCCCAATTCTGGTGCCTTAGCACCTTTTTAAAAGTTTCTTACTACGATGCAGCCTGTTCCATCCACCTTCTTTTACCTGCCTTACCTTCGTGGGTTCAGACCTTTGTCAAATTAAGAAGAGAAAGGAAGTATTTAAAATTACCTATCTTACCTTCGTAGGTTCAGACCCCGCTCCTTTTACAAGATTATGAAGCAAGTACATATACTTTCTTTACATTATCTTTCATTGAAATTTCTTTTAGGATTTCTTCCTGTATTACCTGATCTGTTTCTATTACCATTAATGCCATGCTGTTTTTCTCAATACGGGATACATTCATCTTACTGATATTTATTTTATAATTAGCCAGGATTCCTGCAACTGACGCAATAACTCCATAGGCATCAATATGATAGATGAGCATAGCAGGGTTTTCACCGGATAAATTTAAATCAAATCCATTCAGTTCAGTTATCTGAACTGCTCCGCCACCTACGGATACCCCGGTAAGTTCTAAGATTTCGTCCCCTTTTACTAATTTGATTTGAAGGGTATTAGGATGGGCAGGTACCATTTCTTCCGTATAAAATTTAATGTGGATGCCTTTCTTCTTAGCTATTTCAATAGCATCCCGAATTCTTGAATCATCTGTTTCAAAGTTCAAAAGCCCTGCAATAACAGCAATATCTGTAGCATGTCCTTTATAGGTTTCAGCAAAAGATCCATAAAAATGTATATGAATTTCCTCAGGTTCCATTCCAAATATTCTGCGTGCAATCTGTCCAATTCGAACTGCACCAGCAGTGTGGGAACTAGATGGTCCCACCATAATTGGACCCATAATATCAAAAACACTTTTATATTTCATTCCATTTTCCCCTTTTTATTCGTTTCATTAATATTTCTTACTAATTATTGTACTTTGTTTAGAGAATATATACAATACCTTTTATATTTTAACCTTATCAGGGAAGACCTCCGCCTCTGCTGCAAAGTAAAAATTATAACTCGTTAAAAAGTATTAAAATATTAGTGAAAACAGTTAGCTTAGCCTTAGCCATGTTATAGCCTGAACACTTTACAAAAAGAATAACCAGAAAGCTTATGAAATAAACCTCTTTCCATAGACCTTTTTGTCTAACAAAAGTGTTCACTTCATCATTGCCTTCTGGTTATTTTTTAAGTATTACTGGAAGATGAAGACTGTTCTATTTCCTTTAGTAAAATAATTCTTTCTAATACCGTTTTATAAACAAGTACAATGTGAGCATCAATAAAACAGTATTTATTGATTAAGAATTCATAAGTTTTTGCTATAAAACATATACTCATTAAAATAATACTGATAATGGTAATAATAGGATTAATAGCTTTCGTGATTAGAAAAAACACTGCACCAAGATAGAAAAGGAAGGAAAAGAAATAGGTTTTGCTGATGCGTACTGCAAGAAATAGTGCATCATTCAAGCGATCCTGCATTTTCTTTATTGAATTTCGATCCAACTTTTTTAAAGAATCAAATATATCATTATAAATTTCTTTACTATCAAAGGACTTATCTTCCAAGCTCTTCTGACAAACGAAAAAATATTTATTATATTTATTTTCACCAAATTCTTTACTTATTAATTTTTTAAAAACACTTGCCATATTCCCTCTTTCCTGCATGAATTAAAAACTTATGCATACAAATAGTCTTTAATATTTATAGTTCCCATGGAATTTTTAATTTTGCTACCTTTTCCCTATTTTTTATGAAATATATCATACATTAACTTTAGTATCTGTATCTTTCAAAAATTCAACCCCTGAAATTCATGTGAATATTACCTATTTTTGAAAATAAAAAAATAGTAATATTAAAAAGTATTATATCTTTTTTTGTTTCAAATTGTAAATAAAACATTGATTAAAAATTCACAATTTGTTCATAAATCATCCACACTATAAACATATATGTCTATTATAATAAAATCATAGTAATTAAGTTTTACACTATATTGCTAATAAGATAATTTTTTTCATAAAATAAGCCTGGTAGTTACCCTCCCCCCTCTACCGGGCTTCTCCTCTGTTTAAAGGGGGAAAATAGTATATGGCCTATTTTAATTTTTCTATTGTATCATCCTTTGCTTAATTCTTATATTTTAATTTAAGTTTTTTATTCCATATATTATCTTATTTCACATTTTTAATTCTTTGCTTATCCTATTAAAATACTTCTTACTTTTTCATTTTCATATTTCACTTTTTATATACGAATATAATACATTGATTTTTCAAAAAATACAATAAATATAAATTAACACTTTTCTTAGACATTTATTTTTGTTATAATAACTTTTAGCAAAAAGTTAAAAAGCAAATGGAGGAAAGACTATGTCTAAAGTTATAATTATGGATCATCCATTGATTCAACACAAAATTGGAATTATGCGACGCAAAACAACTTCTACAAAAGAATTTCGTGATTTGGTTTCGGAAGTTGCAATGCTAATCTGTTATGAAGCAACAAGAGAACTTCCTCTTGCTGAAATAGAGATTGAAACACCTCTGGCAAAAGCAACTGCTCATGAAATTGAAGGTAAAAAGCTATGTATTGTTCCTATCTTAAGAGCAGGTTTGCATATGGCTGATGGAATATTAAACCTAATTCCTAATGCCAAGGTTGGACACATTGGCTTATATAGAAATGAAAAAACATTAGAGCCAGTTGAATATTTTTGTAAGTTACCTGCTGATGCTGATGAAAGAGAAATCTTTGTTGTTGACCCTATGTTGGCAACTGGTGGTTCAGCAGACGCTGCTATTACATTATTAAAAAATAGGGGCATAACAAAAATTCACTTCTTATGTCTCATAGCAGCACCAGAAGGTGTAAAACGTCTTACAACGGCTCATCCCGATGTTGATGTATTTATAGGTGCTTTAGATGAAAGATTAAACGAAAGTGGTTATATTCTTCCTGGACTTGGCGATGCCGGGGACAGAATCTATGGTACTAAATAATATATTGACTTTTTTTTTGCGAAATGATATACTGAAATAGTATATTATTGCAGCTATTTATAGCTGCTTCATATATCAAGTGGTCACTAATTTACCATAACAACCCACAAGGATTAGTGGCATAATAGGGAAACAGGTTAAAATCCTGTACGATCTCGTCGCTGTAATTGAGGAGTTTTCTTCGGCATTACTTATATAAGTAATGAGTATAATCACTGAGCTAACGCTTGGGAAGATTCGAAGAAAATGATGATTCATAAGTCAGAATACCTGCTTGATATAGTACCAAGTATGCCACGAGTAAATGGTAAAAGGTACAATGACCGTCAACTGGATATGTCTGGTTAACAAGTTATTGTTAATAATCTAAGATATTTTAGGTTCCTTTACTTAAGTGGCAAAGGAACCTTTTTTATTTCCTTTAACAAGCAGCTATCAGCTACTAGCTGCTTTGTTACCTCCCATTGAAATATGAAGGTTCCTTCCCATCAATAAAAAGGAGGAGAGCAAAACATGGAAAAGAAAAGAAGTAGTAAGAAAATCGTTATTAGTTGTATTGCCTTGGCTGCAGTAGTCGTTGCTATGGTTCTTATGTATAAAACATTCATGGCAAAACCAGCAGAAGGTTCTAAAGAAATTGTTGCCGAAGTAATATTAACAGATGGTACAAGTGAGTCTTTTAAAATTAAAACAGACGCTGAATACTTAAGAGAAGCCTTAGAACAAGAAAAATTAATATCTGGTACAGAATCAGATTATGGTTTATATGTAACTACCGCAAATGGCATTACAGCTGATGAAGCTAAACAGGAATGGTGGTGCTTTACACGAAATGGAGAATCTATAATGACCGGCGTTGATGTAACTCCAATAAGTGACGGTGAGCATTATGAAATTACTTTAACGGTTGGATACTAAATTGTAAGTTACATAACTATGTGAAAGGAAGATATTCTTCAACTTTCAGGTACAGAATAGCAATTTTCAACTTTTAGGCTGACTATGAAGAAAGAGGTTTTATATGAGGATAAAAGATATTGTTACAATTGGAATGTTAAGTGCTCTTTTAATTGCTGTTCAAGTATTCCTGGCCTTTCTTCCTAATGTAGAATTGGTATCCTTACTGATTATTTTATTCACTTTATTATTACGCAAAAGAACATTATTAATTATAATGACATTTATTCTACTAGAAGGTTTTATATATGGATTTGGATTATGGTGGATGAATTATCTTTACATTTGGTTTGTTCTTTACTTTATTACCCGTATCTTTAAAAAGGAACAATCCCCTTTCTTTTGGGCAATGATTGCAGGTGCTTTTGGTTTAACCTTTGGTGCTCTTTGTTCTATTCCCTATCTATTTATGGGATGGTTTAATGGAAGCTTTCAAACTGGTATTCATTCCGCCATAGCTTATTGGATTTCTGGTATTCCATTTGATATTACACATGGAATAAGTAACTTTTTTATAGTATTATTTCTATTTAAACCTTTGTATTATATTTTAAATAATGTGGTTACAAAAGAAAGTTATTTAGAAAACGACTAATATTTATAATCCAAAGTTCATGACAAAATATAGTTTTATAGTGAATTAGTTGTTGCTATTTTATAGATTAAAAAGATATTAAAGTGATTTAAAAAAGGATTACAAAAAGATTTTAGAAAAAATTAAAAAGATTATAAAAGGATTTTAAAAAGACTTTAAAAAGATTTTAAAAAGATTTTAAAAAGATTTTAAAAAGATTTTAAAAAGATTTTAAAAAGAT
>ENA-UOOI01003272-UOOI01003272.1-fermentation-metagenome-genome-assembly--contig:-NODE-3272-length-12475-cov-11.713124_pt1 | contig 12475 bp, 8 predicted proteins | sample MGYA00245779_ERZ724027 | MGnify/ENA primary metagenome ERZ724027 (study PRJEB28704, sample SAMN03018318) | fermentation metagenome | biome: anthropogenic terrestrial biome; feature: soil; material... | reverse complement strand
TTTGTATCCTAAAAATCAGAGCAGGTGTTTTTAAACGACAAACCATATCGTGATTTCTCGGAATATCTTTCGGCACGATTTCCTTATAAGGTACAAAAGATATCCATTAACGCAGGTTTCACCTGCCCAAACCGCGATGGCAGTAAAGGACGCGGCGGATGTACCTACTGCAACAACCAAAGCTTCAGTCCCGGTTACGGAAAACCTACCAGGACCATCACGGAACAACTGGCCGACGGCATTCATTTCTTCTCACGCAAATATCCGGAGATGAAATACCTGGCCTATTTTCAATCCTATACCAATACCTACGACAGCATTGACTCGCTTATCGACAAATATGAGGAGGCACTCTCCTATCCCGGCGTGGTGGGACTGATTGTGGGTACCCGCCCCGACTGTATGCCCGGGGAGTTGCTTGATTACTTTGAAGCCCTCGGCAAAAAGACATTTGTGTTGGTAGAATATGGTGTGGAGTCAACTTTAAATAAAACACTGGAACGGGTAAACCGTCAACATACCTATGAAGAATCTGCCCTAATGATCCGTAAAACGGCGGAAAGAATGATCCCGACAGGCGCGCACATGATCCTGGGTCTGCCCGGAGAAACAGAAGAAGATATTCTGCACCATGCTGACAGACTCTCCGAATTACCACTCACAACCCTCAAGCTTCACCAGTTGCAAATTATCCGTTACACCGCCATGGCACGGGAGTATAAATTGCTGCCGGAATCGTTCAAGCTGTTCACGCTCGAAGAATATGTCGATCTGTGCGTTCTTTTTGCCGAACGCCTTAGTCCCGATATCAATATTGAAAGGTTCACATCACAATCGCCCGCAAGACTGCTGATTGCACCCGATTGGGGACTAAAGAATTACGAGGTGAGGGAAAAAATACTGAAACGGTTTGGAGAGAAAGGAACCTGGCAAGGGAAACTTTACATCCGGTAGTTCCAGTCACGCTGTGTATACTTTTTCTTTTGCAGTTCCTCAATCTCTGCTATATCCTCTCTCTTGAACATAGTGAGTTCTTTGAGTCCATAGTATTCCAGCAGTTTTCGGGTAAGCACCTCCAAAAAAGCAGTCACGTCGTCAGCCTTTCCTTGCTGTTCCAACAGGTAGGAACGTATATTCCGCACAGGACTGGATACCGAGGCTGTCGCTTTTTTTATCAGGTGCCCGTTTTCCGACGTCAGGGCTCTCTGTAAAACCTCCAGATCTGCATCATACAACAGGGTACCATGATGCAGTTCCCTTCCTCTGGAGATATGTGATGCAGTACCCGATATCTTACGTCCCTCAAGCCAGAGGTCTTTTCTTTTCCCTATCACAACGGGAATACCCAATCTGTGAAGTACAACCACAACGGGTTCAAGAAAACGAGTACTTAAGGGTGCACCAGTGCTATCATGAATGAACGAGTAATTCAGGTTTCCTTCATCGTGATACACCGCTCCCCCACCAGACATGCGACGAATAATCCGGATATCATGCTCGATACAGAAATCCGGATCCACTTCGTTCATTACTGCCTGGTTTGACCCGATGATCACACTCGGTTCATTCACATAGAGCCACAGAAAATTTTCACCCTTTCTAGAGAATAGATGTTCTTCTGCAGCCAGGTTAAAAGCTGGCGTAGTAGAGGGAGAGACAATGATATTCATCTGATGATTCCCTCTTTCATTTGTGGTTCGTGAAACATTTGTACTCAGTTAATTTGTGTTCATTTCCAAAGTTGCAAAATCGATAAACCTATCCAGCGTATTGATAACGGGCTCCTTGCCATTCGCTGAAGAGATCCAGTAGCTGAGGTATTTTGCCGGCTTTAGGATAAAGATATGCTGGTTGCCATCATCCATCTTCAGCGCACAATCATCCGGATTCAGGAAGATCGCGGCACCCAGTTCCACTTTTTCGTCTGCCACATCTTCCGGGTGCAATCCCCAGGTAAAAATGCGATCCTCTTCCACTACTACCTGCTGTCCAGGATGGTAGTTGATACCGGTCACAAATTCCACCTGCGCATCCGATAGAGCAAAAGCTTCCACCTTAGCCTTTCTGACACCGGAATAGACGGTGACCCTGACAAGGATATCCACTTTGCCATTGCGATAGGGGACATCTTCCGACAGCATCTCCATAAATGAGACGGATCCCTCTTTCGCTACCCTAGCCAATCGGTTTGACACCGGGTGTAGCGGTACCACCTTCTCTCCATCCCATAAACGAATACCTCCCAGACCGACTGTAGACCCTACCTTATAGTAGTCGGCACCTTTTCCTTGCATCTGCTGCTCCGGTGTGGGGTACCACCTGTACTGTGACAACTCTAGTCCCCTATTGGCTTTTGAGTAAACATCGATGGCTGCCTTTTTGTCGAAGTAGAGCCGAAGACCTAGCCATTCATTCTCAATTGCCGGGCCGTGATGCCCCAGAGCACTATAGAGATCTCCTGATTTTGATGAGACATAATCAAGATAACAGGTACTGTCACTGCGCAGGAAGAGACTCGCATCCGTCATGTTTTGGGCTACAAGAAAAGAGGCTTGCAGCAAAAATGGGAACAAGAATAATATACTTTTCATGTAATCAATTAGAATGTGAAATTTTGGCCTATACTTTTGGATCAGTATTACAAACATAGTGAATAAATATCGCCATATCAATTTATTTTTCCTTTTTATCTCCTTTCTGTTATACGGAGGGACTTAGCCTGTAACGATATAAAAATATGGATTTCACGATAAAACAGTAAAAGCGGTCCAACTAATTTTTTATCACTAACTTTGTCCTATGTAATGATTACTTGCAAACCGTTGTATGTCCAACAATTGTAAGGCTAAAACTGATCGCTGTAAACCGAAAACGAATAACTAACTTAAAAACTGAAAAATCAAATGATCAAAACCTGGCGCTGGTTCGGGCCACAAGATAAAATTACTCTCGATATGCTTCGTCAGATTGGCGTGGAGGGAATTGTTACCGCCTTACACGACCTTCCTCCCGGAGAGGTGTGGGGCAGGGAAGCAATAGATAAGCTGAAACAAGTCATTGAAGATGCAGGTCTTGTTTGGTCGGTAGCCGAAAGTCTTCCTGTGGCCGAGGAGATAAAATATGCTACCCCCGTGCGCGATCAGTTGATTGAAAACTATAAAGTGAGTTTAGCCAACCTGGGTAAAGCCGGTGTGAAAACCATATGCTACAACTTTATGCCCGCCATCGACTGGATACGTACCAACCTGAACCACCCGCTTCCCGATGGTACCACCACCCTCTATTTCGACAAGATTCGTTTTGCCTGCTTCGACTGTAAGATTTTGCGCAGAGCGGGAGCAGAGAAAGATTACACTGAAGCAGAGATCGAAAAGATGAATCTGCTGTACAAGGAGATGACTACAGAAGATAAAGAAATCCTCATCGATACGATCATTGTCAAAACACAGGGTTTTATCCACCGGAACATATCCGGCGGGAACAATAATCCGGTCGTGGAATTTAGAAAACAGCTACAGAAGTACGCGGGCATTGACAGAAAGAAGCTCCGGGAGAACCTGCAATATTTCCTCCAGCAGGTAATACCCGTGGCAGAAGAGCAAAACATCATGTTATGTATCCACCCCGATGACCCACCTTTCCCTGTATTTGGCCTACCCCGCATTGTCACTAATGAGGAGGATATCAACTGGATTCTCCGCGCCCTACCCTCCCGAAGCAACGGTCTGGCCCTTTGCGCCGGTTCACTGAGTGCCGGTGCCCACAATGATGTACCTGCCTTGGCCAGCAAATTTGCAGACCGGATAGGCTTTGCCCATCTCAGAAGCACACAACTACTTCCCGGGGGTAACTTTATGGAAGCATCGCACTTGGATGGAAACGGCAAGCTGATAGAGGTGATCCGCATCCTGGAACGGGAGCGGCCGCAGATACCCATGCGGGTAGATCATGGCAAGCTGATGCTCAGCGATGCGGAAAAGGACTACAATCCGGGCTACTCCTTCTTAGGGAGAATGTTCGCTCTGGCACAGGTGGAAGGGATGATGGCCGTAGTACGAAATGAAATAGAATTTGAAAATGAATCTCAAAATTATTGATTTCATAATTGATAATCAAATCATTGCAGGATCCCCATTCAAAAACGAAAAGTCTTAACTTTGTTGAAAAAAATCAATTTGACTCATGCAATTCAAGTTACCTTCATTTTCTTCAAAGACGGATCCAAAAGAATATCGTTTAGGTTTTTCTCAAATCTTGGTTTTTCATTGGAAGCTATTGATATTGTCAAAATATTGAATTATATTCGTACGTTCATATAAATATTGCTGTGTTTGAATAATTATAACACATTCAAATCATTTGTACAATTAATATTTTACAGTTAAATTGTGTGGCTTATGTCGGTACGAAGTAGTTCCGTTTTAATGCAAGATAAGGTAGAATGGCAAGTGACCGGTCCAGGAATACAACGCCAGATAATGGGTTACGATGAGCAGATGATGCTCGTGAAGGTCAAATTTCAGAAAGGTGCAGTGGGAGAGATGCACTCCCATCCCCATTCGCAGACTACTTATGTAGCAAGTGGTATTTTTGAATTTAACATAGATGGCGAAATAAATGTCGTTAAAGAAGGGGATGGACTTTATATCGCTCCCAATCTTCCTCATGGTACACAATGCCTCGAAGCAGGTCTACTGATAGACGTATTTAGCCCAATGAGAAAAGATTTCCTTTGATACTTTCCAAGATTAACGATGACTTTCATTTGATGGAACTCCTCATAATTATGTCCCTGCGGGAAAACAATTCTTGACTACAAAGAGAAAAACACTTGATATAAAGACGATTGTGAGCATATTTATTCATTATTAAAATTATTTGGTTTCCAACTCTATTGGTCCATATTCTTTCCACGCCCGCTGGATTATATAATTTTACCCCTGATAGAGCTATTCGGCCCATATAGGGTATTGTATTTTGTAGTGCCGCAGTATCAATATCCCCATATCAAAAACAAAAATAAAGACAGTATTCGGAAGTTGTTAGGGTACTTGTTCCGCACATTCGTGCAGAATTACTGACGAGCATAGACTAATTGTGGAACATTTTGTCAAATCAAATAAAGTCTCTGAAATCTCAATAATATGATTCTTTGAATCATTGCTAAAGTAATATCTAAGCCATCTATAATATGGGAATAAACCATAACGACATCAATCATCTCATTAGGAATCACATGACATGCATTCCAAAGTAACCACATACAACCCGCAAAAATGGTAGATTGAGCAACAGCACATTCTATTCAAACATATAAGCTCCTAAATCAATTTTCCCTTTTATTGCTACAGGATACAGATCTAAATCATGTGTATATCCAAGAGGAAATCCTCTTTTTCGTGCAGGACTATTTTTTTTTAGTCTGAAGTTCCGATTGTCCACATCAACAAAAAGAGGATCAATCACCCAGTCATCTTTTTGATAAGGTATTCCTACTGGATCAGCATTTCCTGGAGAATAATAGATATTACTACCTCTTTTTTGATTACCTATTGCTACTCTCACATGACCAACTTGCTCTTTTACAGGACCTAAAACTTGGATATCACTTGCCACATAAAAAATATTATTACGAATGTTCAAAAAAGTTTTTTCCGGATCAAACGTCCAAAATACAAAACGATCTACATTTGGTTCACGTGTCCTGATAATAGTATTATTATACACTTCTACTTTCATAGATCCGCCTCCAATAAACTGATTTCTGTCATCACTCAAGTTATAGGCTACTCTGACGTGATCAACATCCCGGGCGGCTATTTCAATAAATCCATGATTATTAACCGATACATTATGATGGATATGGATGTGGTGTGCATCAAAGTCATCATCGACTCCATCAAGCTCTACCACACCGCCATCTGAACCATAAGGGCCTCCATAGGATCCATAATTTGCAATGTGATTGTATGAAATTTCGTTGTGAGGCGATACAACCATAATAGCTATGGGTCCCCAAGATTCTGCCATGGGCTCATAAGTATCATGAAAATAGTTTCTTGTGATGAGATTATGGGTTCCTTTTACCTTTACAGCGACCGGAGTATTCTGAAAATCACAGTTTTTTACAATATTATGATGAGTACCTAAAGCCAGGTATATCGCTCCCATTTTTTGTACATTTTTACTTTTCTTGTTTGACCCGGGAGGATTGGCATTATCATGAAAATAAAGTCCGTCAATGACAATACAGTTTCCTTCGATCCGAAATATATTTCCATTAAGAAATTCCCACTTGGGATTGCTAAAAGCCGGCAATCTGCCCGCTCCATATTTTTTCAAAAGCGGAGACAAATCTTTTCTCGGATTTTTCATGATTATATCAGGCGGAGTACTGTAATGTGAAATTGTGATAGGATTATCATTTGTACCTGAACAGGAAAAAATGATCCCTCCTTTATACGAGCTTCCTTTCGCAAATAAAATACTATCTCCCGGCTGAAAAATATCTTTGCCCAGATTTATAAGACTTTTCCAAGGTAACTCCATTGAAGTACCGATGTTTTCATCATTACCGACCAAACTGTTGATGAAGTAGCTGGTAGCTACTCCTTCTCCGGGGCACGCACACAAAAAATAAACAGCCCATACGTTTCTAAGAATCCAACCAAAACTGAACCATTTATTTGTCAAAAAATTCAATAAGCTCATATACATTATAGTTGAGATCTCTCATGAATTTACTTAAATATGGGTACATTTCGTAGTAATTGTCGTAAATCCCTTTGTTCGCAGGATGTCCACTATTATCTGATCCGTCATCGTCTTGATATTTAAACCAATGCCATCCGACGCAGTTTTTAGACTCAAGTAATCCAAGAGTAAAATGTTGATAGGCGTAAGCTTTGTCCTTCTCAGTGCGAACTGCGAATCCGGCTCCGGATGTATTGGGAAGGTCCGTATCCAATGCTTTGGTATAAAATTCCGTTATCAGAAAAGGCGTGTCCGACCAAGCTTCCCATTCTGCCACGCTTGTCTCCAACTCTACACTCCAGCGGCTATAATAATTAATGGAAATAATATCGCAGTGGCGACCGGCAGCTTCTATAACGCCTTGAAGATATTTAGGGATTCCATGTAAACGGGATCCCAAATACATCATCCCAGGATCTACGGCTTTCACGGCCTCTTTCACTCCCTTATAATACCTTTCAGCCACGATACCGGCAAACTCACTATTCAAAGCATTGGTGACAGTGGTTGCACCTTTAGCTTGCATGAAATTATCAGCCGCTCTACGTGCTGGATCATCGGGATCTGTAATTTTCAAAAACCTATCTAAGATGCGGCTATTCGTTGAACTGAAGTTAATTTCATTGTCAGAAAAAAATCCCAAAACATTCGGATCATTGATATAGGGCGCCAATGCAGTTTTAAAATAATTGACGCAAAATTGTTCCCATCCGGTATAATACACAAGGCCCACTACATTATCGGAAATATCACCGGGATATGCATAATTGTATTCTCTTCTGAAGTTTGTCAGAAAGCCAAATGAAGGGGTCAACGTCATTGGTCTATCGGGGTGTTTCTTGTTATGTTCCTGAATAGTTTGATAGGTATTTGAACAAAAAGCACCTGTCCCATGGAAACCAATAGTCGCTAATTCCTCTTGGGTGATCTGCATCCATCTTTCATCCGTTCTGAAGCGCATATTCCAAGCCATGCTGTTTCGTTCCGAACTTCCTTTTCTTAAAGAGGTAGTACTTCGTTCATAATGAACATATCCTTCCGGATCAATGATCCACCAACGACCATTGATTTTTTTCGTGTAAAAGCGCCCTGTCACTTCCTGCCGGGGTTTATCAATCCGACTGCCATATTTATTGGTCACTGATTTGTATTTTACTGCAGTTGTATCGGCTTTGAACCCCACGATATAGGGTAATATCCGCGTTTTCTCACTCCTCCAGCTTGTTACAGGAACAGAACTGCTATAGTCAACCATAATTGGACGATATATGGTGATATTGCGTGATGGTGAATAGATCTCAGGAGGCAAGGATACTGGAAGTGGAAGAATGTCCTCATCATCCTCTTCCACAGGATCTATAACCTTCTCATCATCGGGGCTCGGTTCTATTTCAGGATTATCTTCCTTACATGCAGTAAGCCCTAAAACACAGACTATCATGATCCATGCTATAAGAATATTTTTTTTACTCATAGATATATTTTTGATGGACACAGGATTCACCTAATCAATTGTAATAAGTTTCACAGCCCGTACAGTACGTGCAGTACTTCTTTTTACGCCCGTATCTACAGCAAATTTGCCAAATCTTACCCACCATACATTTGTAGGATTGGAAGTTGATTCTGTACTGGACCAGATACTATTTCCAGCCGAGTTATCCGCCGCTGTATTCAAAGGTACCCCATTTGTGATTGAAGTTAAGGCTGCATCGAAAGAAGCCCGTGCAGACTTCTCTTCTGGTGTGATGCCGTCAGGGTTTGAGGGTGTTGCCTCACCCGATTTTGTACCATTATATGCTTCGAATAAAGCGAGAACTTCATTTTTGGAAGGAAGATACCATCCCTCTCCCATATCCGTACAGAATTTAGCGGCCAGGTACTGGTCAAAATTAGCCAGTGCTTTTATCTTAGTGGTGTTTGCAAGACCGTCATCATCCGAATTTGCTTCAGTTGCGATGCTCTCTATCGCTTGAGGACACCAGGATTCTCCTTCCAGGCGTGTAGCGGAAACAATTTTACATTTCTTTGGGTTTTCGGGATCCTGCCAGAAAACAACACCACCCCCCATCACCTGTCCAATAATACTGGCTATCGGAGCGAGCTGGGTCACTGTTAATTCCTTTGAAGCAATATTGGATCCGCTACCTGCAACAACTGTGATGACTGCTGTTCGAGATTTTCCTGAATTATTATCGGTCAGGGCTGTAATGAGAAGTACATTATCCGTAACAGAAACACTGCACCAATCTGCTGCCGAGGCATTCACCGTCGCTTGCAATGACAACTGATTAGAAGTGACTTCTACAACAATCTTGCTATTAGCCGCAGCAGCTAACGTCACATTCTCTTCTGTAAAGGTTAATGTGGCAGCTGCATCTCCTGCAGCCTGTATTACCTGAAAAGACTTGATTGCAGTATTGTCCTTTTCTCCTGCCCTCACTGTAATGGTCGCTGTCCGGGTAGCGGGATCAGAATTATCGGAAAGTGCTTTTACAGTGATAATCTTCTCCTTCAGTGAAACTGTGCACCAGGATTCTGCAGCCTTATCCATGCTAATAACAAATACAGTTTGATTCGAACTTATTTCAACCGTTGCCACACTGTTTTTCGTATTCTCAAGTTCTACTTGTTCAGCGGAGAATGACAATGTTGCTTCCACAATATTTTCTTCGCTACAATTTAAAAGAGTCAATAACAAAGATGTTATTATTATAAAAAAAGAAGAATGATTTTTTTTCATAGCTTTATATTTTATCTTTTTATATAATTTCAAATTTATAATTACCATATTTTGAGAACCGGAGCATGTGTTGAAGTATGATTTGAGATTGAAATAACACGACCCTTATCATAATCGTCACCCGGTTCACGCCCTTCTCTTATCAACATAAAGGTCATATTATCAGATGGGTGTTTTTTTACAACATCGGTCACATCCAAATAATGATAAGCGGGATTCCTGTCCATTGTAAGTTCACCTGCCATAAAACATTCATTTCCCACTCTTTCAGTCAGAGAAGAGTAGCTATTTAGACACGGTGCATTTTTCCAACTTAAATTCCCCTCTGTCCAGTTACTGCTGTTCAGATAATATACATGAAAACGATATGGTATGGTATCCTGTTTACAATGTCCGTGTATTCCCAGGATAATTCTCTGGGATTGCTGCAAATCTGACACCTGTGGAGAAAAATGTATATATGAAACCTGGTTGTTTTCTCCTGTGAGAGCATCAAGTTCTATAGCGAGTGAAGATGAACCAAAAACTTTTGTAGTTTCCGTACCGGCTTTTACCAGTGCAGTGTAATCTGCAGCAAAATTCTTCATAGCCGTAGGCTTCGGGCAGATCGTCAGCAGTCCCACACTCTGTTTAGGCAAAGTGAGATTGAGCGTTCCGTTTTCTGAACTTTCCAAAACAACGGCTTCTCCGTATTTATTTTTCCCTACCTCTTCATAAACAATCGGGGTACCCGGAGAAATACCCAGATCGGTTAAGTCAATATCAAGTTGATAATCCATTGGATTTCGCTGTACCAGCCATACATATATATTCCCTGAGATTGTGTCTATTGAAGAACAGATATCAAGATCCGCATCTTTCACTGAAACATCACATTTCAATAGGGGCCTCTCATCTTTAAACCCTTTGGCAAACAACCGTACCACCTCTGCTGTGCGCTGTGCTCCGCTAATGTCGTAGCTTTCGGGGGCACAGGAGAGCGTATTAGGTCCAAATATCTTGACTTCACGGATCATCACTTTTCCGGGATCATCTATTATGATCCTGATTTTAGAACCCTTGACAGGTTCTTCAAACGTATAAAATAACTGGGCATAGCGGCTATCCTTTTCCACAGTCTCAGGAATTGGTTTCCATGTGGAAACGTCCCAGCTCTCCACGCGGATAGAACGTATCCTGTCGGGAGCGGTAAAAACACCACCCGCTGACCCTGTATATATGACCATTCCTCCCATTTCCACCTCTTTCTCCAAATCAATTTCAAGACACTTGGGCTCTTCGGAAGTATAAGCCCACGACGATGCGTTTGACTTATCACCATCCGTTACAAAAGCTGCCTTATATCCTACATCGGATGCGATCGTACGTACTGGTTTTCCCAACGCTAAATTATCATAGGAATCTTCAAAAAATCGTTTACCTTTCCAAATATGGTGGTGTCCCGATTTAATTCCCCTTGGATAGGTACTGCTCGCCGTATTGGCTAATTTGAATGCCCACATGCCATAACCTCCCCCTTTCATGATGTGGGTGTATATTCCTGCCCATTCCGTGAACAGCGAAGGGGAATCCATCGTTTCCTCCTTATCTATCAGATAAGCATTCATCCAGCGTCCAATCTCAGTAAATAGGATGGGTTTGCCATGACCCAACGGATGGTTTTCACGCAGAATCTGATCAATGCCTTGTACGCGGGAAACATATCCTGCTGCGGGCAGGTTATAGGAATGCGTTGAAAAGAGTTCGATTAAATCACGATCGATTTTCTCTCCCTTGTAATTCACTCTTTCGGAAGCGGCTATCTGTGCCCACCAATTTGTATTGGTACCCGCCGTGACAGGGCCTATAAACTGAGGTGTCAATTGTTTATTGTAAAGTTTATTGACATCATATACTGCACAATGTATTGCATCGGACACCACTTTCATGAGCTCAATCCATACTTCGAGAGGCATTGGCCCTGAATGGCGATGGTTGGGTTCATTTTGCATGGCGAACATCTCTACATCTCCGGTTTTCGCAGCATAAAAAGCCAATGCATAATAACGTTGCCATAATTTCCACTTGTTTTCCCACGAAGTGTCCTGGCTGGCATTGGAAATCTGTAAAATCACATCTATACCCAGCCTGTCCAGCTCTTTGAAAGCGTAGTCCATGACCATGGAATTGGTGGAATGGACCGGTTGTGCGGCAACCGCAACAATGGAGTCCCATGCAATAAAACGAGAGTTTTCCGGATCTGAACGAAATTCATTTTTCAATTTCTCAAAGTCGGTCAAGTTCCCAGCCCTTCGAGATGAATTCAACCATTTTTCAGACGCATATGTAGCCAGGCTTGCCCAGACTCGCAACGAATTGACTCCGGAATACTCCAACCATCCGGACACATTACTGTGAGGCATATAATATCCTTGGTTATACCCCACATACTTCATCGACCTTCCTTCCGTTTCCCGTCTTATCTTCACCCCTACGTCCGTAGATCGGTCAGGCAAAGCGTCATTTCTTTTTTCAGACAAGACCGCGGGGACAGTCATTGTTTTGTTTTTCTTTCCATATCCTTCAAATTCAATAACCCTTATCGGTTCTCCATCGGTAGAGTGAAGCCGGAATCGGAAAGAAGAGACTGGTGAGGAAAACCGAAAAGTAACCTTGTCGAGTCGATTCTCCGTGGTGACTGTTTCCGACAAATCTGTCCAGTTGGCATCATCCCAATACTGGATCATAAAGTTCTTGACGTTCCAGAATCCGGGGGATTGCCTCTTCTCATAGTCACTTTTTTCTCCTATGGGAATACCGGTATAAAGAATAATTGAATCAATATCGTAGTAGTTACGTAAATTCACTTCAAACGTATGGGGGGGGCGAGATCCTGCTGCCGATATCCAGGTTGAATTTCTTGAAAGGATACCATCCGTTGCCATCCTAGCGGGAAATTGATGTTGTTCTGAAGAAGCAACAACATCTGTATTTTTGAAT
>ENA-UOOI01003270-UOOI01003270.1-fermentation-metagenome-genome-assembly--contig:-NODE-3270-length-12479-cov-3.740422_pt1 | contig 12479 bp, 4 predicted proteins | sample MGYA00245779_ERZ724027 | MGnify/ENA primary metagenome ERZ724027 (study PRJEB28704, sample SAMN03018318) | fermentation metagenome | biome: anthropogenic terrestrial biome; feature: soil; material... | reverse complement strand
AGGATTTTTTTCTGCCGGATTTTTCTTTTACAATTCTTGATTCCCTTGCCAGTTGGTTGACACTGTATTCAAACTCCTTCCCGGTTTCAGAGTTGTCCACCTCGTCATCGGATGACAAGCCAGAGCAATATTTCACTTCGATCCCAATGACTGAGTCGTCAAGTTCAATCAGAACATCCAGCTCTCCTTCCTTGTGATATGGCCAAAAAGAGATTCGATCAGCCCAATAAGAAAGCCTATTCTTTCTCAGCAATGTGGAAAGTTCCGCTATCCGCGCTGTGGCAAGAATCCTACCTACCCCTTCATGAAACGGAAGATATCGCAAGGTACCAAAGACATTGCCAGTCAGGTCGTCTTCCAGCCGGTCGGTCAGATTGCTGCCCATGCCGCTGATTTTTCCATATAATTCTGCTATCATGTGCTCACCGCCTTCTTCATGCTCCTAAATAATTACACGTGTGCCACTTCTCAAGTGCTTTTTTTGCTGCTCTTCGAGTAAGCATTAGGCTGTCAGAAAATAAACGTTTTCTGCATCAAATAAGACTTCGGTCGGTTGATTGTATATTCTATTCACCTCATTGATGTTCTCGATAAATGGAGCCGAACAGTTCTCAGCACTTTCCGCAAACTGTTCCAGCGCCTTTTTCGTTTTTTGAGCGGTTACCCGGTCCAGTCCACTGCCCAGAGAAACCAGTGCTTCGTCAACGGGATCGTCGCTCACGACGGGAATTTGAGCGATGAGTCCTCCTACCCCCTTACTCAAGCCTGCCAGTCCATTGGCCAGGAAGGACTGTACGGAGGACTTTGAAAGTTCTTCGAGTTGATTGTAGCAGGCGGTATAGAGCTCCCGATAATGGGATGCGTATTTCTCCATTCCCTGGGATACGCTGTCTAAATAGTGTGAATTGAAGTTCTCCAACAGCATAACTTCCAAAAACGAGGAAAAAGAGTACAGGTAAAGAGCCTGCTTATAATTCTGGAATTCGTTCTGCAATTTCTGAATCTCCGCCATTACGTCTTCATCTCTGTGAATAAACTCTTTTTTTAAATATTGCCGTTGGATTTGGTCACAGCACAGTAGCAGACTCTGCTCGGCCTCTTTTCGTATATCCTGGACGAGGATGTGCTTATTTGTCTTATACTTTTCGTTGTCCCAATTGAATTTATAGTTGTTTAAAATATCCATGAGCACATTGATATCGCCGCGGACTTTGGCTTTTTCCTTGGCCTTTAGAAAGTCCATAATATCCTGTTGTAGTGCCTGAATGGCATCGAGTTTTTTCTCCATGGTCATAAGGGCGGCTGCCATGAACAGCATAGTTGGATTGCAAGCAAGAGGAGTCATTACTGCCTGTCCGCCACCGACAGTTCCAGCTTCGGTCATTAAGGAGCCTAAAAAGCCAGAACCATTCTTAAACTGCGCCATTTGGAGCCCTTTTGTATTTACATAGTATAAACCGCTCGTTCTAGCACCTCCATTGACAAAGTGTTGAATCGATGAAACCAGTGGTTCAAAGGCAACGCCCAAGGTCAATAATTTTGCAAGAGGGTACTTTTTGCAATTTGTTATCTCAAGAGCCTCTTGCGATATAGCAGGTAAATATTCAACATCCATAACCTTCATAGCCATAGATCTTCTGGCTTCAAGCTCATTCATAGTATTAGTCCCCTTCCAACAACTGTGGTTATTGTGTCAACCTGAAATGCTCTAGCGTGATATATACGATACTGTTTCCAGTCTGGTTTGATGTTTCCAAACGGAGATATATGCATATAACACCTCCGACTAACAATGAATTTCATTATTTTTACAGTGATAGTGTGACACAATATAAAAAAATGTCAATGAAAGCTGGGAGCGTATCAACCATACGCTCCCAGCCGTTTTTATGCCGTATTTACTTTTGCCATGTTTCAGGTTGACAAAATCATCGGAAATCCACAAATTAAGCACCAACTCATTTCCGTTAATTACTTAATAACTTATTTACTCAGCAACTGATCCCATAACTGATCCCATGACTTCACGAGCATCCCAGAGCATCACAATCTGATTTTAGAACTTCTTGTTACAAATCCAATACTAAACTGTTCATTACTTCCCACTTGTTTCACTCCGGCTTATTGATCTGCGCTTTTAATGTAGTGCCTGTCCTAACCATTGTGCTTCATGAGTCCCATAGAATGATGTATCAGTACCATTATGCAAAGATTGACCGACCTACTCCTTTTTTTATGCATCCAAAGGGTTGCTAAAAGGCTATGTCATCGCCAACTGTTTTTGTTCATTATTAAACACCGCAAGCTTATCTTTTAGAGCATCTTCACTTGAAACATCATCGTTAGCCAGTCGTACGCCACTCCAATGTTTTTGCCCACTTAATGTAGAGCGGAAGAAATTAATAGCAAAACGTCGCTGAAGAATATCATGCTGCTTTTGATTATAGTAGTTACACAAACAACCATAGCAAGCCGTGTTAGCCTCTTCTCCACCGCAAGTGCAGCTTGTCACAATGCGGTTGCCTTCTTGCATCATGCCAATAAATGTTGAAATATCCTTCAACTGTCGGACATATCCCGCACCACCTGGAGTGTTATCAAAAAGGACAAATCCGAAATTACCTGAACCGCCCTCCTCATCATTTCGGTACCAATGCAAACATCCCGCCAACTCGTTGCGGTCAACTGCAAGAAACTTGCTTAGTCCCTCCAAAAGAGCATAGAGAACGGTCCAAGCTATATTGATATCGGTAATGTTTTCAGATACGAACTTCAAGAGAACAACATCCGTCTGAAACTCATGGCCAAGCGCGTAAGGCTGTATCTTATCATTTGGACATTTATATCCATCTGGTTTTTCGTGAATAAACTGCCTAACCATATCATTGCTATCATCATACAGCTTACCATAGCCACATGTTTTGCAAATATAAAAGTTGGATGTATTCAGAACTGCAAGTTCGTCCATTTTACTGGATCCAATGATAACCTTTTTCCCACAAATCTGGTAAGTATGAGATTCAATTTTTGTCCCGTCACCAATATACGAAATAGCTCCTTTGTATGTGCGTTCCGGTTTGGATGTGCCGACTTCTATAGGCTCACCGTTTTCAACTACAAAACCAAACTTTGGAATAATATATTTACGGCTGAAATTTGGTAAATCATGACCACAGGAGCGACACCGCTTGGGCAAAGATTCTGTCCACAGAGTTCGGTTAAGTGTCTGACAATGTTTGCATTGCGAATAGTTGTATTCTGGCCATGCATACCCATTAAGGACACGGACATATCTGCTACGAATAAGTTTCCCATCGGCAACTACCTCAGATTCGGGTGCATATTCAGAAATTGCGGCAGACAGATCCCGATCCAGGCGAAGTTTATCATAGAATTTTCCGCCGTTTAGGCTTTTCAACTCCACTGTATCTACCGGGAAACCATATTTGGGGATGAGATTATTTCGTGACAAGAACTCAATGAGTTGCTGCCTTTTCAAGGTGTTTATGGAGTATCCAATAGACTGAATCGTCCAACATAAATTTTGATATTCTGTTGTTCCCGCTACAGCACATTGTTGCTGCCTGCTGGTGTTTCCCATCGCTTTTTCCAGTTCTGCAAGATCTGCGCTATACTTGCGGACAGCAATGTCGAATACGCCAGGCGCATCCGGATCATCTGAGAACATACGCCCCACCCATTCAAACTTATTGATTCCATAGAATATCTGGAGTTCTGGGCTGATAACATGTTCAAGGTACTCTTTCAGTGCAGAAGGCTGAGATGTAATATATTTTTTGAATTCTTCAATACCATTTTCATCAACAAAGTCGCCGATGTTCTTTTTGTACAACCCTGGATAACGCTTCCAAAAAAACGAAAAAGCAGAAGCGAAAATGTGTCTTAGAACAATCTTTTCATTATTAATATTTAATGCTGGCGGTATGATGGTACCTTTGATCATCGCCACAGGGTTCTTAAAAAAGTTCAAATCATGGGAGCTATTGGGGCAAAATGTAAGCGCATAAGCCGCAGCTTTTTTGCTTCTACCTGCACGCCCAGCACGCTGAGCATAGTTAGCCGGGGTAGGTGGCATGTTTCGCATAAAGACCGTCTCAAGAGAACCCACATCGACGCCCATTTCAAAAGTGGTAGAGCAACTAAGTACGTTGATATTTTCTTTCTTAAAATCATTTTGATACTCATATGCCTTTTCACTCCCAAGCTGCGCTGTATGCTCACGGGCTACCAAATTATCGATAGAAAGATTTGTGTAAAGCTGGTAGTAGTGATCACCTTTTCTTGCAGTTTTATAGTCGTACTGGCGGAGTTTTCCTTGGCAGTTTGTGGCCACACAGATATCCAGGTTGTATGGTGTGATTGTTTTGCATTCATCGCAAATATAGAGTTTCTCGACTGCACGTACCAAAATTGCTTTCGTATTCAGGAAATACTTATTTTTGCTACTATCATAAACGATAATTTTTTGATTGTCCAATTGACTCCAGAGAGAAGAAAGTAAAGATATTGAATAATCGAGGTCTTTATCAGGGAACATTTTAGCGATGGCTTTTGTTCTTTTGTTTTTTTTGCCCGCTTTGGGAAGCCATGAGCGCACATCTTTCCGAGTGGTGTAATCTTTCAAATAACCGGGCAACACTGAACCATATGTTAAAGACTCAAGGTCTTTTTTGGACAGGACGATTGGCAGGCTGATTGCCGCATCACGCATAAAATACTGCGCCATTGTCTTGAATAAAGCTACTACTGTATCAGAAGAAATTGGCAACTTGGGGTTTGGAAATGCATTCTGTGAAATATTAACACTAACATCAAAATATAACACGCCCTTATTCTGCAGGGAGTTCTTGGCCTTGTAATTGACCATTTCTTTGATCGTCGATACCCATGCCATTGTATGCCTGCCTTCTTCGTCTCCAATTTCATATTTGGTAAGAATATCCTCCAAATATGAAACAAAGACTTCTAGCTGTATTCCGTTTTTCATTACATCACAGTGGTCAATGCATACTTGAGTCATTAGGCGCTTAATCAGACTTTCCCTATATGTTGTTTCCAAATACGTTGCAAAGAAGGCTGCTGCCTGACGATTATCAGAAAAGGCAAGAAACTGCTTTGTCAAAGGTTCTGTTTCAGTGACTTCTTTCTCGGTAGTACCGCTACCAAAGAAATCATCCTGCAATACCTCGATTTTTTTCGTGATCTTTGTATCGGGAAGCACATCGTATAACGCAGTTGCAATAACAGCCGTTGCAGCTTCATTACCCAAAAAGTAGGGCCGAACAATACTCCTCTGGGTATTAGTGACATGGCAACATGGGCAACTATGAAGATAGTCGCCCCTTTCTTTCACCTTAATCAATTGGTTATAGTATTTTTTTTTATGACCACATGGCATACTTACCAGCGCAGAAGCTCTGGCAATAGTACCACATTTAGAACATACTATGTACTTCTTGTCATCTTGGAGATTTTCTCCGCCGCTGTCGACATTATCCGAGTCTTCTACTGCACCATCTAACAAATAAACCTCCGGCTCATAGTCATCGCTAAATTTAGATTTTTGAGTCAACTGTCCATCTACTGTTTGTCCAACAATAAAGAGTGCCCCGCAGTTGTGGCAAAAAGAAATCTCGAAAACTTTATATTCAGAATCTTCTTCATACACATTTTCCCTGTATGTTTCCATCTTCTTGACAAACAGCTTATTACTTGGTTCCAGGGTAACAAAAACGCCCTCCATACCACGAATAAACATATGGTAGCGAGCTTCAAATATTTTATCATTGTTAAGTTGCGCATTAGATGCAACGGCAATAAAGTCAGTAAAATCGTCAACTTGAACATTCAACTTTTTCGCAATGGTATTCAGTGGTAATGTCTTGTTGAGTAGTTCTCTTCGCACATCATAGTAAAATCCATCATGCTGAATCATTGCATAAAGCGTCTTCTCAAGCGATGTTTCTAGACTTCTATCAGTCTCTATGGGAATATCATGTTCTTTTAGCCATTGAAGCGTTTTGCCTACTGGGTAATTATTGCGGATCTGTTTTGCCAGGGTACGATAGATCAAGAAGTCAAGACGAGCAATGTTGGCAGGGATTCCTGGTGACACTGTGTATGACCGAACAATAGAATCTGCACCAAATTTTGCGTTACACAAAGATTGTGCGAAGTTAACAATTTTCGCATTATCCTTCCTATTTCCAAGCGTTGCAGATGTAAGAATAAACTGAATATCATTGCGATTAAGCATTGCCTCGACACGCTTTAACAGCGTGCTAACCTCAATACCCTTAGCACCTCCATAGGTATGGGCTTCGTCCAGCACGATGAATCTCCATTTATTGGCATACTGCTCACTAAAGAAAATATTGTCGCCAGGGCGGAGCAACATATACTCCAGCATTGCGTAGTTTGTAATAAGGATGTTTGGCGGCGTGTCACGCATCTGCTTACGGCAAATTAATTCATTTTTGCGTGGCTCTACGCCCTCTCTCTCAACGAAAGCGTTTCGCGCAGTATCATACTTCTCCTCAGTTTCACCCGTGAACTTACCGAATGTAATATCTGCATCCTCATAATCCACGAAGATTTCACGCAAGCGCCTAATCTGGTCATTGACAAGAGCGTTCATCGGATAGATAAGCAAAGTGCGGACACCAGGCCCAAGCGTTCCGGCTTCTTTTTCCTGCATTAGTTGATTGATCACGGGGATAAGGAAGCATTCCGTTTTGCCAGAACCGGTACCGGTGGTAATTATCATGTTATTGCCAATTCCAACCTTGCAAATAGCCTCAACTTGATGCTTATAAAGGCCACGGTCAGTTTTGAGTTGCTCCAAAGCAATAATTGATTTGCAAAGGTAGCCTTCTTCAACCAGGGTTCTAATGGATTTATCCTTTGCAAAAGAATCACTCATGCTAATAAATGGGCCATTTGAAATCACGCCATTCTCAGAAAGTTGGTCTGCAAGTTGCTTGTTGTAATAGTCCTTGTTGGTCTTAAAAGTAGTAAGCAAATAATCTCTGTAGAAATCAACTACTTTCTTTGAACTTTCAGCAGGGCGGAACAGCATTATTTTACCCTCCTAATTTTAATAAAAAATTCTGTCGTATCGCCATACAAGGGAACAAAGCGGTGGCGATCTGTTGATCTATCCAGAACCTCATCACCCCATGAGATAAGTTTCTTCCCTTGGCGGTCATAGTAAAGGTCGCCATATTCATCCCAATCCTTAGTTTTCAAAGACAATATCTCAAGATCGCTCTCTTCCCGATACAACCTGATGCGAAGGTTATCAGATAAAGTCCGCATTATATATTTGGGACCTCCCGGGGTGCTTATCTTTCGTTCTGTAAGCGTGCCAAAATACTTGCTCTCAGACTCCCTTGAGGTGATAAATGCAGTATAGGAATAATCCAGCGAAAGGTCCTGACTTTTATTGCGAATTCTATAGGGCACTATCTTGCAGTTAGAAATATCATCAAGATCCACGGCACCCACTTTATGCTGAGGTCTTCCCACTGGCGTCTGTTTAATAGTAAAGCCAAACGGATCCACCTCATTTTCAAAATACTCTATATCATATAATCCGTCAAAGTCCAGTTCTGGGAATGGATTCAGCCCATTAACTAAAGTCTTTTCTACAACAATCTCTTTCGTATCATTCTTTGCAAAACGAACAGATAGCTGGGAATTTCCTCTGCAATCTGCATCAACACAGACAATACCATCATTAAAAACAATATCTTTCTTATTGATCCACAGTCTTTTCTGCACTCGGTACAGACAGATATTTCTCCACTTGTTATCATAGAACTTTAGTTTTATAGAGCTAAATGTACAAGAAGATGCCCTAATACTTTGGGTAATCGATGATATATCAAAGCGGAATACTCCGTCTGAGATATTCTCACCAGGAATGAGCTCTTTTTCGTTCTTTCCTTTATACACAAGGGCCGCAGACGCTCCAGGAACATTGACATACAAGTCATTTTTCAATTCTGTATGCCAAAGATAGTCTGGGCGTTGTACTCGCCATTCCTTCTCAAAGCCATATTTGAATATCAGTAGCGGTACGGACAGGTCATACTCTGTACCAGCAAGCATTAGTTTAAAATCTGCGCTTTCATTTCCGTCAGTCAAATCGACAATGCATTCTTCCGGAGTTAACCAACTGCAGTTGATGGGAGTTAGCATATAATCGCCGCTTACAAATACAGAAGCAGTCTGTTGGAAGATAAATCGACGTCTTTCCGGATAACACCGCAAATCTGTTATCAGAACATAGCGGCATAGCAGTTTTGGCGTTTTTCCTGGTTCGTCAAGCCATATCAAATACTGCCCCTCCACCGGGTCAAGTAGGTCATCCAGCAAGATCGTTACACCATAGTCATTAGGGTCATCTGGCAATTCAATGATAGAATTAGCTTGCCTGACAATATTGAACCGCTGCTTGTTGCACCAAACAAAAGAGCCTTTAATCATTGCCCGTGAAATCATGAAAGAAACTGTGGGGTGATGATACGCCGTTTGAATTTGTTTTCCTTCAAAAATAAGCGTATATTCGTTCGATACAAATTCAAATAAGGGTGCATCGTCGAAATGGCCAGTCACGCACATCTTACGACCATCCAAGTAGAGAACCGTACCATCGGTCACTTCTGCAAAGGAGTACTCATCCCATGCGGGGTAACTTGTGTTCTTATATACAGACTCAAGGTTTCCAGAGATTGAAACTCCACTTTTTACAAGCAAATAGTTTTGCCCTTTGTGGAGCTTATCTGTTTCATCAAAATCCGCATCAAATATTCTGAATGATTTTTGCGGTATCTCAAATATTTTCTTGTTGTTTGATTTAATCTCAATGGAAAATGCTTCAAAAATTGAGTCAACTTCAATTCGAGTGGGTTCAGATACAATCGCGCCGAAGGCTCGGTATAGGCTGAGCGGAACCAGAATTGTTTTATCCTTGCACCGAACACATGCGCTTACCGCACCAGCAAAATCCTCTTCGCGAATCTTCTGCTCCGGAATTACCATAGATGCTTTTCCGGCTTCTCGGTCTATTTCAAAGTGTGGTTTGCGATAGAAAACACTGCTATGACGCTTTTTTTCTGTTTTTGTCGCACTAAAGCTGGAAACATTCTCTCCCGTCCATACACCAAACGCTTCCGCGATTCTTTCGTGTTGGTTTGGGATTTCTCCATCGTAATAATAAATATCTATCATTTTCAGATGCTTTATAATAATTCCTGCAATAATAGATGGAGAACATTGCGCAATTGCGCAGCGCGTTGCCTTCAATAGCTTATAGGTCTTTGCTGGCTTATTCCCAATTTTTTCAACTCTTATGCTATCGGCATTTTCGTTTAGTGAATCTTCAAAAAAGTCTATCATTTCATAGATATCGTCTTCTACATCATCTGTCAGCTGGCGCATAAGGTTTCCCTCATAAAAGGAGAGAAGAAAATCAAAGTAGCCATTCAGATAGTTATTTGGTACAAAGGCATGTGCTTTAATATTTTCAACGTAGGCATACTTTGAACCGGCATCACGCTCTATTTCAAACATTTTATAGCTTCGTAGTGTAGTTGCGAAAATTTGGCCAAGCCAATTTCTTTTACTAGAAGATATATTAGTTCCTATTTCATCCAAAAAGTAATCCCAATAGTTTCCTTCTTTATAAGTACGGATTGCAATTTGCACAAGAGTAAGGGACAAGAGCAAATCAGAAGGCACATTTGTCTGCAAAGACATGACTTTGCTGCGAGAAATATCAAGTAGTTCTTCGTAGTCTTTGCCAGTCACAGGAATCTGCCCTAACAATTTAATGTTGTTGTTTGAGATATAGTTCTCTATCTCTTTTACATTATTCATTAGTGTCTCCTATTCTTCCGTTTAGGGCAGCTTTTCCTTCTTGTTCGATAGATTTTTTCAGTATAACAAGGCCGCCTTCAGTTCCAATTAAACGAGTCCACTAACTTCGTGTTAGTGATAACCTATTGTTGAGCAGCATAATTGCTAAACTGTGCAATATTTGCTGTATTAATTTTAACTCTTTTTTACAAGTATACCACAAATTCTCGTTTATGGGACATAATTTTCCTTTGATGGGATCACCGTCCAGAATCGACCTCTCACAATGCTATAAAGTTTTTGCTGATTCCTCCAAACCACCCTACATACGCACAAAAAGCAGGGAGTATACCAAACGATACGCTCCCTGTTACCTTTACACTTTATTTACTTTTGCTAGGTTGACAAAATCATTGGAAATCCGCAAATTAAGCACCAACTTGTTTGTTAACTATCTGTTAATCGCTTGATAACTCATTTACTCAACAGTTCATCCCACGTCTTCACCCCCATGATTCCGTCCATGGCAAGCCTGGTCTTCGTCTGATAAGCTTCCACGGCGACCTTAGTCTTAACCCGAAGATACCATCCACTGCAATACCTTGACCTGCTGGCCCTTGTCTCCCTGTTTCAATGTATCCATGTCATGTACCTTCCCAATTTCCGGTGTCGATATATTAAACGACACACCTTGCTTCTACTTTAGCAGAAAGGACGCACTACTACGTTACTACGTTTACATGGTGACAGGTTGCAATAAGTTCCTGCGCATTTACTACGCCCGCATAAAAGAGATCTGGATACCATAGACGCCGCTGCATAAGTTATCAATCTTTACTGGCCAGCGCAAAACATTCTCCTGCGGTGGTTTGCTTTGCTATATCATTTTCCTTTATGCATAAGTTATACTTTTTGGGGTTTATATTGATTTGCAGGTTTTAGTTTTATACCACGGGTTAGAATTATTGGTAACATAACATGCCACAGCTAAAATTGTTTTTATCATATTATTCGTTATCATCTCTTCTAACTAATGTACCTACCTCTCCATTATTCACAACAATTTCCACTTCCGTCGAAACATTTAAAATCTTTCGTTTATTATTAAGATAACCTAACAACTCATCTTTTTCAAATGGTACATTAATTGCGCCAGAAGAATAAGTTTTATCCTTCTCATTATATTCCAAATCTATATCCTTTACTGACAATGGTCTTATAGAAGCATTGACCTTGTTCAATCTTATTTGTAACCTTCCCTCTACTAGTGCTAATGCCCCAGTATTATAATAACCAGCAAAAATACATCTGCATTTTTTAGCAAATGCATTAAATTGATTCTTATATGTATAATCGATATTTTCTAAAGCATATTCTGATCCCATTAGTATACCAATTTTCTGGTCATCTAAAAAATTAATATAATCTATATCATTTTCAAATTTGGATCTTTTTGTTTCAGATACAAGTCCTCTTCTCAAGAGTTCATATATGATACAAGCAATAAAATTAGCATCAATATTAGAATACACATCGTCAGCAACATTATCATTTATCGTATTAGTCAATAAATGATAGTTAAGTAGATTAAATGTTGCGGTCCATTTTCGAGTGGGCTTACCTTTTTCAATAGTTAATTCACCAAACGTATTTTCCATATGGTCTGCAATTTTCTTTTGAATACTTGCCACGACAGCCTCTTTATCTGTTTCTGTATTATACTTTTCTTGTTCTTCTTTTGCTTTTTCGACTTCCTCTGTTTTGTAGAAAGATTTTAATGTTTGTTCTAACTGGTTATACATTTCTTCAATTTTACCATCAATTGCAGAATCGGAATCACTGGTTCTCGAATCACCAAAAAGCATATAAAACTTTTTTAAATATTTTTTTGTGTTCTTTTCTCGTCCTTCTAAAAACTGATTAATATATACAAATGGTGCATCTTTTAAATAAATTTCTAATTGTTCATCTCTAAAATCATATTTATATGAAACAATCAAAATTGAAAAAACATAGAATTCTCTAATAACATCTTTCATTATCATTATCTTTCCATCTTCGAATTTAGGAAACCATTCGCATTTAGATAACATTATTCCCAGATCGCCTTCCAACTCCGAATATTTTTTGATCTGACTTTCAATCCGAGAATAATAGTATTCATTGATATTCCTTATATCTTTATCTTCTAACAATTCAATTGCTGCTTTTTTTAAATCAGGTTCAATACAAAGCTTAGATTCTTTCTCAGCTAAATAGTATAAATAACAATCAATAGATAAATAATACAGAATTTCTGTTTTGCTGGTTTTGTTATATCCATTTGACATAGCTTGATAGAAAATATTATCTTTAACAGCACTAATGTATTTATTATCAATAAATCCTTTGCAGTAATAAAAGCAAACCTTACAATTATATTGTAAAAATTCATCTCTTCTTTTAGCTGGTACATTATAAGTTAAATCTAAAGATAGATCATACAAAGCCGTTCCCCACTTTTTGATAATAGGCTCTAAGGGTTCTTGATTTCTTTGCTCTTTATAGTTCAAAATATAACCAATTAAGGATGATAAATGAATGTTATTGTATAGCTC